>Ga0315280_10000444_pt1 | contig 76942 bp, 67 predicted proteins | sample YL17G06_40_MG_FD_203697 | JGI IMG/M metagenome (GOLD analysis project Ga0315280, IMG submission 203697) | Sediment microbial communities from Yellowstone Lake, YNP, Wyoming, USA - YL17G06_40 | ecosystem: Environmental > Aquatic > Freshwater > Lake > Sediment | place: USA: Wyoming | collected... | reverse complement strand
CTATCACAATTATTGCGTAGATTAGGGCTTCGTCAAAGGGCAAGAGCGTGTTCGCCTCTCTCTATTTTCATTGTTCTTTATGGATATATAAATTATAACAATCGAATTTTTATGAATAATTCTGCATTGTGGCAACAAAAATTCTTGCTGAACGTCCTGAGCATTCGCAGCAAATTCCAGGCAATTTCTCAACCTTAACCTCTGAAAAATGTTTTCTGGCCATTTCATAGACGTTTTCTGGTTTAAAACCTAAATGCACATCACCCATTTCCGTTCTGAACTCTTCAAAGCCATGCTCACATAGGTCGACAACGATGGCTTTTCCCTTCTTTTTCAAAGCTTGTTCGAGGCTTTTGAAAACTTTTTCTGGTTGGGTGCTGTGGTGAAGCATTAGAGTGGAGAAGATTGCATCAAACTTGTATGGGATGTTGAAGAATTTTTTTGCCTCTTTTATACTATCCTCAATGTTTTCTGCTATGCCTATGAAGGGCGTTATGTTAGCCTTCTTCTCTGCTAATGAAAGCAGCATTGCCGGAGTTAGATCCATAGCATATAAAGAAACTTTAGGTAGTTTGGCATGTATCTTCTCGGCGATTTTGACGGTGAAGAAGCCTGAGCCGGCGCCGACATCTAATATTTTTGCTTTTGTTGGAAGCTTTGGTGTGAGAAGAATTTTTGTAATGGTGTCAACTATTCGGTTTACTCCATTCTGTCCAAAATAGTTGATTGCAATTTTGTCTCTTTTTTCGGCTTCTTTGGTTGTGAAATGTTCTATTTCTTTGGCGAGAATTTCTGGGTTGGAAGCGTCGAGCTTCTTAAATAACTGTTCAAGCTGAAGATTTTTCAGGTAATTTTCTAGGTTGGTTGATATTCTAACCCCTTCCTGCATTGGTTTGTTAGCTAAGAGCCTCGGGCGGGATTTGAACCCGCGACCACCGCCTCTTCGGATGCTTTACCAAGGCGATGCCCCACCAGGCTAGGCTACCGAGGCATTATGTCGTATTAATGCTTAGAAGATTTTATCCTTTAAATATTTCTTGTAAAATTGTTAAATAGATGTTGTAAGAATCCGCGTCTTGCGGGGGTGTCCGAGTCTGGTCAAAGGAGTCAGGCTTAGGACCTGATGCCATAGGGCTGCATGGGTTCAAACCCCATCCCCCGCACTCTTTCACTTAACCAATTTGGAAATGAACAACCGTAGCCTGCGCTCTAAGCCAATTGAAACTCTTCGCCTTCCTGCAAAACCATAACCTTGATGTTTGAATTGGCTTCCACTTTCTTTTTAAACTCTTCGGGGTTTGTGTCCCAACGGTGCATGGGTATAACAATTTTAGGGTTAATTGCTATTGCAGCTTCAGCAGCCTCTGCGTTATCCATTGTGTAGGTGCCTCCGCTGGGAAGCAAAGCCACATCCAAGTGGCCAAGCTGTCGCATTTCTGGGATAAAGTCCGTGTCTCCAGCATGATAAATCGTCTTGCCTTCTGCCGTTATCAAGTAGCCGACTCCAAACCCCATAGGGTGAAAAGGGTTTCCAGGAGACCTAAAACGCCTATAATTGTACGCCTCAACAGCCTTAACCTTTATGTTACCAACACTTGTCTCTTCTCCAGGCTTAAGCGTCTTAACACTTCCACCAATTATTGAAACACAATCTTCAGGAGCAATTATCACAGTGCCTTTCTTCCGAACATTCTTGATCTTATCTGAATCACAATGGTCACTGTGAGAATGCGTAACCAATATCAAATCTGCCTTTTCAGCGGCTTCGCCATTTTTCTCCAAGTCAACGTAGATAATTTTCCCGTCCGTCTTAATCTGAAAGCTGGCGTGAGCCAACCATTTTATTAAGACACCCATTTTATCAACTGCTTTTTTTATGATTCGTTGATGCATATTAATCTTAAGTAAATAATTAGCATGGACTCGTTTCTTTCATGTTTTGGGGCCATGTGAAGTCCATTCTGGAACTCGTGCATTTGAAATGGAATTGGCCTTTGGAATGTATGGTTTGATGTCAATTATTGGTGAACCTTCTAACGCATCAAGGTCCTTAACAGTCAAAAGGCACTCTTCAATTTTTAACAGTTCTACTACGCATAAACCTATTGGGTTTGGGCGGGATGGACTTCTACAGGCAAAAACGCCCGTTTCCACGTTCACCGCGTGCCGCCGCGGAAAAACAAGCAGGGTACGCCTTTCCTCTTCGTTGTCGCGTAAATGAATCCAGTAGAGGATAATCAGGTGAGAAAAATCCTTTATGCCCTTGAGTCCAGCGCAGAATTCAGGGAAAATGCGTACTTTAGCCTCTTGTTCCCCCGCTTTTTCCACTACTCCAATGAAGTTAAGCTCACTCTTTGCGTCCATATTAGACATCCCTAGCCTTTTGCTTCTGTATTAGCAATAGTTTCTCTATTTTCTAGAAAAGTCTCGACCTTCTTGACGATTTCCATGAAGGCTTTTGATGCTGGAGAATCTCCATGTTCAATTATGAAGGGCAAGCCCCTATCAGAGTCTTCGCAAATTTTCTGGTCTATCGGTATGCTTCCAAGAAACGGGACATCCAATTCTTCTGCTATTTTCTTCCCGCCTCCAGACTGAAATATGTCAACTTTAACCCCACAATTTGGACAGACAAACCCGCTCATGTTTTCTATAACACCTATAATGGGCATTCCAAGTCTTCTGGCAAAAGTAACAGCCTTCTTAACAACTATCTGTGAGACCTCGCAAGGAATAGTCACAATTATAACACCGTCCATTTCAGGCAAGAGCTGAGCAACGCTTAACGGCTCATCACCTGTTCCAGGCGGCAAATCAATAAATAAAATATCTAAGTCGCCCCAAACAATGTCTGACAAGAACTGTCGTATCGCTGTCATTTTTAATGGGCCCCGCCAAATAACTGGGGCATTTTCATCTGGCAGAAGAAAATCCATAGAAACGACTTTTATTGCCATTGGGCCTAGAGCTGGAAAAACGCCTGCGGGTCCCGCTTGAAGTTTCTGACCTGCTAATCCTAATATTTTTGGCACAGTTGGGCCGTGTATGTCTGCGTCTAGAATTCCTACGCGGTTGGTATGTCCGTGCATGGCGAAGGCGATTGCAATGTTCACTGTGATTGTGCTTTTGCCTACGCCGCCTTTGCCGCTTATCACACCTACCTTATGCCTTATTTTGCTCATTCTGGTTCTCAGCTTTTTTTCTTGTTCTAGAAATTGCCTTCTCCTTTCATCAATTGCACGTGTATTACTTTCCATGCTCACAAGAACACCTCGATGTTGCTTGGTGTTGGATTTTGATGCATAAGCCGCACTAAATAGTTTTTGTCTGATTAAATCAATAAGCGCCATTCATTTCTGGCTTGTAGAGTAAAGTCTCAGAAAATCATAAAAATCAGATGGGCATTTTATCTATGTATTCTAGGTGTTATTAATGTCTGCTGATAAAGAATGCACTTTTGATTGGATTGAGAACAATAAGAAGTTAATTATTGAGATAAGCGACAAAGTATGGGAGTTCGCTGAGCTGGGCTTAATCGAGTCTAAGTCTTCAGCGCTTCTAGCAGAAGAGCTAGAGAAGCATGGATTTAAGGTTGAACGAGGAATCGCAGGCATGCCAACAGCTTTCATAGCCACTTGGGGTGAAGGAAAACCAATTATAGGAATAATGGGCGAATACGACGCACTACCTGGGCTATCGCAGAAAAAGGTTCCGTCGCAAGAACCATTAGAACCGGGAAAACCGGGACACGGATGCGGACACAACATTCACGGATCAAGCGGCATGGCAGCAGCAATGGCAGTGAAAAACGCTATGGAAAAACACAAAATAAAGGGCACCATCAAATTCTTCGGATGCCCAGCTGAGGAGAATTTTTCAGGCAAAGTGTACATGGTTAGAGATGGATATTTTAATGATGTGGATGCCGTAATTAGCCATCATCCAAGCACCATGAACGAAGCCTCCTTGATAAGCAGCTTAGCCATTAACTCGGTTAAGTTTCACTTTTATGGTAAGGCTTCTCATGCTGGTGCTTCTCCTGAGCAGGGTAGAAGCGCGTTGGATGCAGTGGAATTAATGAACATTGGTGTAAACTATTTGAGGGAACATGTAATTCAAGACGCAAGAATACATTACATAGTTGAAAAGGGCGGAGATCAGCCGAATATTGTGCCACCATATGCTAGAAGCTGGTACTATGTAAGAGCACCAGAAAGAGATCAGATGGAATTCGTATACGATTGGATTCTTGACATAGCAAAAGGAGCAGCAATTATGACGAGAACCGAGTTAAAAACAGAGTTCTTTGAAGGAAGTTATAATGTAATTCCCAACAGAACCATTGCGGAGTTGATAGTTAAGAACATGCAAGAAATTGGGCTTCCAAAATACAGTGATGAAGATTTAAAGTTTGCAGAGAAAATTGCTGAGATAATTACTCCTGAAATGAAGATTACGCAATTAAGGAAATCTAAGCGTCCCGGATGGGAGAGACTCTTGGATAAATTGATAGATGATGAAGTTCCTGATCCTTGGGGTGAAGGTGAAGTTAGCCACGGTAGCACCGATGTAGCCGACGTGAGTTGGCAAGCACCCAGTGTAGAATTTGGCACTGCTACTTGGGTTTTAGGTACACCTGCACATTCATGGCAAGCCGTAGCGCAAAGCGGGGTTGGAATTGGACATGTATCATTAATATTTGCAGCAAAGGTGATGGCTGCTACAGTTATTGATCTTTTGACAAATGGCGATGCCTTAACCAAAGCAAGAGAGGAACATAGACAAAGAATAAGCAATAAGAAATACAAGTCGCCGATACCTCCAGATCATAAGCCTCCTCTCGATGTTTGGGAGAAATAACCCTATCTTATTCAAACGGCTCTCTGCTTGTTCAGAAAATGGATTTTTGATTCTGTTTCTCAATTCATAAGAGTTTTAATGTTTTGCAGCTAAGATATCTGATTGCAGGGTGGAATTGCCTTGAGCGAACAAATCCTTCAAGCTTGCAAAGAATTAATTGATGACGCAAAAATGGCTTGCGCCGACCTCGTTTTTAAAGAAGTGTGCCTTGAAATTTTGTCAAGAGCACGCAGCGTTCTAACGGAAAGACAGTTTAAACAGCTTGTTGCTTATGCCGCCGAAAGAATGGAAGAAAACATTCCTTTTGAACTACAGCAAAATTTAATGGCGCACAGGTGAAACACAAGATCTAAAAGTCAATTATAACATTCACGCGTCGATAATCCTGCGGGGCAACGCAACATCAAAAGCAATTCCATTCTGCTTTGTCTATTTTTTAATTAGCCATAAACACCAATAGCAGATGTGCCATTTTATCCTAACCAAGCTTGTACCTTATCTTCCGTAGAAACTCTTTCCTCGCCTTTATGTCTTCTTCAGCTTCTATGCCTTTACTCTTTAATCCGTCAATTACCCCCACTATTCCTCTACCCTGCTCGGTTTCTACAATAACAACTTCTAGGGGATTTGCAGTAGCAGCATAAATTGTGCAAACTTCTGGCACCATCTTAATTTTGTCTAAAACATTTATTGGATAGGCGTTCTTCAAGAAAATTATGAAGCTATGGCCGCAGGCAATTTCAAAGGCTTTTTCCGTTGCCAACCGCCTCAACTCTTCATCGTTTCCCTCGTGCCTTACTAAACAAGGTCCGGAGCTTTCGCAGAAGCCTATCCCAAACTTTATGTTAGGGACAGCATTGACTAGCGCCTCGTATAGGTCCTCAATCGTTTTGATGAAATGTGCCATGCCCAAAATCAAATTACAATCTTTCGGCATTTCAATCTTGATCGTTTCAAATTCCACTATATTATCCCTCAAAGCTATTTTATATATTTTAATTTTAAAACTTAAGTTTACTTTTTCTAGATATAACTTCTTATAGAAAATAGTGGCATATTCTACGACAAACTCTTTAACTTCCTCTACCCTTATATTTTGAAGGAAAAATGAAAGAAGTAATAACCTTTCCCTTCTCAGCAATTGTCGCTTTAGACGACATGAAACTGGCCTTAATTCTTAACGCTATTAATCCTAAAATTGGCGGTCTTCTTATTAGGGGACCAAAAGGATCTGGAAAAACAACAGCTGTTAGGGCGTTGGCAGATGTTTTAGCGAACATAAAAGTTGTGAAAGGATGTTCATTCAGTTGCAATCCAGAAGACCCTTCTAACATGTGCGAGAAATGCAGGGACTCTTACATGAAAGACGGGAGTCTCCCATCTGAGGAGAAAAAGATGAGAGTTATTGATCTTCCCTTAGGAGCAACTGAGGATAGAGTTGTTGGAAGCTTAAATGTGGAAAAGGCCATAAAAATGGGGGTTGAAGCCCTTGAACCTGGCATTCTGGCACAAGCAAACCAGAACATCCTCTATATCGATGAAGTGAACCTGCTGCCTGACCATATAGCTGATGACCTTTTGGATGCAGCTGCAACGGGCTGGAACGTCGTTGAACGTGAAGGGATATCAGTTAAGCATCCCTCTCGCTTTATTTTCGTTGGGACGATGAACCCTGAAGAAGGGCAGCTCAGACCACAGCTCTTGGATCGTTTCCCGCTTTCTGTTGGAGCTGAAAGAATCTCTGATGTTAAAGATAGGATTGAAATTGTGAACAGAAACATCGAGTTTGAGGCTGATCCAGAAGCCTTCGTCAAGAAATACAGTGTTTATCAAGAGGAGTTAAAGAATAGGATAATTCAAGCCAGAAAAATCCTTTCAGAAATAAAAGTTTCTGACAAGCTTATTGAAGTCGTCTGTGCAGTGTGTTTAGAGTTAAAGGTCGATGGGATACGCCCAGACATCGTAATAATCAAAACCGCTAAAACGTTAGCTGCCTTTGAAAACCAAGCAGAGGTTACTCCGGAGCATATCCTAAAGGCGGCTGAACTCGCTCTGAGTCACAGAACTAGGGAAGGTGGATTCTTAGAGCCAGCTCAACCACGAGAAATTAGGGAAACCCTGGCCTCTAAACTCAAAGAAACAAATTGTTCAAAGGGTAACATAACAGTAGAGAAAATTAAGGGGAAAAAAGAAAAAGGAGAACCTTCTGGCGAAGAGAAAAAAAGAATGCTCATTCCCTTTGGACTTAGAAAATTAACAAATAAAGAAAAGGACATGGGAAGCGCAAAAAAAGCTGAGGGACATGTGTCAAACACGTCTTCAATAAGAAACAGCAACATGGAGAAAGGACATTTTTTATTTGACTCAAAGCCGGAAAAGGGCGGCAAAACAGCCGCTTTCGCAGAGGATACTAAATGGTCCTCTCCAAAACTGACTAAAGGCTCTGTTTTCCTCGACAAGATTCAAGAAAGTAAACTTTTGCCTTTCAGATTTCTGTTTAAAATTAAGAAGACCTCGAAACATGCGACAACCAACGTGGGTAAAAGAGCTGAAACCATCGCCGCGATTCATCGTGGACGAGCCAGAGGATGGAGAGTTCCCGAAGGAAAACCATCCGATATTCATTTTCCAGCGACCATAAGAGCCGCAGCGAGAATGCAGCGATTCAGAGACAAACTTTCAAACACTACCATCAACATTCATCTTGAGGATATCAGGGAGAAATTGAGAATTTACAAAGCACCTATGACGATAATGTTCGTTTTGGATCTCAGTGAATCAATGCTACATGGCGTAGATGACATCAAAGAAGCCATGCTTAAGCTGCATAATGACGCTTATCGTTATAGAGATAATGTTGGAATAGTAGCTTTTAAGGAGATGGGCGCCGTTGTTGTTCAACATCCCACGGCAAATCTAAAGCTTGTCGCCAACAAATTGTTAAGATTGAAAATGAGTGGTTTCACCCCGTTAGCGGCTGGGATGCTTAAAGCCTTAGAGGTTTTAAAGGAAGCCAAACGCAGAGACCGTTCCACTATACCAGTGATGGTAATCATAACCGACGGAGATACAAATGTTCCCTTGAGAAGAGATTTGCGAACAGGCGAAATCCGTGAATTCAATCCACTTGATGTGGCCTTTTTTAAGAACGAAAAAGAAGCAATTAAGGATGTGATTTCGGTTTCTGAGATGATAAAAAAAGAAGCTGTATACACTGTTGTCATAAACACTATGTCAGCCTCACTAGGTTTACCGAGGTCTTCTGGCTTCGTCACAACTGAAATGATAACTTCGATAACTAACGGCATACACTATGATGCTTATACGAGCGTGTTCGAACATGGACAAAAATCTGCTTCAGAAATCTCCGACGCCATTCTTCAAGCGCAAAGGCGATTCTCACACGTTCACTATCTATCACATAAAACAAGGACAAAATAGTTGAAGAGAACATGCCATGAAGAAACCGAGATCATGTGCCATTTGCGAGAAAATGACCACTAGGTTTTTGTTTGGAGATGAAATGTTGGGCATTCCCATTTGTTCAAAAAAGTGCGAGTACGAATATCTAGAGAACCTGACTTATGAAGACAAAGAGCAAATAAGTGTAGTACGTTATCTTGATGGGAAAATAGCAGAAACTAAAACGCGTAACAAAATGGGATGGGGTTTATCCGGTTTTGGAGCAGTGTTAGTTATCATAGGATTTGTTATAGCAGACGCTTTGATATTCATTGGCGGAAATGTCATAGTAGTATTCGGAACGTTATCAACGAGACATTTTGAAGACAAAATAGATAAATTAACGAGACTGAGAAAGCGAATTGTCGTATGAAAAATCGTTATCCCTCTCCGTATTTTTTATAGGCGTTAGTTTAGAGCTTGATATTTTCAAGCTTCAATTTTGCAACTTTTAGAGCGAATAATATTGTGCCTAATGCCACTAGGATCGAGGATACGTAAAAAGTGTTTACAAAAGCCATGAAAGGGGTTAGACCAAAATTTTTAACCTGCAGATCTGCAAGGGGCCCACCTACTAAGAGTCCTGCTGGACCCCAACTTAACGCCATCACAGCATTGTATCTGCTAAATAGTCTGCCTCTTTGATCTTCGGGTATTATATCTCCGATAAAGGCGAATCCAACTGTTTGAATTGTCCAAAAAGATACTCCGTTTATTCCGTGAATCAGTGCCATAGTTAAAACGTTAGAGGCTGAACCATAGAAGAGAGGTGTTATTATTGCCAAGATTAATCCCATAATAAGTACGGTGGCTCTTCCAATTCTATCTGCAAGCCATCCGCACAGCAGGCTTGTTAACATTCCGCCCAAAGTCCAAGCGGTTAATATGGAAGCGATTTCTGGAGAACTCATGTTCAATCCATCTTGAAGGAAAATTAGGAAAATCTGGCTGATGCTTGCTGCTCCAATCACTATTATTATCAGCGATGTAAGAAACCACTTGTAAGTTCCTCTACCATCACTGCTGCTTACAAAATTATCCTTAGGCAAATTCTTTACGATCGTCTTTTCAGTTTTTGCGTTGGCTTTCTTTTCATACATTGAAGTAATCCACATTATTGTTGCGCTTACGACTAACATTGTTATGACTATGTAGAATATTGTTCCTTGGCGGAAACCTTCGCCGTTGTTGTAGAGGAACCCAGCAATATTTATTCCTATCATTCTTCCTAGCGATGCTATAAAGTTAAGGGTGCCAACTATTCTTCCACGTGTTTTAGTTGTCGTCACATCCGTCAAGAGTGCAGCCCATCCGACATCTGACATTGACCAGAAGAATTCAAGAAACGAAAGCCCAAAAATCAGGGACAATCCTGCCGCAAAGTTAGCTTGCTTGTCTATCAAAGATTTATGGATTAAGAAGACAATTAGGTATGTTGCTGCGGCTATGGATTCGCCTGCGATCAGCAATTTTGCTCTAAGCCTGTAACGATCTGCTATTTTTCCCCACAACAAATTCTGACCTAATGCAGAACCCACCATGTTAAGTGTGCCAAGTAGTGCTGTTGAAGTTGCAGTCTGCATCAGGCTAAAGAGATAATTTATCATAAAAGTGTAAAAGATGCCCCTTCGGACAAAAGACAAGAACTGGAATAGGCTTAGATTTACAATTATGTTTTTTTGGGCTGGATATTTTGGTGTTTCCACTTTGCATCCCTTGTGGGTTAATCTGCAAGTGGTTTGTAACTCTAGAATGTTTCCTGACTATATTTCTTTTTGAACAAAAGCCTGTTTTGTCACCGTTAAATCTTTAATGAAATGCTAACATACAATTTCTCACTTACATGCTAGACTTTGCTACAAAGCGACCAGTCCGGCGTAGCCAAATCCGCTAGACGGACAATAGCCTTCTTCATGGACCTAAAAAAGCCTTAAATCTTGCTTAAATAACCAAAAAGAGATGGGCCGGTAGTTCAGTTTGGTATGAACGCCTGACTTGCACTCAGGAGGTCGGGGGTTCAAATCCCCCTCGGTCCACTTAATTTTAAAAAGTTGTTGTTAGCCACTCAAAGGAAGCTAAATCCTAATGAAGTAAGGCTATATCTGTAAAATGTATATTCTATTAGACAAAACCCAAAGTGATAAAATCATGCCAATAAAATATGAAGAAGCTCTCGACGTAAAAAGATTGGCTGACGAAATTGCACAGACCTTGGACTTTTTCAACGTAGTACCCCAGTTCGTGTTTTGCGTCAGAAGCATGGGCTCCGAATCAAAGCGCACGATCGCTCGAATTCATGGGTTAGGCAAAATATGGCAAGAAGTTCTCAATCTTCCTTCCGCTTATGTGATTGAAGTCATTTCTGAACGATATGATAAGCTATCTGAAATAGATAAAGAGAAAACAATAATCCATGAACTTCTGCATATTCCCAAAGGGTTCTCTGGCGGCTTCCGTCCACACAGAGGATACATTGATAGAAAAACCGTAGAGCTTCTACACAAAAAGCTGCAAGAACAAAGAAAAGCCAAAGGCATAGAGGACTACGTCTCTGATTCAGTTAGCAAATAAAGTTTTTAAGGAGGCAAACAAGTGAAAAGTAAAGCCTTCCAAATATACATGCTTTCAGACCCTATGATTTCCGTTTAGGTGGAATGGATGAAGCATAACCTGAAAAGTCTTCAGCACAACGGCATCTACGTTGCCCTCCCCGACTACAAAGGCTTTACCATCAAAATTAAAGAACACACAATAAAACTGAAACCCAAAAGCGAGCAGATGGCAATAGCCTTAGTAAAGAAAGAGCAATCAGCCGCTCCTCCTGACAAAGTCTTTTACAAGAATTTCTTTCAAGATTTTATGGAACAACTAAAAGAGGAAAATCCTTCTCTAGCTTTTTTGGAGCAAATCCAAAACGAATACATGAACAAAATGGAGAATGATAACCCTCACGAAAAAAACATCGAACACCAAGAATTTGATTTTTCCGAGATTTCCATACATTTAGAACAGGAAAAATCAGCTAAATTGACCATGACAAAGGAAGAGAGGAAAAAACTTGCAGCAGAAAGAAAAGCCAGAAGAGAAACCCTCAAAGAAAAATATGGTTATGCAGTTGTTGATGGAAAAAAAATAGAAATCGCCAACTGGACAGCAGAGCCTTCATGTCTCTTCACTGGAAGAGGAAAACATCCGAGAAGAGGAAAATGGAAAGAAGGACCAAAAGAAGAAGACATAATCCTAAATCTCCCTAAAGACAGCCCAAGACCGCCAGGCAACTGGAAAGACACTGTTTGGGAACCGGAAAAAATGTACATAGCCAAATGGCAAGACAAACTTACTGGAAAAATCAAATACGTCTGGTTCTCAGATTCTGCCTTCTTTAAACAAAGAAAAGAAGAAGAAAAATTTGACAAAGCAGAAAAGCTTGGGAACGTGATCCCGAAAGTCAAAGAACACATTGTGAAAAATTTGGACGCCGAAGACGACGAAAGAAGAAGAGTAGCCACAGTGTGTTGGCTTATCTTTGCCCTAAACATGAGGGTAGGCGACGAGAAAGACCCAGGAGAAGCTGACACCGTTGGAGCCATAACTCTAAGGAGAGAGCATATTAAAATAGAACGCGATGTCTTGCGCTTCGACTTTTTAGGAAAAGATTCAGTAAGATGGATTAAGAGCATAAATGCGCCGCCAATTTTGATCAGCAACATTGAACACTATTCTAAAGTATGCAAGGAGTATCTCTTCGAAGGAATAGATTCCAAGAAAGTTTCTAGGTTTCTGTCAGACCAAATGAAAGGGTTAACGGCTAAAATGTTTCGAACTTGGAGAACCACAACAGTTGTTAAAGAATACTTAGATAACTGCGGCGCCAAAAAAGAGGATGCTGAGTACGTAAAAGTTTTTCACGGTAAGATGGCTAACTTAGAAGGAGCCAAGGTAGCTAATCATAAAAGAATGATTCCTGCAAATTTTAATGAACGGCTGGCTAAGAAAGAGGCTGGGTTTAAAGAACTTGAGGTTCAGTTAGAAGAGAAAAGGAAGCAGGGGAAGAAAACAGACGCTATTCTTAACAGAATTGAGAAAACCAAACTTGATTTAGAACTGACAGAGAAAACTAAAGAGTACAATTTAGGAACTTCTCTCAAGTCTTACATTGATCCAAGAGTATATGTAGAATGGGCTGCTAAGGTAGACTTCAATTTAGAGAAATTGTATTCCAAAACGTTGAGAAAGAAGTACAGTTGGGCTTTAGGGAAATTGTTGAAAGTTGAGAATTGATAGGAAAAGTATAATGCCTGAGTTTATGAGACTACGTTTGCTTGTACGTATCTACTGCTTTTTCTAGAACTTCCAAAGCTTCCATTAAGTTTGGCTTGTCCGGATTCATGTTGCCTATGCCTAGTCTTATCATGTTTGATTTTATTAGCTTGTAGTTGTTTTTGAAGAGAAAGAAAGTGCCGGGAACTGCTGCTAGACTATATTTTGGTATTACGTAATTATTTATCCATTTGTGCGTGTCTTTTATCGGCGCTTTCATCCAATAGGTTATGCCCGCTTTATTTGGGAAATATTCAAACCCTTTTTCGTTCAACCATCCTTCTGTTTCTTTTTTGAGAATTGTCCATTTTTGCTTGTGTCTTTCAAGATGTTCTCTGCCTCTTGTTAGCAGTTCTACTGCAATTAGTTGTACGATGTTTGGACTATTTCCGACGGTGTTCAAGACATCCACGTAAAGTTCGTTTACAAGGTTTTCCTTAGTTATGGCTACACCGAGTTTTAATCCTCCAAGGCCGTAAGCCTTCGTAAAACTTGTTGTGACTATGCCAAAATCTTTGTTAACCGAGAAAACAGTAGGTATAGCATTTCTGTCAAATTCGGCGTAAATTTCGTCGCATAAAACGTAAAAGTCGTTTTCAGAGGCAACAGTCATGATTTCTTTTAGCTCATTAGTGTTGGATATTGCTCCGCTTGGTGCGTGTGGGTTCGTTAACACAAGTAACCCGGTTTTTTCAGAAACGATTTTTTGAAGAGCATCGGCATCAAGTCTATATGATTCTTTTTCTCTTCTTTTCAGCCTTTTTACACGTGGAAATTGCTCTTGCACCTGCCGTAATAGAGGCTCGTAAGTTGGATATTCCACAATTGCCTCATTTCGCCTTTTGTTTCTCTCTGCTAGGCATCTAATTATTCGATTGTTTTGTCCTGAAGCACCTTCACTGGAAATGAAGATATTTTCCGGTTGAACATTGTACCTTTGGGCTAGCTGTTTAGCAGCGTCAGGGTTGCCGTGTGCATAGTTAATGCTTAAGTCAACATGGCCCAGCGTTAAATCGTATTTAAAATAGCCTAGGCCGCTGGAACAAAAATCATATTTCACATTTGGCACATGAATATACCAGTCTAAATACAATGATGGGTTCTTCATCCTCAGCACCTAAACTTTTGTAAGAATGCCCTACTGCTTAGCTTTTTCCTCATAAACTGTTTTGTTTGAATATGCTTTTATGCAGTGACGTTAACATTTGCGTGAGAGCTCTATGAAAATCAATGAAGTTAAAGATGGCGTAATTTTAGAAGTAAACGTGAAACCAAATTCTAAGGAATTCAAAATTGTAGTTGAAGGAGAGGAAATTGTGGTTTTCTGCGTAGAAGCGCCTGTTAAGGGAAAAGTTAACAAAGAACTAATAAAAGAGTTTTCAAGGCTTTTCAATAATAAAGTGGAGCTTGTTTCTGGTTTTACTTCTAAACAGAAGAAGCTATTAATAAGAGGCTTTGGAAAAAGTGAGGCAGAACGTATTTTATTGCATAAGTGATGGCTTTTACTCTGTTTGAAGTTTGAACCGTAGCATTGCTGCTATTCCGCCGAAAGAATTTTTTAGCATTTGTCCTTCTTCTGTTTCGCCAGATATCATTTCTGTATCGGTGTTTGTGTATTCTGCCAGTTGGGCGAAATTCTCTATTAGTTCTTGTGTTTCAGCTATCCCTAAGGCTGGAGCTTTGCATTTTGGGCAAGATTTACCTGAAAGGTTTTGTTCAAAACCTGTTAGCATATGGCTTTTCATGGTTTGTTGTTCTTCGTAGCCGCATGCGTTGCATTTCACTTTGACTCGTGTGATGTCTATTCCCTCAGAAAGCAGTAACGTTCTAACAGCGCCAGCTTCTAACGCCCTTCGTACTTCTTCTTCGCCGTACGTTGCCATTTCAGTGTCATGTCCAATCTCGTAGAGAAACTGCTGCACTATCTGTTTTTCTTCTATGTAACGTATTTTCCGCATAATTTCTGGAGCCTTGCCAACCACTTCCTTTACACCTTGCTCGCTCACGTAGGCTGTGTCAATTGTATCTATGATTTTGTCTTTCAGCATATAATTTAGGTAGTCGCCCTTTTCAAAGTCTTGTTTCGTTGGTCCAGGGCCTGCAATGATTAAGCCCTTCAGATTTTCAATGGGCAAAAATGTCTCGTTGGCATGCTCACCAACTCGCCTAAAATATTCTTGAAGCCTCATCTCTCTGAGTCTCTCGTATCGTCTGGCTGATTGTCCTCCAGCACGAGTTTTTCCAGGGACGCCAGACGTAAATTCTCTGACTATTTCGAGTCTTCTGCCTTGAAGAGTTGCGAGTGTTGTTGCTGAAGCGTCTATGAGAAGTATGCCATAGGTTTCCTTTTCTCTTAAAAGCTCTTGCAGATGCTCTGTGTGGAATCTTGCGTCACATCTGTAAAGGTATATGTGTATCGGCTCTGGCGGTAAAATTACATATGTTTCGATTCTTTCGCTTCCCGCTCCGTCCTGGGGAATTGCACCACAAAATATTACAAGCCCGTTCTCTGGGGCTTCTTTGAAGAGTTTGAGGCGTTGCTGGACTTTTACAATGGCGTCTTGAACATTCTTGCGTGTGGTTGTGGATTTTATGTTTGAAGCTGTGCCATATTCGTCTCTAAGCATGCTCATAACTTCGCTTATTTGTTTTCCAGGCGGGACATAAAGTGAAACAAGTTCAGTTCCACGTCCCTCTTTGCTGGCTAGCGTATTCAGTGTCTTTTTTAATCTGAAGAGTTCTAACGAAGTTCTTTTTTTCTCGCTCAAAGCATTTTCACTAAACTATTTTTAGCAATAAGCTACTTTACAGAGCATTAAATAAAAGTTTAGGAATAAAGTTTAGGTTATTTTTAAAACTTCTTTTAAAAACGCTTTGTATGGACCTAATTTTCCGCCGTAGTTGCCCGCTGAAATTCTAACAACACCCAAGACACTTGCTGTAGCCTTTACCCCTTCACCCATAGCCCTTTTAACCGCTTCAACACTTAAGCCATTAATAACAATTTCATAAACACAATTCACGTTTTCCATAAGCTGCGAATCTGGTATAAGCGTTTTTAATCCAGGACAGAAAGGATGATTAGTAGATGCTCTAAGTTTATACTTTAACGAGCCAGCTTTCGAGCCTGAGCGGCAAATTCCACCTGGAAACGGCAAAATAACATCAATTGCTTTGCTTTTGATGGCTTTTACTGCTTCTTCTGCTGCTTTAAGCCCTGAAGCCTTATCTTTAGCTAGTATTAAGAAGTTTCCGCCAGCTATTGCTTCTGCAGCACCGAAAACGTCTTCAACAATGAAGTTGCCCTCTATCACGGGGATTTTCCAGACTTTTCTGTTTCCAACCAAACCTTTTCTCTGGAATCCGTCGCCAAATAGCCGTATGCTTCTGCTAACCTTCAGTTTTCTTTTGGCGTTGGGCATTGCGTCAAAGGCTGAGGTTGTTGGGCAAGTCATTATGCATTGTCCTATGCGCAGTATCATCTGGTTTTTCAATTCAAATCGGTTGCGGTTGTATATTTGGATTAAAACGCCTACTCGATTGTCCGGAGTTTTATCTGCTGGCACTACGCCTTCTATGCCAGCCTCAGCGGGAGACATGATTACGCTTGTTGCAAAGCCCGTTGCAACCTCTGCTGCCGTTAAAGCCCATTTTTCGTTATCTGCTGTAATTAATATTCTTCCAGCCCACAATGGAAACATTTCAGCGAAAGTGTCTGCAATCTCGCAAACATTTCCATTTTCTGCTCTGTACGTGAATATTTCTTCAGTCATTGGTTTCCCTTTTTCCCATTTCCTGTTAAGGAAGCCAGTGTTTCTCAGGCTCGATTTTAGGCATCTTTTTCTCTTCGAGTTTTTCAAGCATCGCTTTTTTGGCTATTTCATAAGCCATTCTATAGTCGAAAATTCCCTTCGGTTCTTCCACAGCCTTCTTAATCAATTCGGCTTCAACTTTGTTTTTTAACTTTCCTATAGCCAAGGCTCCAATTCCAAATACATTCGGTAAGATTTCTTCACCATTGGCTTCTGATTTTAACCCCTCAACCCCCAAAGGTGGAATAGCGTTAATATCAGCCACTATCCTGCATTTTTTCCCATATTCTTTGAGTGCGTCAAATGGAAGAAGCTGAGTTCCAGCGGCTCCGGTTGAAAGAACTATATCTGCATTTTCTATGGCTTTCCCAATTTCGTCAGAGGTTTGAGCTTCGACACCCCGTATCCATTCGCTATCAGTTTCTTCGTTTATCTTTGTCGCCACAAGGGAAGCTCTTTGAAGGTCGCGGGAGGTAAGAATCACATTAGCCTTTTCTGAAGCATAAAGCCTTGCAGCAGTTTGTCCAACAGGTCCTGTTCCAGCCAACACCGTAACCGCTTTATTCTCTAAGCCTCCAAATCCCTTTTCAAGGGAAAGCTCCAAGGTTTTTGCAACAGCGGCGGTGGCTGTTGTGTAGGCTCCTCTTGGGTCGATTATTATGGCAAGTTCAAAGGGTGGAAGCATGCATTTTTTGGCTTTCTCTAAAATTTCGTTTACTCGCTTGAAGTCGCGTCCATTGATGAAAATTTTTGTGTGTTTTGCGCCTTCTGGGCCTCTTGGAAACATTGCATCATAAATGATTTTTTCAGCATCCTCAACAGTCACATTTTCATACTTCAATATTGCCACATCTGGAAAAATGTCTATGGTTGTTAGTATGTCGAATGGGCTTGCGTGTTTATCTGTGTCTAAAAAAATGAAAACTTTTTTAAATTGTTGTTCTGGCAAGGTTACACCTTTTAAGTTGTTAATGTTCCTTTAAACGTTTAAAAATTGTTATTACCTGCATGGTTATCGAATGCCTTAAATATTGATGGTTTATCTATGCAACTGTAAACATATGTAAGAAGGTGAACATAATTTGACAGAAATTGTTGAGAAAGGACTGAAGAAAATTGGAATAACAATTTCTAAACCTGTCCTAGCGATTTTATGCATAATTTTCGGCATAATAGTCATAGTAATCCCCAACCTTGTTGGAATAATTATTGGGATTTTCCTTGTCATAGAAGGCATATTACTATTGACTGAGTACTTGGAACTTCAACGACAACAACCACCGTCTCCGCCACCACAGTAACGCCCTTAAAAGATTCTCTTTTTTATTTTTTCAGCCAATTCTAAACCAGAGGATGTTCAAGATGCAGGATTTTCCGTAAACTAATCAACAAAGGTACACCAGCAATAAGTGCTGCAATGCTTACAAGCAAATCCTCGAGGTATGAGCCGACTGCCCCTGGAATAAACCATTCATAGGCTAAGGCATCATAAGATAAGCCGAAGAACTGGTACAATCCACATGGAACTAGGAGGAACACTCTAGTCAAGGAATCTGCCACTGTGCTCACGAAAGCTATAAGAAGCAAGGCTATTGGAAGTCTTTTTGCATCTTCTCTCCAAAGCCACTTGCCGATTTTGGAAACTGGATAGACTAGGACGAAAGCTACGAGCAAATCCAGAATTGTCCATATAGGAAGCATTGTTCCATAAGGGTGAATAAAATATGCAGCGAGCATAACGCCATAAACTAACGCAGTTTCTTTCCATCTCCCTTTTGCCAAGAAACCAGCCGCCATAACACCTATTGGCTCGGCAACAAGTCCAAACATCCACCACATACTTGGCTTTATCAACCTTGCAACTGTGCTTCCCAGTAAGGCGGCAGAAAATCCTATTGCAGGTCCCAGAACCACTCCTTCAATGGGCATTAGATATATTACAAAACTGCGCCATGGCCCTTCAGGCAAAAATAGGATTGTATGCAATGCAGCGAAGACTGATGTTAACGCTATCTTTTGTGTTTTCTGCATGTCTTCCAATTCTTTTGCTATTTATAATTTAAGGTTTTAAGTTTTTATGGCGTAATTGCTTATATGAAGTTTTATGATTCTATGTAACTCTTTAAGAGGAATTTATTATGGTGCCCTATATGGAACAGAAAAACATACTTTCTGAAAAGGCAGCAGCACTTTTTCAGGAAGGTTATAATTGCGCTCAAAGCGTCTTATTAACAATGTTTGAGCATTGGAATGGCAAGGATGAAGCTATTCCAAAAGTTGCTACAGCTTTTGGCGGGGGAATAGGAAGATGCGGGTCTGTTTGTGGAGCCTTAACTGGTGGCGTTATGGCTCTGGGAATTAAATATGGAACTAATGAGCCCTCATTAGAAAAGCGACTGAAGGCCTATGAGCTTGCACAGAAATTTTACAAACGTTTTGAAAAACAGCATGGAAGTGTTTTGTGTCGGGAACTTGTTGGATATGACCTTTCTGTTCCTGAGGAATTGGAAGAGGCTAGAAAGGCGAAAATATTTGAAGAAAAATGTGTCAATTTTGTGAGGAAAGCCGTTGAAACCTTAATTGAGCTTACTGAGCATTAAATTTACTTTACCAAGAACTTCACGAATAAAACTGCTGCTATTACGGATATTGCATATGGTAGGAACAATATCAAAATTTGAATTGCTATCGGGATTGCTTGAAGAGCGTCAAATGCTGCTTGGTTTGCTAATATTCCTAGTTGAACACTGTTCCAGAGTCCATGAGCGATAACCACAGAAGATAGATTTCTGGCTTTAGTGTAAAAATAGCCGAATGGCAAACCTATAAAAAATGTGATTGCTACGTACTGAATCATACCCCACGGATTGAAGGGATTGAGGTCCCAAACAAAATGCCAAATACCGAATAAGACTGCTTGAATGAGGATTGCTTTATTGGCACCATAGAATTTTTCAAGGTGCGTTTGTACATAACCCCTAAAAAATCCTTCTTCGCTTACACCGACGCATAAAGTATGGAAAGGCATTGCTAAGAGGAAAAGTGGGATCGCATAGGATTGAATTGGCGTTTGATTAGTGAAGGCATAAATTAGAAGATAATTAGTAAGTAATGTTGATCCTCCTAGAATGGCGTAAAATATTAATCCGTGGAAAATTGCTTTTCTAATGTTTTGGGTTCTGAAGCCGAAGGCTGAAATGTCAGTTTTTTCGATGGCGATTATTGTAAAAACTGTGAGGTAAATTAAAGGAGTTTTTTCGTATGGCATGCCAAACAACAGTGCAGACGGGATGCGGACAAATAAGGCTAAAATGAAGAGTGTGAAAATCCAGAAAAGAATTGTGCCTTTGTTTCTTCCATCGACTTGTTTTGAGAGTTTTTCCTTCTCTGGGTGATTTTCTTGCCATATGAGAATGGGAATTAGCAGCAAAATCGAGAAAAACATGGCGACATCTGTTGAGAAAAGATACGCGCTTATGAATATTATTAGTGCAAGAGCGAAGTATGTTAAAATAGCTTTTAGAACTGCCATTTCAGTCAAGGTCTTCACACCTTTCTTCAATGTAACTTACATTTAATGGTGTGGAATTAAACTTTCACTCAGTTACAGAACAAAATGATTTTAAAAACAAGAGTTTATTATTTACATGGCTGAAGTTATGGCTGAGAAAAAGGGTTTCGAGTTTTTGGAGCATACGGCAGATGCTTACATTGCTGCTTATGGAACAGATTTAGCTGAGGCCTTCGAAAACGCTGCCCTCGCAATGTTTGATGTTATGACAGATGTGGAAAAGGTTAGTCCGAAAGTTAAGGAGAATGTTGAAGTTGTGGCAGAAGATGAGTATGCTCTTCTTTACAGTTGGCTTGAGGCGTTGCTTGTAAAATTCGATGTCAAAGAAACGCTTTATTCTAAATTCAAAGTTTTAGATTTGAACCAAACTTCAGGCGGTTTTAGGCTTAGAGCGGAGATTTGGGGGGAAAAGTTTAATCCCAAAAAGCACGAGCAGAAAGTTGGTGTGAAGGCTGTTACGTATCATAGGATGGAAATAATCAAAGAACCAAACAAGGTCACGCTAAAATTTATTCTTGACATATAAGCAATTTTTCATTTTCCTTAGATTCTTTCACTTACGAGATAAATCGCCTACCTGCGCACGCTAAGCTAGCCCTAGTTTTTTTAATCCTTTCAAAATTTCTTCTACCATCACTTCGGGCGGCGTTTCCAGTTTTTCGCATTTAACCTCTGTAAAAGGAACACCTTTTTCCTTATAATATTGCAGAATCGGCTGGGTTTGCTGTTCATATACTTCAATTCGTTTTTTTATGACTTCTGGAGTATCGTCTGGACGTTGGTATAATGGTCCGCCGCATTTGTCGCATGTCATGTCCTTTTTTGGTTTTAAGTAGCGTATGTTGTAGACTTCTCCGCAGTTCTTGCATATTCTTCGTGTGGATAAACGTTCGATGATTATCCAGTCTGGCACTACAAGTTGGATTATAACGTCGATTTTTGCAATTGTTTCTAGGGCTTTTGCTTGTTCGATTGTGCGTGGATATCCATCAAAAAGGAAGCCCTTCCTGTTCTTGATTTTTGCTATGTGCTGTTTCAAAACTTGTATTGTTAAACTGTCTGGGCCAAGTAATCCTTTTTCAACGTAGCCTCTTACTTCTCTTCCTAAATCAGTATCTTCTTTCATGATTTCGCGGAAAATGTCGCCCATAGCAATTACATTAACGCCGAGCTTGGATTGTAGCCGTGAAGCATAAGTGCCCTTGCCAGAGCCTGGGGCACCGAAAATGATAGCATTAACCATTCCTATTCATCCTGAATATGGTTTGTCATATTTTCGTAAGAGAACAGCAAGTTGATAATTAAGTATTACTGTGTGAGGGCTTGTGAAACTAGGGTGGTTACAATGAATATGAGTTTAGGGTTCGAATTGACGAAGCTTAAGGCAACTTGCCGATGTTTGCCAGCTCATCGGCAACATTCTTAAGTCCTAGTTCTTCGAGTTTGGCTCTTGTTGGCCAACCGGTGGTTACATCCCAGCCACGCAACTCATAGTACCTGTCTTTAAGTGCTTCAAATTTAGCCTTATCTATCGGCCCATTTACAAGGCCTGTTGCAGTACCTCCATAGCATGTAATGGCTTTCTTGAAGTATGGCTCATTTAAGGTGTCGTTCTCTCTTGTGCGGTTTTCCCTTTTCACCATTATCGCCCTACGTAGGTTCCAGATCCTTTCGCCTGCCATCGCTAGCTTATCTACATTCATATCAAGCCCTGTCACAGCTGAGAGCAGCCTGCTCTCAAAGATTCTGAGGTCCATCTCGGGAGGGTTGTAGAAACTTGTTACCGAACTCCAGAATTCGCATACAGGTAAGGAATTCTTTAAGCACTGATTATCCTGAACCCATGCAGTTACCCGTTCAGCTCCTTCGTAAACGGTTTTACTTAAGTTAACAATCTGATAGTTAGCATATGGCGGGAGTCCAAAGTGTTCCATAGTCTCTGGAGCAGAATTTTTATATTCGTGGCATGAATCCACAGGATCCCTTGTATCAGTAGCCCAATGCAGTGCGCTTCCTAAATTGTCTACATGATGGAAGGCGTAACCCCAAGCGGTATACAGCTCTTTATACAGATCAACTAGTTTTTCACCACACACTAATTTCTTCCTAAAATATTCTATGAATCTTGGCGTACCTTCAGCGTATGGGCTTTCTCCGTTAGCGATTTTGTGGAGCAGCACTGTTAAGAATTCGTGATTTGTGGCCGTGCCTCCCAACCATTTGGGAGTAGGTAGACCAATATCTTCCTCAATTTCTCTCCTTGTTAGAATACCTGACTTAAGGGAAAGTGCCAGAAGGAGCGGTAGCCCAATGATCCCTTCAAAGGTGTTTATGCCAAGCCTCTGACTAATCACATTTGCTTCCCAGACCTCTTTAGGATCAATGCTAAATGTAGGAGCCCAAAGCCAATTTGCACATGATACACCACTTAGCCCTATCCCCGGAATGTAGTGGATGCTATGACATTGCAGTGGACATCCATAGCACCCATAGTGCTTCTCAAAATATCTAGCAGCGAATTTTTCCTTTGTCTCTTGTGGAGCCATATAAGGGGTTCGAAACATCAACCTTACCCAATTGATTTTCTTATTTTCTTCAATTATCGTCCTCGTTAGTTCGAGAACTTTATCGGGTTTCGCGACTGCTACAACACCTGTTCCTCTGACGGCAATCGCTTTCAGATTCTTTGAACCCATGACACCTCCGAAACCACCTTGACCAGCAGCAAACTTGGTCTCGTTCAGAATCACGGCTATTCGGCTAAGGTTCTCCCCGGCTGGCCCTGTGACTAGTATCGATGCCTCCGGTTCATCATTCATCAACACTTTCTGCGCTTCAAATGTATCTACACCCCATAAATCGGTGGCATCCTTAATCTCTACATCTTCTTCGTGAATTGATAAATAAACGGGTTTCTCGGCCTTGCCTAAAACGACAATGCCATCACATCCAGCGTATTTCATCTTTGCCGGAAACATACCCCCAAACCCAGAATATGTGAATAACTCATCTGGATAACATTGAGGTGATATGCTGCAAACTTCTCCTCTGCCAAACGGACCATACATACCTGTTAGTGGCCCCGCTGAAATGATGAGGGGATTACCAGGATCGAAAGCATCTACCTTCGGGCATCCTAGCTCCCAGAAAATCTTTGCACTGAGTCCTACTCCTCCAATGAATTCCTCTGGTCTGTAATTCGTAGTTGGCACCTTGTTTACTTTTTCATTTGTTAGGTCAACTTGCAGTACTTTTCCAGCCCAACCATATGATTTTGCCATATCTATCACCTCTCATTCTTCGATGCAAATTTCAAAGCTTGAAATGGACAGTACTCGACACATATTGGCCCACCTTCTCTTCCCTTACATAGATCGCATTTGAAAGCAACATTCTTCTCCACATTAATCTTTATTCTCGGTGGATCAAACGGACAAGCGTCAACGCATATTCCACAACCGGTACATTCATCCTCATCGATGTATGTAGTGCCAGTCCTCCCGTCAATGCATATAGCCCTGTCTTTCAATGGACAGGCAAAGTAACAACCTGGAGAGGAGCACTGCCGGCATATATTATGGCCGTGCTTAGTTGTAAATGGTTGCCGAACTATGTGTGACCTAGCCAACGCTGGTCCTAGTACACCTTCGTGATATAGCGAGCACATTACCTCGCATACCCCGCATCCAGCACACACATTTGGGTCGTGAACAAGCACTCCAGATTTAGGGACTTCCAGCATACTTCTTTTTCCTCCACTACTTACTCCTCAACTTCCACTGTATCTTAGATTCTTCAAAAACCTTTTAAGCTATTACTTCAGATGACCAGATGCCGCTAATTCGCTTGAAGTCCAAAGGAATATGATTTTGTACTCATGTTCCTTGTAGAACTGAAGTGCCCCTGCGGAGTTCTTTCCCACACAAAAATTCCTCGAAATTAGCAAAACAACATATCCCAAACAAGAATTCTCCACCCATTACTCCTCAAGAACCACACCGAACCTCACTACAAACCATCACATATTCAAACCATATTTGAAGCCTAATAGAGGGGCCTAGCACCGTTGCACGCACACAAACACAAAACCGCCTCATCCCAATCTTTTCTGGCTTCTAACGGATTAGAAACGTTATTTCTTTCACAAGAGTCTCTGGCACAATGGTTCTCCCTCTCCGCTTATTCAACCTAACAAAGCCAAACTTGCTTAGTGCCTGCAAGTCTTGATAAACATTTTTCACATTACGCTTTACCTTCTTGGCTAAATCATTTATCGACTCCACCCTCAAAGCAGCAAGCCTATACAACAATTCTACTCTCTTAGGCGTCAGCAAAGCGGCTTGTTCTGGTTTAAAGTCTTTGATTTCCTCGACAGCGTAGTCTAGTGTTCCCTCTTCCATGTAGCCCTTATAGCTGTCCACAAGTTCAGCCCACTCAAAATAGACTCTAGCATGTTTCGTACTCAGCTTTTGCCCAAGAAATAGCTCCTCAAACTTTTCAAAACCCATGCCAAACTCTTTCTCAAATTTCCTGATTTTCTCTTCTATTTCCTCAGATGTCAAATTCCGAATGATTCTGATAAGCATAAACATTCACAATTAAAGTAAGCCAACCCGCTTAAAATCTTCACGATGAAAACATTTAAAGCAGTTAATGACGACTTTAAAATTCTACCTGAAAACCATGGCATGATGTAAAAATGCAAATAACAAAACTTGAGAACCATCTATATCAGATTGATGTTGAAACTGCTGGGGTTAAGAATTTTATCGCCAGCTACATATTAAAGGGAAAACAAGTGGCAATGGTTGAAACAGGCCCAACCTCATCAGTGCCCAATCTGCTTTCCTGCTTAAAAGAACTAAAAGTAAAGCCAGAAAACGTAGCCTATGTCGCTGTTTCACACATTCACCTAGACCATGGCGGAGGCGTCGGAACATTATTAAAATATTTGCCTAAAGCCAAGGTTATCGTTCATCCAAGAGGAGCACCTCATCTGGCAAATCCCGAAAAACTGTGGCAACAGTCAAGAAAGGTTATGGGAAGCATAACTGAAATGTATGGTAAACCCGAACCTGTTCCAGAAGAAAGACTCATTGCTGCAACAGATGGCATGACATTTGATGTTGGAAACGATGTTAGGCTAAAAGTTGTAGAGACCCTCGGACACGCTTCACACCACTTAAGCTATTATGAACCATTAAGCGAGGGAATTTTTCCGGGAGATGCTGCTGGCATTTATCTAAAAGAAACTGACGTGATTGTGCCGACAACACCGTCACCTTTCCGTTTGGACATTGCGTTAGCTTCTTTAGATAAACTGATCAGCCTAAAACCTAAGGTTTTGTATTACAGTCACTTTGGTAAAGCGTGCAACGCTGTCGAGAAACTTCAAACTTATACGCAACAGCTTAAGCTTTGGGCAAAAATCGCAAAGGAAGGGATAGAAAATAAAGAAAGTTTGGAAGCAATAAGTAAAAGAATAATAGAAAGCGATGTGGCGGTTCAGAAAGCAAAAGAATACATTAAGGCGCATCCGATTTTGAGCGAGACTGTGCTCAACGAAAGTGTGCGTGGTTTTATGGATTTTGCGGAAAAATTCGGGAGTTTCGCTTGTGGTTTTGTTTTGGTGTAAACACCAAAATCGTTTATATTTTCGCTTCGCTCTTTCTGTGTATTAGGTGAAAAAAATGGAAGAGGGAGAAGGTTGTCCTACTACAGAAAAAGTTCCGCTTGAAAAAATAGACGATTACACGTGGAGTATTCCAAAATATAAGCCGGGCATGCGGGTTCCTGGCATAGTCTTTGCTAACCGAGACTTGTTGGAGAAAATGCAAACAGATAGAACTCTTTGGCAATGTGTAAATGTTTCCCATTTACCTGGCATTTATAAGCACTCCATAACATTGCCTGATGGACATGAAGGTTATGGTTTTCCTATTGGTGGCGTAGCCGCAATGGATTATGATGAAGGCGTAATTAGTCCAGGTGGAGTAGGCTACGACATAAATTGTGGGGTTCGTTTATTAACAACAAATCTTTCAGAACAAGACCTACGACCAAAACTTGCAGACCTTGTAAGCGTGATTTTTGACAACGTTCCAAGCGGACTTGGAAGCCGTCGAAAGGACTTAAAAGTGACAGTCCACGACCTAGATAGGCTTGTCGTAGAGGGGGTTCAATGGGTTATCGATCAAGGATTAGGCTGGTCTGAAGATGCTGAACACTGTGAAGAACGTGGATGCATGAAAAACGCCGATCCAGATAAAGTTTCAGCAACAGCAAAAAATAGAGGATTGACGCAAATTGGCACGTTGGGTTCAGGAAACCATTTCTTGGAAGTTCAAAAGGTAGACAAAATTTACGACACCAAAACAGCTAAAATTTTCGGAATCGAACATGAAGGACAAGTTACGGTTATGATTCATTGTGGTTCTCGAGGCTTTGGTCACCAGATATGTTCAGATTATCTGCGGGTCATGGAGAGAGCCGTGCATAAATATAAAATAGCGTTGCCAGATCGAGAACTTGCATGTGCTCCTGGAAATAGTAACGAAGCAGAAGACTATTATCAGGCAATGGCGTGCGCCGTTAATTACGCGTTTGCAAACCGTCAAGCAATAATGCATTGGATTAGACAAAGCTTTCACCATGTTTTTAAGGAAGACCCGGAAAGGTTTGGATTAAAACTTGTTTATGATGTAGCCCACAATATCGCAAAAATAGAAAACCACAAAGTTAACGGGGAACAAAAGAAGGTCTGGGTTCACAGAAAAGGTGCTACACGCGCTTTTCCGCCTGGAAGTCCAGAAATACCAGCAGATTATAGCTCTGCAGGACAGCCAGTTCTCATACCAGGGAGCATGGGAACAAGCTCTTGGGTTCTGGTAGGTACCGAGAAAGCGATGCAATTAAGTTTCGGTTCTACAGCTCATGGCGCTGGTAGAATGTTAAGTAGGAGTGCCGCCAAAAGAAGATTTTGGGGTGGAGACATTAAAAAGGCTTTGGAACAACGAGGAATCATTGTTAGGTCCGCGAGCTCAGTGGTTTTAGCTGAAGAGGCGGATCCAGCCTACAAAAATGTGGATGTAGTTGCAGAGGTAAGCGATAAGGTTGGAATAGCCACAAAAGTTGCGAGAATTGTTCCCTTAGCTGTGGTGAAAGGCTAAATTTATTCTCAAAAGCATGAACTTTTCTCGTTTTTATTTATATCAATTAAACTTTTTTCTTTCCAGTTTTTACTTTTTGCTCTTCTGTTGTATGTGCTTTTTGTATTTCCTTGATGTACCATCCTCTTTCCCTTGCATAGTGGATGCTTAGAGCTAGTCCTAAACAAAGCAAAACAAGGCCGATAGACGTTAGAGATAATCCTAGAAGGCTGTATGGGTGTGACGTCAGATGGTATGGAATTATTAGAAACCATTCTGGATTTTCAACTTTTATTACGGTTTCGAGTAATCCTCCCACAAAGAATACGGAACCTATCGTGATTATTAAATATCCAACGGTCTCGTTGTGTCTTGACTCTTCCGCTTTCTCGTGTAAATATTCGCTAAAAAACATCGAGTTCACGATTTGAGCACGGAGACGGTTGTCTATAAGTTTTATTGTGATTCTCGAATACCGTTTCCTGTAAATGCCTAAGTGAAGTTTATATCAAAAGTTTTAGCTATAATTAGCAGACACTGCCTAGACTTTGCGTGTGGTTTGAATGCCCTTAAAGGATGAATGTGGAATCTGCGGTAGAGTTCTTCCATACAGTTATCTTAGGCGATGTCAAAGATGTGGACGCTTGTATTGTAGGGATTGCATGGTTCCGGACGTTTCTACAGGCGATCCTACTAGACTGTTGTGTCTTAACTGTGCAAGAAGGACGGTTTCGCCAAAGTCTGTTTCCAAGTATGGCGGGCTTACTGGTTATCTGAAGTTTCGGGCTTCATTCACGGGTGTTGTTAAGCTTAGTTTTGCAAGGATGGATGGCATCATAGGCGATAATTTGCCGATGAGTGCGTATCGTGATGAAAAATGGTGGAGTAACGTACCTACTAATGTGCATGCGAAGGCTTGGCTGGATGCTGGATGGAACGTGCAAGAAGTGAATTTGAAGGAGGGCTACGTGGTTTTCAAGAAGGTAAAAGAAGTGCAAGCGAGAAGTTTGAAGAGAAAAACCGCCAAGAGCCAAATCAAGAAGCCTTTTACCCCAGTCCGCGTTCGCATTCCAAAGCCTAAAGCGCCGTCGAAAACTAGGGTTTCGAAGCTTTATGCTCGGGTTAAGAATTTGGAGCGGCAGAGGTCTTCTATGCCAGTGTATCATGGCAGTTTTAAACCGAAACCTATGCATGAGAAGAAACTGTTTAAATCAGAAAAGAAACCACAGTAGATGGTGGAAAAGAATTTTTATCTAGCTCACCTTAACTATTGTAGTGCTGAAAGCTTAGGCGGTCGTGGTCTAGTCTGGTTTAGGACACAAAAGCCTTTTGGGGCGTGTGTAGGCCTTCCAAGCTTGTGATCCCGGGTTCAAATCCCGGCGACCGCACCATAATTCGGGTTCAAAACCACAAATCTTTTATTTCGCGCCACATGTTATTCTACATGCGGCGAAGAAACTTGTCTGATTCTCCTCATCCGCGCTCCAAGTACCGGCATCTGCTTGAGGATAAGGATGTGAGGCGCTGGTATGAGAACCTCGTCCGCGGTTCACCAGCCTGCGCCGAAATCTACCTGCGCAACCTTGGGAACTTCTGCCAGCTCATGGGCATAACGCCGGGGCAACTCGCGCAAAAGCCAGTCGCGGAAATAGAAGACCTCCTCATGGACTACGTCACCTCCGCACAGAAGAAACATGCGGGCAGCTACATCCGCAACACGACTAAGGTCGTAAAGTCCTGGCTTGCCCACAACGGAATCCAGCTTAAACGCAAGATAAAGATCACGGGCGCCCACGAGACGCCGACCCTCAAGGACGAACGCGTCCCCACGAAAGAAGAGCTGAAACGCATTTTCTTGTCAGGAAGCAAGCAGGCCCGCACAGCCTGCGCCATAGTTGCCCATGCAGGCCTAAGACTGCAAGGCCTCGGCAGCTATACCGGTTATGACGGCCTGAGAATGCGCGACTTACCCGAACTCAAAATCAAAGGATCCGAGGTAAGCTTTGAGAAAATACCCACAATGGTTGTTGTTCGCTCGGCCCTAAGCAAGGCCCGCCATCAATACTTCACTTTCCTGACAGAAGAAACTTGCAGCTACCTGAAAGACTATCTGGAAGAACGATTGAGAGACGGCGAACAGTTGACGCCTGACTCCGCTATTGTTAAGCCGAAGGTTGCTCAGAAACCCTTCATACGCACCGTAAACATTGGAGACATGATGAGGCTAGCCATCAGAAGCGCTGGGCTTCCTTGGCGACCGTACGTTTTACGGTGTTATTTTGACACGATGTTGATGCTTGCTGAGTCTAAGGGTTTGGTGCTTAGGGATTATAGGCAGTTTTGGATGGGCCATAAAGGTGACATTGAAAACCGCTATACGACTAACAAGCAGAGGTTGCCTGAGTCTGTTGTTGAGGATATGCGGGCGGCTTACGCGAGGAGCGAGGAGTTTTTGCAGACTAAGGTGAAAGAGGAAACTAGCGAGGAGAAGCTTAGGAGTAGTTTTAGGAAGCAGCTTTTGTTGGTGGCTGGTTTCACTCAGGCGGAGTTGGATAAGATGGATGTGCCCTCGATTAGTGATGAGGAACTCCAAAGTTTGGTCAAGAAGAAGCTCCTAGGCGTGCAAACAGCGAACGGAGCTTCGCAGAAAGTGGTTAATGTTGGCGAAGTTAATGATTATTTGGCAAAAGGCTGGGAATACGTTGCAAACCTGCCTAGCAAGAAAGTTCTCATCAAGCTGAGTTCAGGCAACGCAGGCTAAACATTGGTCTTTTTTCGTGTGGTTACTTCAAACAAGTATATCGTGGCAATCACAAGCGGCGATATTCTAAGCTTGCGACTTATTCGCGCTAACCTTTCTTTGAATTCTTCGTCCGATTTTCCTGAAGAGAATTCTCTGATGACTCCATCTATAAGGTCTCGTGGCAAGTTCTTGATGAACTCTTCCCAAAGAGTGAGTGATTCTATCTGATTTTCATACCATAGGACAAGGGTGTCTAGGTCTTTGAAGAATACGTATGTCACATGCGGTTTTTGTTTCACTATCTCTTTGAAAAACTCCTCGCGGACAGAATTCTTTAACTCGGATTTTCTTATCTTCTCCTGAATCATAGACCTCAGCTGTCCTGTGTACTTTTGAGGATCTTCATAGTTCAATTCGTAGTACTGCATAAGCGTGCCTCGAACCCTTCTAGTTTCTCCCGTCTTTCTGACGGTGCCCTCGCTCTCCAATCCATGCAAGGCCCTGTAAATGCCTGAAATGTCCAGAGTCTTTCCCATTTTTTCGAGATCCCTATGAATTTCTTTTCCAGATGCCTTGTCATGCCCCTGCATGATATTTATGATAGCATCTCTTTCGGACGGGCGCGGAATGGCATAGTTCAGATATCCTTCATACAATTTCTGAAAGCTCTCGTGTATCTTCTGTTCATCACCGAGTGTGTACATATTTTCTTCAACTTTCGTTAACAGTCCCTGCTTCCTGAATTTCTCCATGAAGTTCTTGCAACTTTCAATTTTGCACCCAGTTATTTCCTGTGCTTGTTCTGGGCTAAGGAGGCCGCGTTGATGTAGGCAGTACCAAAGCCTCACTCGTTTTTCACTCCCAAGCATGTATTTCAGGAAGCCAGTCTTACCCTGCCTCGGTCTCCAAATAAAGCCAAAGGCCTCACCTAGAGCGTCCACTGACAAAGAGGGAATCTCGTAAAACCCTTTTACATCTTTGATGATTAGGTCGTTTTCTCTCAGTCTCTTCAAGATCAGCGGCAAATCACCCGCGTCTATTCGTTCACGTCTTTCTCTGGTGTGCACATACTTCAAAAGGTCGTTTAGCGTGAACTTTCTTTCTTTAAAGTGCACGATACTGTGCAGTACAGACCAATATCTACCGCCATAGCTTAGCAATTCACGTTCTCTCGGAGAGAATGTTTTCAGGATGCGGAGAAGAGTACTTTCAAACTCGTCGAGCATGGAATATCATTAGTGGAAAATGCCTATAAGCCTTCCACTATAGGACTTTAATAGGCTGTACTCGAAAATTCGAATTTATTACCCCTTTGTCTAAATAAGGTTGAAATGGTGGCGTTGTGAGTTTTCTAGTAGCAAAATGCACGTTTAAACTGAAAACGAGGAAAAAAAGGATGAAACTGAACTCAAAAGAAGATTCACCAAGGGCTACAGTAAACGTCAGAAAACTGAAGTCATTAGTCGCCGAACAGTTTCCCAAGGATTCTGCGATTTATGACGTTTTGTTTACTGAACGGGATCTGCTCAGTGTATCTGAGTTCTTGATCAAAGTCGACGTCTGGTTGAGGTTGTTAAGGAGGCTCAAGAATTGAGCAAGTCAGAAGGAGCGGAAAGTGAACCTGAACACCAGAACAAAAAGAAACGATCCCCTACGCTTGAGTCGTGCCTTAAAAATGAGATGCCTCAGGTTACCGCAAATATTACTAGAATGTGTCGTTTTCTCAATATTCAATCTTCACATATAGAAGAAACGAAACGTTTTAGTAGTAAATGCAAGTTAGTAACTTGTATGACATGTTAAGAAGTTGTATATTATGCACCAAACTTCGAAAAGGAAACTTAAACCGTGCCCTTACCTTCTGGATAAAACAACAGATCTGAACGAGTTAATCGATCTCTACCTCCAGAAAGCCGAGGGTGTGATCGCTAAGAGTTATACTTGCGGCATTCCTTATCGAATAAGGGATTTTGTTGCGGTCACAGGAAAGAGCGACATAAGGGAAGTAAAAGAGGTTGATTTCGACGAGTTCAAAGACAAAAAACTCCAAAAAGGGCTTAGAAATATCTCGATTAACTCCTATTTCAACTCTTTTGAACACTTTTGGAATTTTTTTGGGTTTGATCTTAAACTCCAATATTTACAGGGGGACAAGGATCGTGTATTGAGAATACAAAAGCAGTTGTTAACCTCTCGCGAATTCGTCACGCTTTTAGAGGTAATAGATGATCCAGCTTTCAAAGCTGGCGTTTCAATTCCTTACGAGAGCGGCGTTCGGGCTGGAAGGTATGCATACAGAGAAGATGAGGGTTTCCCTCGTGAAGGGCTGCTCGGTCTTAATTGGGGTGACGTAGACTTTGAAAAATGCTCTATCGATGTTCGGCTAAAGGGAGGGGATGCTAAGACACTCCCACTTGGTGAGTTTTCTGAGAAATATCTGCGTGAACTGAAAGAATCTGGGAACAGAGGCAAAATTCGTCCAAATGATCCGATTTTCGTGACTAAAGCAGGAAAAAGAATGAGCTACAGTCGATTTACCAACAAATTAAAGAAGTACATGGAAAGTGCCGGAATTCCAAAGGAAAAACGACATCTTCACGCTCTCCGTCACACGTGTGGGACTCAGACAACCAAACGATACGGGGTTTACACCACCAAATTACTGCTATGTCATAAGCGATTACAGACAACGGAAATCTATGTTCATTTGTCAGAGGATGATTTGATGCAGACACTTAGACCGGACAAGGCAAAAGCAAATGGAAGTAATGAATTAGACAAACCTCAAATGAAGAAATGTCCTAAATGTGGAAAAGAATTCACTCCTGATCGAAAATTATGTGTGTGTGGTTATGACTTCACACAAAACAGGTGCGCAAGCTGCGGAGTGGCCGTAGAAAAAGGATCACATTTTTGCCCCTTCTGTGGAGCAAGTCTTTCACCACCGCAACCAGAATGCATATGTGGACAAGAGTTGAAAGCTGAATATAAGATCTGTCCGAACTGTGGAAGACCCACGCAGGAAATAATGAAACTTTGGAATGAAAAGGATTTCGAAAAATGGAGCAGTCCTCACAGTGTCAAACCCAATGAATACAGAGATGAAAAGGACTGGTCTTTGCCAAATTTCAATGGAGCTAAAAAGGAGAAAATACGCCCAAACAGTGACTGCAACTTGAGCAGTCACGGTCCAATTGAGGACGACGACGGACATTGCAGATTCAAAATTGCCTCAAATAAAGAGCAACTGATCGAACTTCTCGAGCAAAACTGGGAACTGGTCAAAATAAACTCAACAGGGGAATTCCTTCTAAGAAAACCAGATAATGAAAGGTCATAGCGCGCTAGAAGCTTGCTACTTCAGACCTACTTGGCGATTTCTTCTACAATATCTTGCAGTGGTCTCAACCGATATGTCCTCTTTCTGGCATCCTGAGGGTCTAAATTTGTCTCAAGCCACCCATTCCTTCTTAAGTCAGATAGAATTACGCTAAGAGTTTTGGGATCTTTTTCCTTCAATAGAGTCCTGGCTTCGACGAAATCAAATTCATGATTTTTCTTATCTTTCCAAAGCTTAGCGTAACGAATGAATAACCACTTTGGAAGAGGCTTAGTCATACAAGTTCCAGCATTCCGCGTGCGCTGATTATTTAATAAGCGATATGCTTATATAATTCTTAGGAAAGTTAATAGCTTGTCTGACAAGTTACTTAATTGCTGTGAGGAAGCGATTGGCATGACTAATCTAAATCAAAAGGCAATCGAGGGAGTTTTCTTCGTTCATGGGCAAACAGTCATCCAAGAAGACTGGTGCCCCCTCTGCAATAAATGGACGAAATTTGGCAACGCAGTCAACATAGAAATGGACCGAATAGAAAAAAGGAAAATGAATTGTGGTCATGAGATAACGTACATTTTCCTCGTCGAACAAATCTGTGGAGATCCAGTCAAAGTTGTACGAAGGAGAATTCGCTAAAATGAATCAGAAAACCGACCACGACAGGACAAATCAAGGAGAGACTGTTGCAGAAAAATGTCCCATTTGTGACAAGCTTAGTAATCGATACTCAATTGATGGTGCGAATCTTGATTTCTTGAGAGCCTGCGCTAAACAGGGCAATATCAACGAGGTGATTTCGCTTTCACGTATCGCCTGGACTAGTTTTCCAGAGATTGGAAGAAACATCAATTCTCAATTCCTTATTGACGGTATTTCATCCAATATGCTCAAAGCCTTACAGGCACAAATAAATGAAACACTCAAACCTGCCGTATTGCTTGCCGAAAAATTTCCTGAACTTGTTTACAAGTTGCCTATGGAGATTGACAAGAATATAAGTGATAGGATTGGAACATTTTATTCTCAGTTAGCTAAGGAATTTAAAGAAACACTTAGCAATATGGGGTTTCCCGAACCAGAGCAGATGAAAATACTAAGCTATCTATTACCCGTTGCTGTGCCTTTATTGCAAGAGTTGTTGATGCGTCAAAAAGTTCCAAGTGAAAAGGGCAAAGCTGGAGAGCTGGGACTGTTAGATGAGCTGAAGGATTACTTTCCAGAAGACGATTATGAACATATTGGGGGACCAGGGGACATAGACATTGTCGCTACGCCAACATATGGTGATTTTAGCCTAACCCAGAAGATACTGATTGAATCCAAGAAAAACGACAGTGGTTGGAGTAGCGCATCAGTAGATAATGTCCGCAAGCATATGCAAGCCCGTTCAAGTCAATTCGCTATACTTGTTGTTGAAGTTATGCCGAGAGGAGCTAGGGGATTTCTCATTGAACATTCTGACCAAGGAGCAGTTCTCATCACTAGCAGAAAAGATGTTTGCATAGTATACGGGGCTCTTAGGTCTGTTTTCATTGCAGCACATCCTTTTGGAATCAGGACTACTGACTTGCGGAAATTACTTGAGGAGAAAAGGATTGAGGAAGCCGCAAAAGATGCCATGCATTATCAAGAATACCTGAGGAAAATTAGAATCAAGGCAACAAGGATAATCTCGAATGCTAGAAGCATGATCGAAATTGCAAATGATCTTGATATGCATTTGAGAGCATGTTTAACGGAGCTTCAAAAAAGGATAGAAGGGGCCGTCGAAGAGATTGCTGGAATTCAGCCCTCAGCTCATGCGGAGGGAGAAACCTTTAATCAACATGTTAAAAGAATTAGTCTTAATTAATGAGTGATTAGTAAATAGATATCAAGGTAAAAGAGCAAACGGAGAGAACGGCGGAAGAACGAAATATTAGAAGGTAAGTGAGATGGCCTCTAGCAATCACCGGTTGATAGCTTTCGGCTGGTACGGAGGCAAATTCAACCATCTGGATTGGCTACTTCCTCTTCTGCCCGAAACGAAGCATTTCTGTGAACCATTCGGCGGATCGGCTGCTGTTCTGATAAACCGAAAGCCCTCTCTAATTGAGACCTACAATGACATCGACGGAGAAGTGGTCAACTTTTTCAAAGTTCTGAGGGACAAGAAAGATGAACTCATAGAGAAAATCTGTTTGACTCCATTCTCCTATGAGGAATACGTGAAGGCCATAAAGGGAAAGGGAAATCCAAATCTAACCGATGTGGAGAGGGCCCGTATGTTTTACGTTCTTGCAAGACAAACTAGAACTGGCTTGGCTCAGAGCGCTTCTCCTGGAAGATGGGCGTATTGCACGCTAACAAGCAGAGCGGGAATGGCTGGAGCTGTATCAAGATGGCTCGGCGCCATCGAGGATTTGCCACTCATAGCTCAGAGACTCTTGCGGGTTCAGATTGAGAATAGACCTGCAATCGATGTGATTGAACGCTATGATACAATTGAGACGTTGTTCTATTGTGACCCACCCTATCCTCATGAGTGCAGAGGAGACACCGGTGCGTATGGTTATGAAATGACTGATCTCCAACATGAAAAACTGGCAAAAGCTCTCCACAAAGTTGAGGGGAAGGTTGCGATTTCATCCTATCGCTGCGACCTGATGAATAGACTCTATGCAGACTGGAAATGCGTTGAGGCCCCTGAAAAAAAGTGCCATTCAGTGAAGAAGATACGGAAGGAGGCTCTCTGGGTAAACTACGAGATATGCGGACCGAAAACAAAACCGAAGGGCATAGAAAAGCACTTTTAAGGTACAGATTTCACGAAGCAGTTCAATTTATAAGTCTTCCGAGCATACATTCATTTGCTGGAAGGCTCGGATTTGGACATAAGTAATGAAGAAGCCAAGAGGATCCTTCAAGATGAATGGAATTATGTTGAAAAACATCCAAATGAGTCCTTCTTAGACCCATCCGTTTGTTCAATCCAGATACAGCAAACCCGTGATACCGTTCGGGGTGGAGAGGTCACTTACAAGTATATCCTCCTGACAGCAGCAGTCTCGAAAGTAGCCAATCCTAACGTACATTATCGAGCCCTCCAGAAAGGAAGCAAGCTTCAAGGTGCCTACGATGCAAGAAGTGTAGCTCATCAGGTTGTTGTGCCATTCGAGAAGAGTCATGGCGAAAGATTTGGAGGTTCAAATGAACCGTACCTCAACCGACCAGCTCGTTATCCTGAATTCGCCATGTCCAATAGAGACCGAAATCGCAATGCCCAGAAACGACTGTTTGATCTATTAGAATATTGTCAGGTCCAAACCGACAAGGCTTTTCCGAGGGCTTTTTTGCGACAAGTTTTGAAAGAAATGATGAGCGTCTCTCCTACTAAACAGGATTTTCATGTCCCTCCGGTAATAGTGGGCTTTCGGAAAACAGTCCAAATAGTCAACGAGTATCTTGCAGTGTCTGGTAGTGGAGAGCGTCAGGTCGCCGTCTGTGCCGCGGTATTTTCCAGCATGTACCAAACGTCAGGCACGGAGTTCAAGATAGTGGCATATCCAGTTAATTGGTCTGATAAGTTCGCGAAGACGGCTGGTGACATAGAGTTTTACTCAGGTGGGAAGCTTGCGAAAGCTGCGGAGTCGAAAGACAAGCCCATTTCAGAAAGTGATGTGAGACACTGCCAAATGAAAGCCAAGCAGCATGGGCTCACCGAATATTTCATACTTAATGGCGCTGGCATTATTCCAAATGACCGTCAAAGCACCGCAGCATTCATCGAGTCTCAACTGAACGAAGGAATCAACATCTACATAATGAATGTTCCAGAAGACCTTTATTCATATTTCATCTATCTAGGAGAACATGGAAGGAAGCACTTCCTAGACAAGGTCGGAGACTTTCTCAACGATATTAAGGCATCTCGGAACAATAAGAAGGTGTGGCAATCGCTTCTTGACAAACATCTTGTGAAATCATAATTCTGAGTGATTTGATACGTTTTAAATATAGCGCACATGCGCACGACACTAGGGTGACAATTAGCGCGCAGAAGCTACTGGCGTGCGGAATGACTTTTCAACTGCTAAAGGTGTCCGAAAAGGGAGTAGAGAACTGATTCCCAAAACCTGAATCAGGCGTTAAAAGGGAAGTTTGACGGTGTGTGTGAATAGCTGAAAGCACCAGGTCAAGTGAATGAAGAGTGAACGCACAGACTGTATAACACCGGTCAGGTCTGCATTTTCTTGCAAGTGTCCACGGGGATTCGGGCATTCACGCTAGCGGACTTCTCTGAAGCAGCATTTCAAGAAGTAGACTTCGGGGAAGCAACGTTTCAAGAAGCGAATTTCGGCAAAGCAATGTTGCATTAACGCAGAGCACTAGGTTGCTCAAAGAAATAAGAGAAGATTTGTCTCATTTTGTCCGAGAGAAAGTTTGAAATAATGGTTTTTCAGACACATTTACACTATATGTAAATGCATATATTGCCTACTGTTACATACATTTTTTCAAAATGCTAGCGCTAGGTGGACTGATGAGAAGAAGCGAGTTTGCCCTGAAGGTATGTAGCTGCATCGAGACTTTTCTAAAGGATGAGTATCGAAAACACTCCCACCTCGACAAGAACTACGGCGGTGCTTATTACTGGAACGAGCGTGATATTCAGTGGGCATTTTACCGGCATCTCCGGGACAGAACAAACCCATATTCTATTGGATCTGAATGGTGGGTACATGCTGAAGGAACAATAGAGAGACCAAGGTACGTGCGGAAGAAAAAGTGGAAAGGTATGAAACGAGCTGATGTTGTTTTCATCAACCATAGCGACTTCAAAAGATGGTGGAGAGGAGACACTGATGAGTATCCTCCATACAAAGCGATGATTGAAATAAAACTGATATGGAGCGGCAGCGGAAAAGCTAATACAATTCAGGGCATTGAAAAGGACATAAGGAAGCTAGAAGTCTGTCTGAATGACGGAACTACTGAGAATGCTTTTTTTGTTCTTCTGGATGGACTTGACAGGGGAAGATATCCGTACTATCAGAGGGATGAGCTGAGAAACCTGAAAACAAATCCTTACTTGATAATATATCATTGGCCTGACTGCAAGAATCCCATCGACGATCCAGCTAGTGCTGTCTTCAAAAAATACTAGTTTGAGCAGAATACCTCCGGCGCCGATAGGGCGCCTTTGGATTAATAAGCTCCCGTCAGCGATTGTTGGATGTTTCTAACTTGTAGAAAAACCCAGAGAATGTTAATAATTACATTCAGGAAGAGCCAAGTTCAAACCAAATACAAGCAGATTTTTCTGATTGAATAATCCAGATGGGAGGATTAAAACTCAGGACGGACAGAGTCAAAACATTAATAGAATTGCTACTAAAAATGAGCCACTGACTACGGAATCGAAGCTGCAGTGTGTCCAAGGACGAATTATCTAAAAACATCTACGCAAAAGCTTCGATATCTTGATTCTTCGAATCAAGCTGAGCAATTTAATCAGCACTTCTTTCTTATATTCGCCGCAAAGTTGAGATAGCATGTCTAAAGTCTCGTCCAAATAGAGTTCCATGTACGTGGCTTCACTGTTCACTTTTTCAACAAAGTTCAAGAATCTGACTAATTGGCCTTTTCCTTCATCACGAAATAAAAAATCTAATGCAGGTTTTGAATGAAAGTAGCTAAAGAATAGTGGATGTAAAAAATATATGGTGTTGTTCTCGTAAATGAAAATTGGGTAAAGAGATTTTAGAGCAAAATCGAATGCTCCTTCAATTCTTTCGGAAAGTGTTGGAGGAAGTCTTATGTATTTTCCGACTTGACCCAGCAAATCTTCAAAAGATGCTTTGAGTTCCTTTATATCACAAACCTTAGCAACCTTATCTCCAGAATCAAAAATTCTCATCAGCACATAACCTATCATCGTCTGAGCCAGCTCAAAATAAGACGCTCCTATGTCAGATAGTACACTCAAAAGTTCAAACGAACCTTTTTTCTCCCTTATTTCAAGTACAACGGCGTTGAGGAAAGATTCATGGAGTTCAATGTTGTCTTTTTCTTGTGTTTGCAATAACTCATTTAACACGTCGTTAGGAACATAAGCCTCGCGTCTCATAAAGAAAAATGCGCCATCTTTTTCGGCAAGGATTTTTATTCGGACTTTACGAGCGTGCATTGTTCTGTTCAAAATCTGAATCCTAGCATAACCATCAATTTCATCAACTAAACACAAAGTCTTTGCGACTTTCAACACATACTTAATTGAAGCTCTTGTGTGTAAAAAATGCGTTGAAAAACAGAATCCCGGTTTAGGATTTGTCCAGTATGCATATTTCAAATAATTTCTCAGAACTTCGTCTGCGCTTCCTCTAGTTTTCCATAAATCCGCTCCAAACGCGATGATGAAGTTCATTGATGAATAAGGTATATTTCTCTTGCCAGGTGATAGCTCCATACAGGCTGCTTCTTTCCCTAAAATAACACTCAGCGCTTGAGATGACACTTGTTCCGCTGCCTCGGACCAGAATTTTATAATGGTGATTGTATTGAGATCTAAAAAGAAAACTGGTAGAATACCAAGCTGAGTTACATAAAACCTTTCCCATTCAAATTCAATCGGATAAAGCATTCTAGCATGCATTCTACAAAGGGGGTGGGAGAGCAATACAAAGATTGGCTCAGAAAATTCCAGTCTGAAAGCAATAGGGTCGGCCAGTGTCGGATCCTTAATAGCTGTGAAGTAATCAATGAGGTTTGCGTTCTCTAACTCATCATTAAGTTTCTTAGTTTTTTGTAAATAACTTAGTGTGAGATCTGTATCAAATTCACGCAATAGATTGATTAATCGATTTTCCTCAAAAACTTCTGGCATAAACTACTCCGTAATGGAATAAGTTTTAAGAGTCATATAAAGATATTAAGTGGGATAACAATGAGTTCCACAAATTCTCTCATTGACTGTTATCATGAACTTATCTTACATGAATACGAGAAGATGCAAAATTGCGGTTTCGTTTTGGAGAATGCAAGATCGCGATTAGATTTTGATGATGTAAATAAGATTATTTCATCTTACGGTCTGAGCCTCAAAGAAATTCTCTCCCAAGGTCTGTTAGTCGAATACCCAGATTCAACTTTAAGAACACTTCATATGGACTTAATATTTAGAGCAGTCAATGTCAGAGCGGCTTCATGGAGTCCTAAAATACCACTTGAGTTTAAGATGCCAAAACCACGAACGGAAAACCTACCTTCTTTTAGCGAAGTTGAATTACATAAATTGAAGGAAATCACCAAGCTGTCTGATAATCAGACAGAAATTCTTTGTATGTCGCTTGAAGAAAGCAATTACAAGGGTTTGGCTTTTCATCAATTCTACTTTTTGCAGAAACTTCTTGCAGAACAACACAAATGTTATATGTTGGTGGCTCCCACGGCGAGCGGAAAATCTCTCATCTTTTACCTAGCTGTTCTCATTGAAGTGTTACTAAAGTTGAATGAAAAGGGAACGAAAGCCATGATACTTTATCCAAGAAAGGCCTTAGCGAGCGACCAGCTTTTCAAATTCCTGAAAGTTATTTGCAAAATTAATTCTCATCTTTCTGAGAAAGGACTAAGAAAAATAACCATTGGCTTGGATGATGGAGACACTCCAAGAAGTTCTAGATCAGATGATGTCAGAAGAGCGGAGGTATTTCGGGGTATAAGATGCATAAAACCAGGATGCCAAGGCTCGTTGAGGTATCAAGGAGAACGAGAACGAACTTTAATCATTTGTGAAAACCGAGAATGTAAAGAAGTTTACGAGGAAATCCTTGCCACGAAAGAAGATATTTGGTCAAGTTCTCCAGACATCGTTTTCTCAAACTTATCTGCACTCAACAGAAGAATGATGATGAAACCAACTCAGGACTTAATTGGGCCATCATTGAAGTGGATTGTACTTGATGAAGCTCATACATACAGAGAAGAACTGGGTGGGCATGCGCGTTGGTTGTTAAGAAGGCTTGATGCAAGATTCAATGTTTTAAGGAAAGGGAATATAAGGTTTATAATGTCATCGGCAACCATTCCGAAACCAGTGTTGTTCGCGTCCAAGTTAATTGGGTTGAAACCAGAACAAATCTATTTCGAACAATATAGCAATATCCTCGATTTGGCAAAACAGAAGTTTCGGAAGCTCACCCTCGATGTAATACTTGCCCCGAATCCTCTGCGTTCCGCAGAATCACTTGCAGAAGAACTCTCTTTGCTTCTGGGTGTTTGGGGATTCACAAATTCTAAAAAAACTGTTCTTTTTGTCGATAACGTCTCTGAAGTAGAGAGGATATACAACTTTGTAGTTGGAACTATTATACGCGAACGAGCTGCGCATAATGACCACATAGACCCATCCGTTACCCCAAGCGTTACAGATATCACAAGGTCATTTAGTTGGAGAACGATAACTCGCAACACAACGAATATAGATCGCAATCAACTTGCTAACATTTATGATTTTCACAACGCCGAGCTTTTACCAGAAGAAAGAGCTAGAGTCGAAAATCGATTTAAATCTCAGAATAGTGGACTAATTTTTTCAACTTCAACACTGGAACTAGGAATAGATATAGGAGACATTGCGGCAGTCGTGCAATACAAAGTGCCGCTCACATCGGAGAGCTACGTTCAAAGAGTAGGAAGAGCTGGAAGAAGTGACAGAGTACTTCGAGTGGCACTTGGTATACTTGTTTTAACAAACTCTCCGAGCCAAGTTAGGTTTGTATTAGGAAACGAATACCTTAGGTTAATAGATCCCGAAAAGATAGATCCATACATTGAAATTCCAGTGGCGTGGGAAAATGAGGAAATCAAACGACAACATATCACATTCTCAATATTAGATGTGCTTGCATCCAAGGGAAATTCAACATACCTCGACTACACGTCTGAAATTAGAGATTACTGGTCGGGAATACAAGAGGTGATAAACGCTCTCAAAGAGCTTATAGTCCAAGCAAGAAACGAGCTTGCTACGCTTAAAAATTATGTCTCTCAACAAGCAGAAGATGTAGTAGCAGCAAACATTGTTGAATCGATACTTAATAGAATTGAAGATAAAATTACAGGAAGTGCAGCTCAACTTTCAAGTCTAGACGCAAGAAGTATAGATGAAAGTCTTGGAAGACTGCGAAAAGCAGAATCATCGGTTACGGATGCTGTAAGAAGTTTACAGAACATCAGGAACAATATACAAGAACTTCTACCAACATTGCAATTGAGAGAACTGGAAGATCACAACAAGAAACTGCTTGATGTTGAGGAGAGTCTTCGCAGAGTTTTAGGTGACCTTGAGAGGCTCATGAGGTGATGAGGGTTGAGTGACGAACAAATTAGAGAACTTGAAGGTACGGTTAGAAAATCTAAAGTAACACGAGAAGAAGCTGCAAAAAGTCTTGAAAACCTTGACAGAAAGAATGCTGAACTTTTTACACGTAGAGAAATACCATACAGAGAATATACTAAAGTTAACACTAAAATCACCACACCTAGCCATCAAGTTCTTGATGAAAACAATCTACCATTGCAACTCGACAACATTGCGAGATTCGCACGGGTAAGAATATCTGCCCCTCTTTTTGCAATTGATGAAACTCTTAGAAGTGGAGAATGGATTGATCTTCTCGTTGTGTTAAAAGACTTGGGTTTTTCATTGAATACTCTGTTTGAGAAGCCACTTCCATCTGTAGATATCGTTGGAACAAGAGTTGGTGAACAGCCATTTTCGAAAGCGGTTGATAATCTTCTATATACATACACTCCATTCAAACTAAGAGGAGCAAGAAGAGAAGATTACATGATTCTGCTACTACCGTCTATAAGGGGTAATTCAACAATTAGAACCTGGTTCAGCAATGAGGTCAATTGCTTTTACGAAAATGGTATGAAAGTCATAACTCCAGATGAAGTTCGACCTACTCGTGTAAATGAAATACGTGACTTGATATTTGTGAATGGTGAACAATATTTTAGGCTTGAAATTGATCGAAGAATTGGAGACGGAGCATATTACTGTAGGATGGGGCAATATGTCTCTCCACTTCGGAACTGCAACAGACATGATTGCTGGTTGTGGTCTGCTTGCGAGGGCACGAGATTTTGGAGTAGAACGCCGCGTTCTTTTTACTCCATAGCCAAAGTGTCTCCAAACATTGAAGTCAGGGTCGACAATTATGAAAAACTTGAAACACTAGCAGAATTCGCAAAAGTCCTTACATTTGAGAAAATCGATGAACTATTGGCAAAGGTCTATATCGGCTCTGTAACTTTCATGTCGCGTTATATGGTTCGAAACCCATTGATAAGGTTAAGAGAAACTATTGGTTATCGGGTGAACACCAGATCGATTGCCCTTGCGATTGATTCATCGTGGCTCAAGAATTTCGTGAAAGAGTTGCTTCTTAGAGATTCAGTGATTTATACATGGATTTATACAAAACATTTTGTCCTGAGCAATTTGGATGTGAATGACGTACGACAAGTCTCCAGATTCTTTTGGAATTTGATTACATCAAGAAGAGACGATAAGACTAATAGATTTCTTCGAGGGCTTCAGTCTAGAACCGTGACTGAAGATTTGGTTGCCTTCGCTTGCAGAGTACTTCTTCACACACTGTCGCATGTTATGCATGAGGAAATCGTTGCGGTACTTCAGACAGCATCGGATAATATAGTGTATGCCTACAGCCAAAGACCAGAAAATGATGGAAAGTTTAGAATCTTTCTTTTTGAAAACGCCGAGAGGGGCCTAGGTTTAACTGAGTCTTTTGCAACTCGAATAGAGAACAGCAAAGAAAAAATGATAACGGACATGATTGACAAGATAATTGAAAGAGCTAGAACCTGTAGTATGGAAATTATTTCTTCAGTGTCTCCAGAAGATGCAAGCGAGAATGTGAGGACGATATTAGAGCATTTAGATTCACATAATCGTGCTTTAAACACAACCTACGGAATCTCTCTTCCTGTAGAAATCGCAAGGTACATCTTAGCGAGAGAAGACAATACTACAGCCAGAATAATCAATAGAGAGGATGTCTCTGCCTTTATAGATGACATTATGTCGACTCTGCCCTTATGTTGGGATGGATGTTATCACTGTGTTAGATTAGAAACTGATTGCCACGAGCCGCCTTATGAACAGATGTTTCTTGTGAGCAAGCATTTACTTATTGCATTGTTAAACGAATGGCGAGGAACATTTGCAAAACCTTCTGAACCTCTCGGCCCAACAGCGACCCTTAAACCACCGATAGTTGAGATTGGGGAAGCAAGAAACCTTTTCAACTACATAACGAATGCGAAAAAAAGCGTTAGGTTAACCTCTCCTTGGATATCAGAGCAAGTCGCAAGGACAATATGCGATCTAGCTGCGAATAGGAAGATTAGCTTTCAAATAATAACTTCACTGGATCTGGACATGGAAACCCATCGAAATGCGTTAAAAGTTTTGTTGGAGAGAAAAGCACCGGAAATTCAAGTAAGAGTATTAAAAGACAAACAGCTTCACGCTAAAATGGTTTTGGTTGATGAGACGTTGTTCATAATAGGGTCCGCTAACTTAACGTTATCTGGATTATATGAAAACGTTGAAAGCTACGTCGTTCTATTAAATACGGATGTCTTGACAGAATCGCTGAGGAAATTTACAGAATTATGGAGTATAGCTGTCCCACTAAAGGATATTAGCTCGGAAGTTGAGGGGAAGAATGATTAAGAGTCAAATTGTAAGATACTGGGGAAGAAAACCCTTTGAATTAGCAAGCAGGTACATTAATCGTTATTCAAAGCCTGGAGAAATCGTTGCTGATACCTTTGGTGGAAGTGGGATCTTCGTTGCTGCCGCATTAGAGTTTGGACGTAGAGCTATCTATGTTGATTTGAACCCCTTTGCTGAACTAATCGCTCACTCTCTGATAGGTGGATGTGACCTTTCAGAATATCAACAAGCCGTTCAGAAAATTCTTTCAAGAAAAACTATTAAAGTTAAAATCAAAGACCACAGAACCAGTTTGGAGACAAGGAGACTTTTTCATGTTAGATGTATGTGTAAAAGAAGTGCAGAGGTTAAGTCAGTAACTTTCACCCGAATCTATCGAGTTAAGTCCACAAAGTACATCGAATTTAAAGGGATTGAGGACAAAGTCCTTAGAACAATTAAGAAAAAGAAGCAGATCTCACACGAGGAGCTTTGCAGGGCCCACAAAAACATATGTACTCAATCACTATCTAACGCCGTTAAACGTTTAGTAAAGCTGGGTGTTGTCAGCGAAAAGCAACTGCCCATCAATGTCTGTTTGTTAAAGCCATGTAAATGTGGGCGTGCCAAGATTACCCTTCAAAGAGGAAACATATGGACAATAAAAGGTCCTATTGAACCATGTTATTGGTACCCAATGAATAGTCTGGAATATAAGAATGGAAAGCCCTTTCTGAAGAGAAGAGACGTCTTGCGAGTAAATGAGTTTTTCATGGATAGGTCGCTTGCGTTGTTATCTGCGATATGGCATGATATCAACAGGCTTAAAGTTGACGACCGTACTAAGAGATGTTTAAAATTAACCTTTATGGCAACTTTAGCACGCAGTAGCAAAATGTGTAGGGACTCGGGCGGAACATGGCCAATTAATAGCTATTGGATACCGAGAAAATTTGTTGTTAAGAATCCGTACACAGTATTTGAAAATGCGGCCAATCAGATGATCCGTTTTCTAGAAAAAACTTCAAAGTTCAATAGCGGTGATTTTTCTGGTGTCATGTGTAATGGTGCAGATATAACTTTTCAAGTGGCGGACTCGACTAGAATATCTCTGCCAAAAAATTCTCTAGATTATGTAATAATTGACCCACCACATACAGATGAAGCCCAATTCTTGGAACTCAGTCTTTTCTATACATCGTGGTTGAGAGAAAAACTTCATTTTAAGAACGAGTTAATCATCAATCCACAGCAAGGAAAAAACTTAGACAATTATCTATCGATGCTTAATGGAGCCGCCGAGAGAATCCGCTATGCTTTGAAGCATGGCAAATACTTCACAATAATACTGCATGAAGAAGACAAACGTATACTAAACCAGTGCATTCAAAAAGTCTGTAGAGTCGGTTTCGAATTAATAAGAAAAGAAAGAGTAAAGGATTTCAGTATCTACACATTGCAAAAAATATAATCATTGAGAAATATGTAAGTAATAAAAGGGAGTGTAATGGCAAAACCCGTAATTGCAGCTTCGAATGTAAATGTGTTTAGGATAGGCCACGTAATAAGCTTAGGACGGTTAAGCGGAAATAGTATCAAAAATATAGCAATGCAAATTCTGCAAGGTCAAATTACTGCCAGCTTGTTCCACTCGTTCAACGTAAATTTAAGCTTTCTCGAAGGTTATAACATAAGGTATACTGAAAAGCAAGTAAAAAGAATTGATGAAAACTTTCTTGACTATAGTCAAGGTTTCAGATTATTTTTAACTGCACCTTCATTTACTGTGCCTCGGAGGCTTGCCTACCTCGTCCACAAATTCTTCTCAGGTGATGTTTCCGGAGATATTGGTGAAGCATTGTTAGTTTATTTCTTGGTTGAAGAACTAGGATTAGATCCCTATCATATATGTCATCTACGCCCCGAAAAAAGACGCAGATATCTCACACCCGATTTCCTCATCTTGGACCCAAATAATATGTTAAAAGAACTTATCAATGAACCATACAATCCGCTCTTGTACGCTGAAGTCAAAAGTAGCACTGGTACCATGACTGCAGAAAGAATCGAGAAAGGATTGCAACAATTGAAAAGAGTAATCGGTTCGAAGCATGGCCTGTTATTCTTAATGGAAAAGAAACGAGGTCATCATGGCTATATCACGCGTGTCATTGTGGTGAAAAGGTAAATGTCTGAAGAAATTTCTTATGTTATGAGTGCAATCAATCAAATCTATGACAATTTGTGGATAGGAGATATCAAAATAGCTTTTGAAGTAGCTACGCAAGCATTGCAACAGGGAAAAATAGAGAAGTTGGTAGAAGCCGCTGAAATGGCTAAGAAATTGATTACATTCCTGAGAATAGAGGCTAAAGAAAAGGAGATAGAGGATAAAGAAGATTGGGTCACAGAGAGCTTTCTTAAAAGGTTGGAAGACATATCGATTGATGATGCAATAGCGGGAGTGATGATGGTTCATTTGTCAAATCTAAAGGCGGCACTAAACTATTTGGTAGAATCTGGAAAAATCAAGCCTCTTTTAGAGGAAGAGGAACCATCACAGTTGAGAAAAGAAAAACGATACAAATGTGTCGTCATATCACAACCGCCAAAATTTGAAGTTAAAGCTCTTCTCGACACTTCTTTCTCTGTTCCTAACTTTGAACGCCTAAAGAAAGTTGCAGAAGAACTAGGTCTTAATCCGACTATACTCGAGAAATCAAAAGCAGCAATGACCTTGCGCTTTTTTTCGGGTAACGAGTTTGTTGAAGTTATAGCACAGCGTTTTATCGCTCGTATTATCATGACCATGAGAGAGCCATCTGAAGAAAGAATGAATAGGATATCAAGTAAAATACTTGAAATGTTAACTGAAGAAAAGAATGGCTCATTCGATAGAAAATAGAACCCAACAAGAAGATTTTTCTTCACAAAAGGCGTAACATCACGTGGTGCTAAAGTTGGAAGCGCTGTGGGGACATGAATTTTATACAATTTGTCCTATTTTGTCCGAAAGAAAGGCTAAAATAATGGTTTTTCGGACATATCTAAACTATATTTATCCTGTTTTGAGTTAGTCACCAACGCAAACGAATTAGCGCCATGGGTGTTTGTAGCTGGTTACCACGAGCTTGCTTGGTGCAGCAACTTTTCCCGCAAATCTACCTTTTTTAAGGGTCATCAATTTGCGGTTCCAGCTGCCTTTCGGCTGAGCCAAGTTACCTTTCACCTAATGACCTCCCAAGCCAGCAGGAGTTGGACCTGCGCCCAGTTTCTACCATACATAACTAACTCGTGGCAGAACATAAAATATTTGACCGTATTAGACTCGAACCCGAGTCGGTATGAGTCCGTAGAGACTTAAACCATCTCTGGCATCGATCTTTCCTTTATCTAGCATGCTAAAGCATCTATCATTGCAAAGACATGCTCTAGAGACCTGCTGGAACTGATTGTAGGGATAAACAAGAGGCAGCCTAGCGTTTTGTCCTATTATGTTGTGCAGGCTCTCAAATCAAGCGATTGGATTGGAATGGAACGCCTCAAAAATGAAACTAATCATCTTGTCGAGGCAAAGAAAATCATACATGAATGGATTCTTCCCGACACAAAATATGCATCAGAATATTCTTTGATTAGTAGCTACCTCGAGGATCTCCGCCAAACTGGTAGCGCTATCGAAGAGGCAGTCGATTTTGTGTTTTATGATTTCCTAGAAAAGCAATCGGACGCATAATGCGCTAACGGAACGTAACGATCATTCTTAAAACAATTGATTTAGCTAAAAAACGTCAAATGGGTTCCTGCAAGAGTGCGAAAGGTTTGCCAATGAGATAGAGAACATCATCGAAAATAAAGCTATGTCAAAAATAGTCTCAAATGTATGACAAGTGCCCGTTTCTAGTTTTTCATCGGCGCTCGGTTTCTGGAGAGTCAGCTTTTGTCCGTGTATTCTAATCTCAGATAACCTGAAACGTCTTTCTCAAAATGGACAATCCCTTGAGCAAGTAAGTGCGACATTTTTTTCAATAAGTCCAGGTCATATGAATGATCAGTGCAATTGCATTCGGTGTTTGTCAGATTTAGGTCAGGCAAAGAGTAGATACGGCGATGATTTATGGAAACATTGTTGAACGTGTCAATTATCTCAGCAATTAGCGTAGATTTTGTTCCTATGACAACCCACAAGCCCCTCACAACTTCCTGTACTGGTGTAGGCGAGGGACTGACGAGGGATGCTTCTGGCTCAAATTCCAATACGAGATTTCTTGAAGGCCAATGATCTCCCAAAACCAGTTCGTTCGTATCGGCTTTTTCGGAGACTACTTCTAGCATGAGCGATGAAAGTCGGATTCTTGTGGCACCTGCTGTTTTGATCCGAAGATTTTCGAGATCGATTACCTGAGTGGCAACATTCCATTCTAATCCTGGGTGTGCGCATGATAGAATTCTCGTTAGGGGCACGTACATCCTGTACAATTCCTTGGTTGACTCCGCATAGATGGGGAAGAAGCCTAAAAGTGGATGGCCCAGATGGAATCCCTCCGTTTCAGCTTCTCGTGCAATGAAATATGGTACAGTGCAGAGACAACGATAGAAAAGATCACTGTTTGGAGGAGGGAAAAGCTCAGCGGTCTTGATGTTCTGGTCAGATTCCCTGAACCAGCCATCATCCGCAATCTCCATTTTGGCTACGACAAGGTTCTCAATCGACCTCGCATGTCGTGGGCAAAAGACGGCTCCCGCTTGTTGTTTCTCGATGCGTGTTGCACACGTAGGCATGATTTCGCCGAGGTCCAAGTATTCATTATTGGCGTTTTCCTTCGGAATCATGATGCAATACACGAAGCCTGTAGAAGTCAGCGAGTACTTGGCCCATTGAAAAACTGCAGACCTCAATTCCTCGTCGACATGAAAAGGTGCTTTTTCAGACTTGAACTCATGGAGGGCGAACCACAATGCGATTTGGGGGTTTGATGTTACGTCAACGAAAAAGGAGCGGTAGCCATAATGCTGCATTACTGCTTCGACCTCCGTTCCTTCTAACGGTGTCGTTTTAAACTTTGAAACAAGTCTTTTGGCGCAAACATGCCAATTCGCAGTTAGGCTTGGAATGCATCCAGGTGATGGCAAATCTCCTTCCCCTCTTCGCATGCTGGGAATGAGAGGCCGGTCTTTTGTCTGCCCTCTGAAGACTAGTCTCTCATTATGGTGCTTTGACAGGATGTCGTTGATACAAACCTCGAAATCCTCTTTGCTTTCGATTTTCATGAATTGCATTTAAATAAGAATGGTTCTCGTTATTGATTAGGGTTACCTTGCAGCAGAATCATGTTTCAAAAGAAATGATGATGAAAATCACGGATTACATAAACCATAGATACGGCTCAGTATGTGCTTTCAAGCTTTTGAAATACTTTCTTGAGCATCAGCTTGCTAGAGAGATCAAAGGCATTGCTAATTACGAAGTAGCCTTTCATATTGCACCTTCTGAAGTGCTCACGCGATCTGCACTAGTTAAGATCGAATGTCGGGCTGACGGAGCTCAAAGGGAAGAGTCAGAGACTGGGTTCAACATACTTCTTGAGAAGGGCATTCTGAAGATTGATGCTGAAACAGGCATAGTGGAGCTAGCTGTGCCAATTGAATCGATCGCAGACGTTTACTTACAATGCAAAGACGGCGACCTAGAAGCAGTTAGTGATAGGTCTTCGGCGGACATTATACTGCTGCAAACAGTGAAAGCAGAAAATGTGACACAACAGAGAGACGATAGCTTAAAAATCAATATGGCTGGAGTGCCTGATATCCTGTATAGAAACAGCGTTGGCAGCTATACGCTTGTAGAAATCAAGCTGTACAGCTTTGAATCCTGACAAACTCGACTTTGGCCCAGGGATTTGCCGATTGACTTGACGTCAGACCATCATTATTCAAGACCGATACATTTTTGGTCTACCTTGAATGCAAATATAGTGGTTCAAATGCCAAGAGCCTATCCTCCCATCTGGTGCAAGACTTACGACTGTAAGAAATGCAACATCCTTGAATGCAATTCTAGAACACTCAACCTGTTCAAGCCCTATAAATATCCTGGACTAAGCTTTGCGGATAGGCCTAAGGAAATTGAGATGACTTCTATTGCTGTCTATTTCGGTTTCTGTCAGCGGCTGGCGAAGTTCTTCTTACTTTTTCCGCAAAACTCACCAATATCGGCGGTACAAAACAATTTCGTAAATGCTGAAACATGTCTACCTACAACTGTGTCTATTCAGAGAATATTCCTGGATATGCTAAGCCAAGGCGATCCTGAAGCCCCTACAGATGATGTTCATCGGCTAAGAGTCTTCCTGATTTTAGGCGCTACTGGTATGGAAAGCGGACGTATTGCTGATGCGGAAAAAGAAGTCCAAATCGCGCCTTCCAAAGAGGAACTGGGGAAATTTATGGAAGAAGTGAAGAAATGGGAGCAGGGCCTTTTTGAGAGCAGGCTCACTTTTGAGAAGACTAGTAATCTTGAACGTTGCAGGTATTGTTTCTTGGGAGATTGTGAGCAAATATAGAGAAAGATGCTGCAAATCTTAGAGCTCTAGGATGAACTTCTGTTCCCTCTCGGCTTTTTGCATGGAACAAACTAAAAGAAAGAAAAGACTCCGTGTTGATTTGCTATTGGTTTAATTTCAGATACATCAAGAGGACAACGTCTGGTTTCAGACGCCCAAAATAGGGCTAACATGATACTTCAGAAAAAAGACCCGCAAATTGATGGAGATGTCCTAGAAATGGGTGACCTCATACTTTAGAAGTTGGTGGCGCAAGATTACCATTTCATTTTCTTGTCTTTGTTTTGAACTACGAAATTTAGATAAATTATGGGGGAGATTCCCCTTGGAAACATCAATTTTACAAGCGTCCCAAAACGGGACGGATCTTTGCGAAGTGTCCCATTTTCCGTTAAGTGTCCCATAAATGTCCCAATTCTGTCCCGTTTCAGTGTCCCATTCTCTCAAAAATCCCGTCTTGTACCATGAAAAACAGGGCCAAATACCTGGTCCCTCCGGAAAGTTCGAAATAGCAAAAAATGGGACGTTTCTGATCTCGAAATCTCGTTTTTTTTAGACATGAAGGGCGGAAATTAGCTAGGAATTGGAGGGATTGCTGGACGTTTTAGATTTCTTGGATAAGGTTGAAATGTGTTTGTTGCGTTATATACTGAGTGGTGTGTGAAACGTTCAATACTGAAGGCGTTTTTTGGTGGTTTTGGTTTGAAGAAGACTGTGAGGGCTGAGTTTGTTATTGATGATTTGAAGGCACTAAAGATTGCTGCGAAGCTGTTTAGCGAGTTCTACAATCGAAAAGGCGTTTTTGAAGGTTATTCTATGCCTGAATATGTTTTGCCGAGAAATTTGAAAGAGGGAACCAGAGAGCATGCCTTGTTTTTGACCTATGTTATTTCTATAGATTACATGACGGATGCGGAAAAGCTTTGGCGAAAGTCGAGAGGGGCGTATGAGCTTTATCCGGAAAGGTTTACACCAGAAAAGATCTTAGAAGTCAGCCCAAGAACAGTCGAGACCTTTGTGAGGAAACTTGGAGCCAGATTTGGGTCAAGCGCTGCAAAAACATGGATTGCGATATCCAAAGTTCTATTGGAAAAGTATGATGGAGATCCTAGAAACATAACAAAGGAACCTCTAGAAATTGCAGATATGAAGAAGCGTCTGAATTACTTTCCATATTTGCGTGGTAACAAGCTCTCGAACTTCTACATTAGAGCAATGGGTGAAAAAAGCCTTTTCAAAGTCAAGAATCTTGACGAACTTGACATTCCAGTTGACAAGCAAGTTGCAAGATTCACAATCTACACGGGAGTCCTGAAACTTCTGAGCGAGCAGTTTGTAGGTTGCGCTCAAGAAAATCCTCTAAGAAGCATGATTGAAGAAGCTTGGAGACATACTGCCAAAACATTGGGCACTGCTCCTTGGAAACTTGATGAATCAATATGGACAGTAGGCTCAAAATTGTGCAGTGAAAGAAAATGTGGAAAATGCTCAGTAGAAGACTTGTGTGATAAGACTAAAGGAGCCACCTTTCAGGAAAATACTGTCATATGGAGGAAACCACAGGATTGAAGAGTATGGGTTTGATCTCATGCACAAAGAAAAAGCAGAATTATTCTTGCATGGCTTCGGAAATGTATTCAGCTTCGGACTTATTTAGGAAAGCATACGCCTATGCAGTGAAGGAATATGATTTTGTCGCCATCCTAAGTGCAAAATACGGCTTGCTCTTTCCAGACGAAAAGATAGAACCATACAACTTGACATTAAATGATATGAGCTCTGAAGAAGTGAAGAAATGGTCAGAGAAGGTTTTCAACCAAATGGAAAATAGACTCAAATTGAGTGATTTTGATAAGGTTTTCTTTCTTGCTGGAAAGAAATATAGGCAATATTTGATTCCCAAACTAGAAAAGAAGCGTCTTCATTGTGAAGTGCCATTGGGTAGTCTAGGGATTGGGAAACAAAAAGCTTGGTATAAAGAGCATGGAGTCTAATTCAAAAACAAAAGTTAGCAGGTACATGAGTTATCTTCTCAGGCATAATCCTGAAAACTTGAGGATGGATAGATATGGTTTTGTAAACATTGATGAGCTGATGGACAAGCTGAACGAACATTTTCAAATCGACAAGAAGCTCTTGTTTGAAATAGTTGAGAAATCTGAAAGAAAGAGATTCGAAATTTCTGAAAACAGGATTAGAGCCCTGTACGGTCACACTTTACCAGTCAGGCTTGAGCTTGAAGAAGATGAAACCGTGAAAGTGCTTTATCATGGAACAACGCAAGTTGCTGCTAAGATTCTAAGAACAGGACTCAAAAGAATGAAAAGAAAATGGGTTCACTTGTCTCCAACAATTGAAATTGCAATAGAAGTAGGTACAAGGAGAACAAATAACCCAGTTATCTTGGAAATCGATGCAGAAGCGGCCCGTAAAGCTGGAGTAAAATTCTACAAGGCGACCGACAAAGTCTACATTTGCAGTGATATTTCGCCCATTTACATCAAAATTGCAAGCCATTCCGTTCAACATAACTGAAGAATTCGAAAGGTTGCAGGTTTGTTTAATTATCGTTTAAATACTCAGTAGTCTTAGAATTTTGTGGATAAAACATCGTGAAGTGTAGTTGTATGGTTCTTATAGCTATTGTAAGCGATGCACACCTTCTAATGCAGGCTGAATGGCTTGAAGATGAAAGCAAAATAACTGCAGAAGGAAATGAAGTTCTCGAAAACTTTGAACGAGCTATAGATGAGCTGAAGAAAGAGAAACCTGAAGCTGTTTTTCTCGCCGGTGATATCTTCGACTATAGAACAAAGAGCCAGAGGAGAGTTGCGCATCGTGAAGGCGAGAAGTACATGATTAGAATAAGAGCAGTATTAGATCGCCTAGCCGATGAGTTGAACTGCAAGATTTACGCATTGAAAGGAAATCATGATTCTGAATCCGTTTTGAGAAGCACGGAAAAAGCTCTCAAGGGCAAATTTACCTACTGCGGTTACAAAACAGTAAAGATCGGAGAATTGAACACATTCTTCCTAGATTCGCATTACGTACCTAGTCTCTACGACATACCTTTAGAACAGATTCCAGAGAAAGGGTATATGCTCATTATGCATGAATCAGCCCCACTTTGGGGTGTCCCAGCACCCAGTGAGGAAAATTTCAGGTCTATCTGTAAACGTTTTGAAATTGTGTTTAATGGACACATGCATTCTTTTCAGCCCAAGGCAATCGGCATTCCGAACCTTTACATGATTCCAGCCTTCATACCATCAAGGGAGATCAAGAACAACTGGATGGTTAAATACAAATATCCAAGTGACTTAGAACCAGAAATTAGAGAAACTCCTTTCGGTTTTATTCTTCTTAAGGATGGGGAAGCAGTATTCCGACCTTATAATCCGCTTCAAGTGATTGTGCGGGCAGAGATTATAGGCGAAAGACCTGAGGATTTTATAAATGGCATTCATGAGATTTACGGGGGAATGTCACAGAGGGAGGATAAAAATCGGTTACGCGTATGGGTAGCGACAAATGCTGACCCTATTACAATTGATCGGATCTTTTGGCCAACAATTCGTGAATATTCTGAAATCTTGACGATGGATGTTCTGTGTGAAAGGCCTAAACCGAAGGTGGGCGAAGCTGGACCTGCAATTGAATTTGGCGCGAAGGCTTTCACTAGGGAAGAACTATTCGAAAGAGTACTAGAATCAATCAAGGGTAGGCAAAGAGAGGTGACAAGAAGAATCTTTAACGAAATTTTCACCGTCGAGTACCTAAGGTCAAGTAGACCTGATGAGAGGGCGGGCTTCAGAAAGCTTCTTGAAATAATTTCTAAAGACTACAAGGTTTCGGATGCTTTTCTAACAAGGGCTTGGGAAATGGCGAAGGGGAGGGAACAAGAATGAGATTTGTTTGGGCTTGCTTTGACGGGATTCTTGAATTAAATGGAGAAGTTGAGTTTCCGAAGAGTAAAACAGTGGTACTGTATGGTGCAAACTTGCAAGGAAAAACGAATCTGATTAATGCTATTCGCTTCACATTTCTGAGAGAAACCAAAAAAGGGGGGAAGAAAATCAAGTATGACGATTGGGCTTTACCAACAAGACAGGAAGTTGTTTCAGATGGAAAGGCTGACGTAGATGTGGTTTTTGAACATGGTGGTGCATACTATAAACTTCATAGGGAGATTTCGGCAGGTGGAAGAAGAGACGTACCAACATTATCTCTGCTTACGGGGTGGCCGGGAAACGAAGTTAAGAATTTAGATTTCGAACCCTATGTTAAAGAACGCTTAAGATCCAGTTTGCTTGATGCTCTTTTTGCTCCTGAGATTGCTGGTGGATTCAAACGGTTATATGGTAGGGACATTGACGAAGCTATCAGTGAGGTGTTCAAAGAGGTAGTTTCTGCGAGACAAATATCAAAAAGGTTCATTCAGAGACTGTCAAAGCTTAAATCTGGAGCTGAAGCTGAAACTGCAAGAATAAGAGAAGCGTACCGCAAATACTGCGGTGAGCTATTGAAGCTGTCAAAAGCATTGGGCAAAATTCCAGAGTTTAGAGATTTTCAAAAATTTCAGCCCGGCAAAACATTGGAAAAGATAATCAAACTTCTCGAGTCCATAAGAGTTAGAATTGCTAGTTTGGAGAAAGATGAACTCTTCCTTTATCTCCGAAGCATGCTCACAAAATGCGAGGACCTTGTGGAGATACAAGAGGCATTTTCTGAAGAAAAAACAATGAAAGAGCTTCTTGTTCAGATGAAAAGTGCGTCCCTAGATATTCAGAAGTTGCAAGAAATGCTGCTTGCTTACCACAAAATCACCACGATTGAGGATGAAATCGAAAAGCCACCGGCATTCTTGAACAACGAATTAACGAAGAAAACGAAGGAAATCTATGAAAAAATAACAGAGGGACAGGTTCTGTATGAAGAGGCAAGGGAAGGCGCGAAGAAATATGGAGTAACCCTCGAAACTCTATCAGACTCGATCAAAGATCTGGGTTCAGTTATAACGGTCCTGAGTAAGAAAAGCAAAATAGGTGAAGAAAAAGCAGCAACCGTTACAAAACTAGGGGAAAAAGCTTACACTGTAATCCCTATCGAATTATTGACGTCAGATCCCTCGTTTACAAGTTTAGGCGAACAACCCATACCAAAAGGCCCTGAGAAAGAAAGAATGCGCTATCTGAAAGATCTTAAAGAAAAGCAGAACGCATTACTAGATTTGCTAGGAAAAGAAAAGGAAGCGGCTAAACGATTTAACAATTTCAAGAAAAATGATGTAGTTAAACTCTCTCAAACTGAAATTGAATTGCAAGAACAGGTAGAAGCCATAAATAAGAACTTGAATCAATGGATCAATAAGATAGTAATGCATCTCTCTGCATTTACGGGTATATCTGAAAAGACACGTTCAGTCGAAAGCGAAGAGGAAATAAATAATCTGCTAGACTATGCAAAACGCCAAGTAAACAAAAAGGAAGCAGAATACCTCAAAAGCCTAAATGAAAGAACTCATCCACTAGGCATCGAAGTAAAAACATTTGAAAAGAGTACAATAAAGAAGATTTTGACAGATCTGGAAAAAGAAAGGTTGGAACTCCCCTCTTATAGAGATGTTCTAAAAGCAGTTGAGGCTAGAAAGGAAGAATGGATAGCAAATGACGAGATCTACCTAGATTTCCAAATGGTACCTAGGATGGTGAATGAGGCTATTCCTATCCTAGAAATGATAATCCAAGAAGGTGTAGACGAGTCGAAGCTGAAAGAGGCTATAGCAAAAACCTACAATGAGATAATTGAAAAAATGAAATCACGGAAACTGATCGAAGCAATTGCAGAAATGTCTAAAGATAGCATTCGGGCGCAAGTGAAATACAAGGGCAAAGTGATCACACACCCTGGTGGTGCTGAAAAGGCGTTCTTCAGTCTGGCTATTTTAACGGCACTCGGACACTACTTCGGAATGCCGATATTAATAGACGAGGTGGCGAACAATCTTGACTCGAGGAACTTGCCAGCGTTCTTTAACCTTGTGATAGAGTTCATGTATGAAATGCAACTTCAATATGTACTTTCCATAAAAGAAACAAGAGACTTTGATTTGGATGGATGGGTAAAGGATCTCGCAGACGATATTGTAGTATACGAACTTAAAGGGAAAAACATAGAGAAAAGAAATCTAGTTTGAAAATAAACTTGAAAAAGGACCCAGGATTTGATCGCACATCTCCAAAAAAGGGCAATCTGATACTTGAGAAGTTGGAAGCGCAAGATTACTCTTTCATTGGACTTGAACCCGTTTGGGTGCTAATCCATAGAGGCTTTTTTTTCAAGCGGGCTTGGGTCCTGATAACATGGGTGCGTACTTCGTTCTATACGGCATGTGCCTTCTTTTCATGGATGAGTTCAGCGAACTGGAGCTCTCTCGGGCTGAAGCAGTGCTCAAGCAGCTTGCGCCCTCTTCTTGTCTCCAAACATATGTGGATTCCTTCTTCTTCCTCAGCACACCTTGAGAACTTGACATGCGTGTTTCCAATGCGAAAGGTAACGGAGCCCTAGAGCACTTCGAAAGCATTCTTAGAAAACACCTGTAGTCTGCACGTCTGAACATTAGCATGGTCCCCACAGAATCTAGACAGGCATATCGATCATTCCGCAGGAGGGAAAAAACACCCGTAAGCTCTTCCATAGTGTACCGCCAGTTCCGAGACCTCTTCAGAGACCCGGAGCGAACCTCGACCCTGAGTCTGAACTTGTCGGTTTCCTTTCTGAGTTCAACAAAACAGTTGTTCTTACAAAAAGTGAGCCAAGCATTTCTGGCTTTACAAAGGACAGTTGCAAGGCTACGCCAATCTTCTTGCGTGATTTGAAGAAAGCCTTGCACAAGTTCGATACCGTCGTAACGATTGTCTGTAAATGCAGGAACAGCTGCCATTACCTCTTCACCCACCCCAATCACCAGTTCTTTTTCTTGGAGCAAGAAAGCTATTTAGAGATTGTTGTCATCTTGCTGTCACATTCTCTCTCGCCAAGATAGTCCTTTCACATTAGTATGAACCGACAGAAATCTAGCGCGCGCGAGAAAGGAATATCCAAAAGCTGGAGGTTTTGCCCATATATTTGAATTTTACCCGTGAAAAAAGCTAGAAGCGATATTTAAATCATAAGCTTGTCATCAACATCAATTCTGAGGGAGAATTTAAATAGTACATCTGTTATATGGGTGAAACGAACTCGATGAGCGTGTATGTTTGCCAAGAAAATACAAGCGGATAGAAGTAAAAGGACACTATCGTGCTGTCGCACGTGACGCAGATGGGAAATTCAAGAAAGTCAAGAAATGGAGCAGTGAGGGGAGGTGAGAGAGACGACAAGGAAATCATTCACAAGTGAAAATATCAAACGCGTGCAAGAAGGTCCAGGGGTATACAAACTTTATGCAAAAAATGCTAAGAAACCGACCTATATTGGGTCCGGTGAAAACCTACCAGAAAGATTAATGACCCAGAAACGTAACCACCGATTCCACTCTTTTGAAGTGCATCATACGAGCACGACAAAACAAGCTAGAACGAAAGAAAAGCATATGATAAAGAGAAACCAGCCTAGAAGAAATCAACAACTGCTTTAATCTCTTTTTTGACGCGCGTTTCATCGACGACCTACTGAAGTGAGCGTGCGCAGATGTTGCAGGCACGTTCAATGGGAATGCCTAAATACGTATCTGCGTATATCATTAATTGCAGAATCCCGATATAATCTAGTGTTTGCGAGAGACATCGTAGGTTAGTGTTGGGTGACCGAACTATACTACTGCATCTATGCATTATCAACTGGATACAATCCTGCGAAAAGGCTTTTTAGTTGTTTTAGTTTGGCGGACTTGAACCCATTTGGATATGGAGACGTAGAGGCCTGACCATCCATAATTTCATGCTTGCTCCATTCTGCCTTTATATTTCTTCTTGAAATCATAGATGTTTGCTTGGTAGCTTCTGGTTTTCAGCTTTGCAAGTTTCTCGGAAAGCCTTCCAGTCCCCAAATCAATGAATTTGTCTGCAATGCTGTACCCTAACCCTACAAGAAACCCCCCTATAGCACCAATTGGTCCCGCTGCTACACTACCTATTGCTGCCATTGAAATAGGTATCCCGACTTGCAAGCCTTTAACTCGTCGTGGCAATGTCTTGTCATTCCAAATATTGTCAAGAATTTCAGAAAGCTCTTCAGCACTTTTATCGACTATATCAGGATGATTCGTCACTATTCCTTCATTCATTGCTTCTTGAACTTTTTGCAGATCATAGGCATTATAATGATATATAAGTTCCTTGCAAGCATCGGATCCTAGTGGTGCATAAGTCAGTTTCTTTAAGAGAAATTTGCCTATTTCACAAGGAAATGATGCCTGTTTAGGTTGATAATTAGCCGGTAGAGATTCAGCTTGACTAATCTCATCTAATCTGAAGTTATTGATGTCATAGCGCACGTTGACAAGTGGGTTAACGATAAATTTCTGACAAACGCCGAGCAAGATAAACGCTTGCAAAGGGTCATCGATCATTAGGTTTTCTATATCATGAACAATCGAATAATGCCCTAGTTTGAGGACCAAATATGTCTTTAAGTCCATTTCACGAGCAAAGGAAAATTCTGATGTCTGCCATCTTAGGGCGTCTAAGTATCTTACTTTCGCAAGAGTGTGGAAAGTATTCTCAGCCTTTTGAATCTCTCCTTCCGTACTATAGAACGGAGGGGACAGACCATGATTTACTGGCGGATTCAACTCTCTGAGGAATGGTTCTAGATAGTCAAGTTTTTCATACTCTTTGGGCATCTTTGCGAGGCATACCTGTAATCTTCCAGTTTCTTTGATGAAGTCAATAACTTTCGGAATTTCTGACACACTAAAATGGAATTCTTCAAATGTTTGTTGTGTGACTGGCGCAAGGATAAGGAATAAGGAGCCACAAAAAGGAATTTGCGCCCAGATACTTCTTACTGGAGGGGCTGCTAATGCGGCAGGTTTCTGTAGTTTCACAAACCGTTCATTTGGCGGATACCTGTCTCGTTCAAAAGAGAATTTGCCCTCATCCACCCTTTTTAAGAATTTCTCAATTTCTGCTTTTTCTCTCTGTTCATAATCCTCAAGATAGTCTTTGTCCAAACTAAACCTGACCAATACATTTTAAGTGGATTCTGTCTATTTGCCTTTTCGCAATTCGCCTGCAAACTGGAGGCGTTAGCAAAGAATGCAACATGCAAAAGTTGAAGCTTTCAGGATCAGAAGAAGTTAGTGTTCAAGTATTGTTAGCGCGATTCGTGATAATAAACTTATAATCCTTTGACGAATATTCCCTTCAGGAGTCGGTGCGATGAATAAGAAATACTACGCACAAAGAAGAGGGGCAAAGGTTGAACCGTTGGATTTTGAAACTCTGAAGAAGGCTTTCTTATTGAAATTCGAGGAGCTTCAAAACGGCTTCTATTTTCGAGAAGCAACAGGTTACACATGTGTAGATCAAGGAATCATACCTGGAACATGGGGAACCGACCCCGAATCGTTCTTTTTTCTAAAATTGAGAATGCACAATCTTTGGCCTATTCGGGAAAATATCGCCAACTACGACGAACTGAAGTTGTTCTCCGTTATTGAACTCTTATATGATTATGTATCCGAACCTCAGGAGAAATGGCATCATGATTGGAACAACTGCGGATGGCACACTGATAATTATGACAGGCCGAAAGGAAGATCAAGATATCGCGATGAGATAAATAGGATTCTAGTTGACTACAAATCTGGATATGAATTGGCTGAAACAGGCGAAATACTAGAAAAATCGCCTTCTGGTCTTGAGACTATTTTTGAGGAGACAGTCATGACAGGTGACTCGAAGAACATAGATGGCAGAATACACACCGCCATCATCAAGTACAGGCGACACGATTCAACCGCGGATGAGAAAAAAGATGCCGTCAGAACACTGGCAGATGTCTTGGAATATCTAAAGAAAGAAGGAACTAGACTACCGACTAAGAATGATTCTGACCTATTCAACATAATAAACAATTTTGATATACGCCATCACAATCGTGAGCAAAAAGGAGAATACAACAAGGAAATATGGTATGATTGGATGTTCTACACCCTTCTATCATCAATCAATGTTCTTTTGAAGCTTCGAAAGAAAAAATGAACGCCGAAAGTATCGATCACTTTTTCACTGACTGCGCATGAAGAGAATATCGCGCTCCGATCTCAATGTGCCCGATTTTCAGCACTAAAAGACTGCACCCATTTTATTATTCTGTCGATTTTTTCATCGCTAACTCCTTCTCTTTGATGTGGGTATCGCAATAGGAATGGAAGAAGGATGAAGAAATAGGGGAGTTCATAAAACTGATCTCTTTCTGTATCATAGATAGCAAATGCAGGCTTGTCAAACTTTATGGCCTCGCGGAATGCGTTAAGAGTACCATGCGAAAAGCTACCTCTTTGGAGGCAAATCCGTAGAGGCTTACCACCTTTTGGGGGGTAGTCCTAGAAATCAAGTGAAGCAATTTCGATCTGAACTCCTCTTTTGCTGTTGTTTTCTAGACTTAAACCAAAGCTGCGAACATTACGTGAAGCAATAAAACTACAGTTGATCGAGACTGTGCGCCTTTAGGGCATTACCCTTAGAATGTCTTGTTCTCGGTGACTTGTATAAGACTAGCGCGACCCTGAAGCTGAGATGAAAAATGCGACTTCTATACTACTATTAGATTAGGCGATAAATAGAATAATGCAGAGAAGATGAAACGCTTGAGCATACGACATGAAACAATTCCTGCTTCCTAGTCAAAACAATGAAACTACGATAAGGACGAAAAGTCTGCGTTGGAAATTGAGGCTATGGATAAACTTGTTTAGATCATGATTAGGTCGGCTTTGAGATACAACTAGCCAAAGAACGAATAAGAAAAATCTTAAAGGCAAACACACAAAATAGTATTTGTGTCCAATTTGATATCTTCTGAGGCAAAATCAAAGAAAATGAAAGGAGAGAGAATCTGAGATGGAGACAAGACTTAAGAGCCATTTACTTACTTTCAGCAAATATACTGATCCTGGTTCTCATCGTGAGCTTCTCCTAAATCTTCCAGATTCCATTCCTGAAATTTGCAGGATTATTGGAGGACAACTGATCAATTCTCACACACTTTATTCGAGCGCTGAATGTATGATTCCAGAAGAACGCATTCGACACGATGAGCAAGGACTTCTTACCTCTAGTGCAATTCTGACTGAACTGTTACTGAAAAATCCAGAAGGCTTAGTTCTCAATCGCACCACAAGTCAACGTGTTATCTCAAGTTGTCGAGGCAGCTGTTTATTATTTGCCTCAATCTTAAGAACAAAGGGTATTCCTTGTTGGGTGAGAGCAGGTTTTGATTCGTCTTTACCAATGGCAAAAGGGCAGAAGATTGTGGATCATTGGATATGTGATTATTGGGATGATAATGAGAAGCAATGGAGGTTAATAGACCCAGATTATCTTTGCGAGGGGCTTTGCCGCTGGGAAATATCAAGGGACAGATATGATTTCCCGGCTAATGTATGGCTGATTGCCAGCATAGGAAAGATAGATCCGTCAGACTATGGAATGCCACCTAATCATTGGGGATTAGATTATATTAAAGGTAATTTATGCCATGACTTTCTTAATCTCATGAACTGTGAGGTGCCTTATTTGGAAGGCCCAGCCTTATTTAAGATTCCCATAGAGAAAGCTTCCAAATCGGATTTATTGCTTACGAACAAGCTAGCTATGTTAATGCAAGACCCGATCAAGAATTTTGGGACCTTATTTTCCTTGTGGAGAACCGAGCCACGACTTCAAATGCGTGATATCTAAACATAGGTGGAGGCTATGGATAAAAAACCAAAAGATCAAAATAGAATTGGGCTCCCTTTTCGGCAAATGCTATGCGGAACTCGATTTGAAGAGCACATTGAATATGTTATCCGAATGAGTGGGGAAAATTGGCTTAAGGGACTGGAGAAAAACGGTTTTGGCCATTCGAAGAGTATTGAGAGTTATCTAAATCGATTAGTTCCACTGCAGGTAAGAAACAAGTTGTCTCCTGCCGAGATATACCTGCTGTTATGTGCGGTTTATTTGCATGATGTTGGCCATAAAATAAACCCAGAAGATCATATAAATTCAGGTGCTCAAGATATCGAAAAGAACTATCCGAAGTACGGCTTTAGAAACGAATATGTTGCATATGCTGTCTCTCAGATTTGCCGGGCGCATGGTCCTGAAAAAGATTATCCTATCGGTAAGTTTGAACATCGCTTCAGTATATCTGGGCTGCCAGATTTTCCTCGTCGCTTGGATCTTCGGTTTTTGGGCTCGTTATTACGGATTGCAGATGAAATTGACAGTGCCTATGACAGAGTGATGGGTAGGGGGCATCCATCTAAAGATTTACGTTGCTCGATTTTGAATGTTGATATAGATACAAAACTCTGGCTTATTGTGTTTCAAACAAAACCTTCAAGCAGTTTCGAATGGATAAAATTAGATTGGATGCGAAGGCATGTGCAGGAAAGGCTAAATGATTTAGTTGACATCTTTGACGGGAAAGGACTACGTTATCACGAAAATTCCATAATCATGACGCCGCCTATAAACCCCTTTTTAGAAGAGAGCCGAAAGATCTTTGGACAAAAACCATTAGATCCTCATTTTGCTGAGACATTTGTTGGACTGGCTGATGTCGGAAATCTGTGGGATTGTGTGAATTCAACGCAAGGCAAGAGATTTGATGAAGTGAATTTTCTTGGAGGAAATGCCTTAACATTGTTAAAGATCCTAGGCGAAGACTTTAAGGGTAAAGATTTGTCAAGAACTGTGTTAGCTAATGCAGATCTCTCCTATGCTGATTTTACTGGAACAAAATTCAACAAAGCTATTTTGAAGAATGCAAACCTAAAATACACTATTCTGAAAAACGCATCGTTTATGAAAACCGATTTGGAAGGTGCAACTTTTGATGGACCCGATGAGATTTATGACGTATCTTGGAGCCCAAATGAGTCGTTTATTGCAATCGGAGGTAGAGAACGAGCTATTAGAGTAATTGAAACGAAGACCTTTACCGAATCGGCAAAGTTCACTGGTCATGCGAATGAGGTAAATTCCATTTCATGGAATTCAGAGAGTGATAGGTTAGTTAGTGGAAGTATTGATGACACAGTCAGAACGTGGGACCTCAATACGTGCTCGTGCGTCGGAGCATTCTCCTGTCACATAGGAGGCGTAAAGAAACTGCAACTGGCTAGAGACGAGCAACTAATGATATGCCTTGGTCAAGACAACAAATTGCAGGTATGGAATCTTCAAGAGGGAGAGCCAAATGTATTGAAGTTGAAGATAGATGAAATCACCAGCATATTATCAACGCGTAATGTGGAATTTACATTCATAGGAAGTTTAAATGGGACTATAGGGTTTTTGTCGAGATCAGAAGGATACACCTTCAAAGTGATAACTAATCTCCCAGTCTCTGTAGAATGTCTTGCTTTGTCTTCAGATAAAACGCGATTGTATGCAGGTTGTCTGGACGGTAAGATAAGAGTACTGTGCCTAGGTTGTGAGGATATGACGCTAGAAAGAGAAGCCTATGAAATGAGAGGAATTTATTTTCACCGTGGCCCGATAAAATCCCTAGCGCTTTCTTCGGACGATAAACGTTTAGCGAGTGGTGGTAATGACTCCAGAATCATCTTATGGGATACTGAAAAAAGTGAACCTATCGATATTATGATTGGAAACGACAGCCGAGTAAACTCAGTGACCTTTTCGCCTTCTGGGGACTATTTGGCGAGTGGAGGTGCCGACAAGAATATTCGTATCTGGAATGTAGTCCCCGATGGAGAAAACTTCGGTGCTATTGTCCGTTGTATAGGCTCGAACTGTGATGGAGTGTTGTTTGAAGGAGCAATTGGCGTAGACAAGAGTACAATGGAATTCCTCTTGGCAAGAAAAGCGAAAGCTTCTATACAGAAATCGTATTAATATAAGTAGTTGTATTCATGAAAATAGCGCTATGGGATGATAGAGATGACAGGGGTTCTTACTAGAGGAGAAGAGAATTTTGAAAAATGGAAACTAGTGGTTGGCCTTCCAAAGCACTTCCCAGAACTTACACTGTTCCCAGATGAGGATCTAGAGGACAAAACCTTCTTAGGACCTAGAACAGACAAGATCGAGGATATTGATTTGACAATAGGTGTCCCTTTATCATATGTGATTGTTGAAAAAGGTCACGGAGCCAGTACACTTTGCCGTTACGTCTTCCGGAGAGTTGAAGATGATAGTCTAAAAAGGAAGGTCATTCCGGTTAGGATCGATTTGGATGAATATTGGAAAAATCTGGACATGAAGTTAGACTTGGTAGGAATTATTAAGAAAGGAATAATCTATCATCTTGCTTCTGAACCTTGGGAGAAGGCACTGTTCCCACCAGAGTACTACAACATCATAAATGCCTATGACAAGAAAGATCTCTTTAAACATAAAGCAGAAATATGGGGTCAAGTCGCTGAACAACGCGTAGACTGGAATAAAGTTCATCAATTATGTCCCTTTTTTGCCGAGAGAATCGATCGTATCTTAGTTACACTTCTTGAGAAGTTCTCGTTGAAGGCTGTTTTGTTCTTTGACATCCCGTTTGATGCTGAAGTTCCAAAAGGTGAAAGCAGAGACCAATACGTCAAAACGCTAATCGGTTATGTAAAAGATCTATACGAAATGAATAGAATTCCCGAAGGTGGCCTAAGTGAGATCTATTTTCTAACTAGAGACGACCTCGAATTGGTTAATGCGGTGTGGTCTAGAAAAGGCAATCAAGTCGAGTATGGTGCATGGGCTTATAATGAGATTTTTGCTATACTGTCTAGGCATTACGTTCCGATGCGAACTTTTGGTGGCCGTTTCTATGGTAAACATACAACCAATCTCCTTGGAATTGTACTTTCAGACAAGTTTGTCGAACTGGTTTGGGATAGAAACAAAACACTTCGTCAGATTGTTGATGATATGAAAACATTGATCATGGAAAGACTTGATGTTGATTGGAAAGATGCCCCTTATCGCCTTGAACCATCGGTAGCGCAAATGCGTAGATGGGAAGAATCGAGAAAGAAGTAATACAGTACTATGCCTACCTAACAATATGAGGACAATTGATGATTACGAACAAAGACGTTTTGATGAAGCAACTCCAGTTGTTTGCACATGGCATATCGTATCAAGATGAATCAATATTTGTGAATAGGGAAAAATCAAAACAGGAATTCCAAGAAGCTACCAAAGATTCGTCAGCTCGAGTATTGATAATTTTGTCAGATTTGCTTGGCACTGGCAAAACATTTTTGGTCGATCAGGCAACTCGTTTCATACCTGAAAAGATTAATTCTCTCTTAATAAAATGGGTAAGCGAAACCGAGTTGAAACTACGATCGAAAGATCCTTTAATTGTTATTGATGAGATAGATGAAAAAACCGTGTACAGAGTCATTCAAGCAAATCTGGGATTGGTCAATTCCAAATTAGACGAGTTGCCAAAGCTATTAGTTTTGGTTGGAGACTACATACTGAGGAATCAAAAAGTGTTATCAATGTTTTCGAATGTCAGTGAAAGAAAATATATAAAACTTGAGCCACTAGATAGGCAATTCTTTCTGAAGGCTATGAAAGCGCGAGTAAAGAAATTCTTAGATACAGATGAAGAGGTCGAGTTTTTCGATCCTGATTTACTTGATTATCTTATTCCTAGAACAGAAATTGGAATTGCCACATTCAGGGAAGTTTTAACTATTTTACAAGGTTTGGTATCAGAGTTACCTTTGGATACTAACAAGTGTTGCATCTCTGGAAAAGAGGCCAGATTCTGGTTCGAAAAAAAAGCAAAGGGTATATTCGAAGAGGAAAGAAGTATTTTTTACAAATGGTTAATTGGCTATCTAGTGAAGGAATATGAAACAAGCCGACAAAATCAGAATTATACTATGAAGGTACTAGAGACTTCGACTTTGAGGGAGCTTTGTCCCATTGAAAATATAAAATCAGATGAGGAATATGAAGAAAGGATATTGATACCATTTGCTAAAACTAATGTATTGAAATCTCTAGGGATTCCTTTCCTTAGAACCGAAAGTACAGTGGATAGGTACCCAGGCCCTTACTTGCCATCAGTGAAAACGTTTCTAGACGCAAAATACGGCGAGGGAACCTAATGGAGATAGAAGATATTTTAGAGAAAGAAAAACAACTCCTTTCAATCATTTCCACATTAAAATCTGAGAAGTTCCTTGAAACTGTTTTTAAGCTTTATTCTGTCAAGAAGATCCTTTCCGAATTCAAGCCAGGATCAGACATTTCTCTCGAAGAAATATTAATTTGCGTTGAAGATTTTCCAGTTCCGTATTCGGATTCTCAGATGATTCGAATGATCGAATCAACTGGCATTCTAGAACCAATTGATCAGCAATCGTATCGAATAATGTCGCATATCTCTTCGTCAAAATTAATGGGCGAACATCTTAAGGTTAAGGTGGTAGACATTCCTGTAGAAGAATATAAAAAGGGCCTTGAGATTTTTGAAACTAAGAAAGCAGATGAGGGACTTCAGCTAATAGGAATAGATCATTGCATCGTTTCAATGCAAAATACAATAAGTTGGGCTTTTGAAATAATATCCAACTGTATTGATCATGCAATGAAAGGGATGCCTGTATTTTGGATGTGTAAAGAGAATGAACATGTTGCAATCGGGGATATACCAGGGTCTTTTGCTGCAGTAGATTCAATTTTGCTTATACTAGAGCCAGCTTATTTCGGTTTTTGCCCGCCTTTATGTGCTTTGAACAAGATTAAGAAACTGGAGAAGTTTTTCGACCTAGTATTATCATATCAGAACAAGCAGGGTGGGTGGAATGATGGTGGGTTCTATGTAGAAAAAGACGATGATTTTCCAGCATCAAATGTTCCAACAGTTGACTCAACCGCTAACGCTGTTTTCATGTTGACTATGCTCCCTGAATTCAACGAATGCTTAGAGTCAAAGGGATGCAAACCTATAAAAACGATGCAAGCTCTTGAATATCCAATAAGTTCTGGAGTAAAGTTTCTTCTTAGAATGCAACTCTCGACGGGTGGGTGGGGTATATATCGTTATGAACAAGATAGATTTATCGTTCCACCAAGGGATTATTCTTCGATGCTTGCCATCAGTGCTCTATCTCAGGCTAAGTTGATTGGTTCCGTTCTTGAAGAAGACGTTCTTTGCGAATTGGAATCGGCTACCAACAGATACATCAAATTTGTCGAATCAGTTGCAAATAAAAGGGGGGGCACTATCTTTTGGTCATCTAACCTCTCAGAACGCGCCCCAGAAACAAAAGAATCACCGTATGCTACGGCTCGAGTTTCAAAGGGGCTAATAGATCTCGCACTCGCCAGTCCTCAGCATCGAATGGATTTAGAAGAACTAGTTAATGGTGCTATCCTTTACATCATCGAAAGGTGGGAACCTAACCCCAGAAACCAAGCAATAATGCAGTTTCGAGTCCCCACTAAGGATGGTCCCTTTGAGAGCTTTATGCGCTGGGAGCCCCCCGCCGACCCAATAGTCGTATCCACGCTTCTAGGGTACTCTGCAAAATTCAATCATAAACTGGATCCTAGAGTAATTGAGAAAATACACAATTCTATTCTCCATATTGTAAGCTCTCAAATTCATGGTCATTGGGCTGACCTTCTGTTAAAAGAAGCGAAGGCCTTCCCATCCAATACACATTACTTCCATAAAGCAATATTGGCCTACCTTAGTTACAGCCTAAATAATCTCTATAGCATTACAAAACTGAGTAAAAGGTCATCTTAAAAGTGTTGGCTTCCCCTATTCAAGTACACAAAATGTTTAATATCAAGAAAAATCAGTTTCTGGTGGAGAGTTTTTCAGTTTATGAAGAAGTTAGAACTTCTAAAAATAGAATTGCTGTCACGTGGTATGAAAGTAAGCACTTTAGCCCATAAGAAGCTAACTGAGCAAGGGGCTCCTTTATCATTAAAAGAATATCCTACCACAAGTGGCATAGGATTAAACCTTGGAGATGATGTATATGTCAATGCACCATTTTTCGAGGGATTCTGCAAAGAGACTAATATAACTCTAGATTACGATGGCCGAGAATTTTTTTTGATTTCATCAGATGAAAGATATGATGTTAAACCAGTTCCCATTCCAAACTATTACGACAAAAAGAACAAGAAAGGGCTATTGTATAGTTCTATAGCCATGACTCATACAGATAGGGTCAGAATATCACCGATACAAGGTTGTTCGTTCAGTTGCAAGTTTTGCGACATGTCGTTTACACGTCAATACCATAAGCATAACATTACTGACCTCATCGAATCTGTTGAAATCGCACTAAAAGATGAGATACTCCCTGCAAGACACGTGCTAATAAGCGGCGGGACCCCACTTCCTAAAGATCACTCTTATATTGACCAGGTCTATCAACAAGTTGCAGAGACATTTGATGTTCCGGTAGATGTTATGATGGCATCTTTCCGTGATCTGCAGTACCTAGAGAGACTGTATTCTTGGGGTATTAATGCATTGTCAATCAATATGGAACTTTATGACAGGGATACTGCTAGAGAATACATGCCACAAAAAAGTGAAATTGGCAGAGATAACTATATGCGTTTCATCAGAAAAGCGGTCGAAGTTTTCGGATATGGGAAGGTGCAATCTCTCTTGTTAATAGGATTGGAGAGTAAAGAACACACACTAAAAGGAGTAGAGGCGCTAGCTAGCTTGGGCTGTCTTCCAGTATTAAGTCCCTTCAGACCTTCCCCTAACACTCCTCTAGGTAATTTACGACCGCCAAGTGCAAGTGAGATGATGGAAATCTATCAAAAAAGTCTGGAGATCGCGAATAAGTATGGGGTGAAATTAGGCCCACGTTGCATCCCATGCCATCATAATACGCTAACTTTTCCAGATAGAAGCGGTTTCTATTTCTACTCTTAAGAGTTTACTATTTCTCGAGAATGTAATCTCCCAAAGCTAAAACATCCATTCCACTGGTCATAAAATCGGCGATTGCTTCTCTTGGAGTATTAACCATAGGTTCATCCTTGACATTGAATGATGTGTTCAATAATGCTGGAATACCATTACCTTTTTCAAATTCTTTGATCAACTGGTAAAAAAGCGGATTAATTTCTTTCTTTAATGTTTGTGGTCGCGTTGTATTATTGACATGTCTAGCTACAGCTAATTCCTCCTCTCCACGCTTTGTAAGCGGCAAAGCAAGAGTCATGAATGGACAGTAAACATCGTAATCGAAGTATTCTTTACGGGACTCATCTAGAACTGTTACCGCATAAGGACGCCAATTTTCTCTACTCTTGATCTCGGTGCTAATTCGTTTAGTGACATTCTTGACCAATGGTGAAGCAAGAATTGATCTGTTTCCTAAAGCCCGAGGACCTACTTCTGCTGCTCCTTGAAACCATCCCACAATCAAACCGCGTGATAACTTCTCACTTATTTCGCAACATGCATTATCTGTATGATGATATTTTAGTTTGAACTTGTCCAGTGTATGCCTGACTTCCTCGTTTGAAAATGAAGATCCATAATAAACGTGTCTTTGGCTCTTTCCTCTTCTGCCCGTAATTTGAAAATAAACATAATACGCCGAACCTAAAGCTACACCTGCATCATTTGCTTGTGGCTGAACGTATATATCTTTGAGCCACTCATTTTCAATAATTAATCTTCCATTGTTCTCACAATTCAAGGCAACGCCTCCACTCAAACATAAGCTCTGATAACCAGTTGTTTCAAATCCGGCATTCACCAATTGGTTGCTAACTTCGAACAATTTCTCCTGCAAAGATCTCGCAATATCTTTGTATGGCCATTTTAAAGGATCCACTCCTTTGCTCCGTTTTGAACCGAAGACAATAGGTAGCAAGGAATCATTAGTAAACCCCATACCTAATTCCTTATGCCAGAAGTACTCAGGTTTGATTCTATACTTCAACTTAGCCAACTTTATAAGTTGCTTAAACTCCTTGTGAAAACTATCATGACCGTATCCAGCCAAAGCCATGACTTTTTCTTCGTCATAGTTAGCCCGGAACCCAAGATGATTAGTTATGGACGAGTATACTCTTCCAATTGAGTGGGGCAACTCAACATTAGAGATTATTTCCAAATGATCTCCATCGAAACAGCTCAATAAAGTAGATTCGATTTCACCCATGCCATCCATAGTAAGTACGATACTTTTTCTAAAGTCTGAACCAAAAAGAGCACCGAAAGTGTGAGCCGTATGATGTCTGACAAAAACCAGTTTTGCCCTCGCTTTTCCGGCGAGCTTCTTAAGATAATTCATGTACCCCTTGAATGCAGCGATTCGTCTGCTAGCATATAGTCTTGGAACATTAAATCTGGAATTGTAGTTTTCCTGGTCACCAAGGATCGTCTTCAAGTCGAAACCTACACAGATAAAATCGAGTTCTTTCAGCTTGATACCAGCTTTGCTCAGGCAAAAATCGATGCTTTCCAAAGGGAAATGCCTTATCTCAATATTTTCTATATTCGTTCGCGTTTCGTTGGTTGTGACGATTTTAGCTTTAAGACAATCTACTCCATGTTTCACTCTAATAAATCGTTCCTCTTCACCAATTGCTATGATATCGCCATCGCACAATAAAGCTGCTGCAGGATCATCCAAAAAAGCAGAAATCCCTAATAGATACATTACTCATCCCATCCAACACTCTTACAGTGAGCATTCATAAAACTCTTCGGGGTCAAGTTCCTTAAGCGTGGATGGTTAAGAGAGCAAGAGTCATTTCAACAGGGACGTAAACGCTTACACAACACAAAACATTTCAGGTTGTTAGGAAAAGAGGGATTACTGCTTGGAAAAGCAAGCCATATCAAGGTAGAATTGAATTTAGGCGAGAATCGTCACCAGTTATAGATATGTAAGTATATGGGGTAAGAGACAGGACAGAGTCACGGGCTCGTTTGTTGAATGGATCATTAGAAACACATCTGATAAGGTACTCGAGATTAATGTCTATTTGCCATGATCATTGTGCTTAGATTCTTTATTTCACAATCAGATCTCCGTATCCACATAAGATCATGTTTCTGACAACGCAAACTTGGAACTAGGAGATATGATGTTGAGAAACGAGGAATCACTGCTTTACATATAGAATCTATAATGATCTTGCAATTTGATGCCGGCAGGAATTTCAGACAGAACTTTCCCAACTCTCTGTGCAAAATCCAGCGTAATAGGAAGTTGTGTCGAGAAAGCAGTCGTATTCCAGTTGAGTTTTGTCAAGCCTAATATTTCTGAACATATTAGCACGATTTCTGAATCGCCATAATGTGTTATTAAAAGGGGTTTAGGAATTCTCAACCCTGGATAAGTACGTACACGCGGGGTAAAACCTGTTGTATATAATAGATGTTGGTTTGGTGTTAATGTAATAACAGTTCCACGAAGGACAGGATACTTTCCGGTTCTAAGAAACCTCAGATCAACATTTTCCGAAATAGTCACGTAATCTTTTGGCAACCCTGCAATTGCCTCATCAAAACCCAACTTCTCTTCCTCAGAAAACAGCGAAGTCTTGTGAATTACCACACGATTAGGAGGGTTGCCAACTTTCACCGAATATTTTTTGATAGAATCGGCCAAAAGCTCATACGCTTGGGTTCTTGTCAAGTGCGCCTCTCTCGTATATTTATCGATCGTTACGTCGCTTCCTCTAAGGACGAAACCTTCTCCACTATGTGTAAACACTTGAGCCATAGAGGTTTCTAGATTCAAGTCTGGGTTCAATAGGTTTTGATAGAAGGATATTCCGACATAACACGTTCCGAAAGTCAGTTTAGCCAATCTCCAAGGACGGCCATGCGCCTTATAATATAGACCTGTTGAGAAATTCCACGCAAATGTTGCAGGACCTTGGCCAATCTTATATGTCGAGTTTGGATATTCCAATATTGCTCTCGCAGTGGTCTCTCTAAGAACTTGTGTTGGTATATTGAATTTCATGGCTTTCCCTTTTAGAGCATTATGGAGATCATAGCTTCTGCTAGGTTTTTTCTCAATATCGACATCCACGCTCCATTGTGACAGAAATGTCTGGCCTTCTTTGTTCAGTTCTGCAATTGTCTTTTCCAGCGCAGTGAACTTTGGTCTTTTTGCCCCTCTTGTTCTTTCTGAAATACCACAATAATCTTCTATGTCTTTAGGAAGAGCACAGATAATCACGTCTGGCAAAGAATCTTCAAATGTTATTTTCTCTATCTTATCAATGAAGAGGTCGCTTGCAACAGCAATACGCTCATTTGTATCTGCAATTTCCAAGATGTTCTTTATTTCGAAATCGGTGATTGTGGAATTCCAAGTATCTGAAGAAATAAATCTACATCGGATATTGTTGTCAAGGCGAAAGCCAGGAAAATCAGGATAAAGCCATCTATTCGTTTCATCAGTTTTTATTTCTTCTCCGAGCGACTTCAATATTTGCTTCGCTAAAGTTATTGTTGTGCCGCTTCCAACAATTCCTACTCTGACCTGCATTGGTGAAGGCATACTTTCGCTCGATGGAAAGTAGGGACCAAAATGTTTCAGTCCTAGTTTCGGATCTTTCTCTTCTCCACGATGCCCGAACACGAGGTCTGGTTCTTCAATATAAAAAGCATGAATCTTCATCATACTACCTCCACTGCTTCAAAGGAGTAGAGTTCATCTTTGCTACGTGAGAATTCCTCCGAAGATCTGTCACTTCTAATGCCAACATCTAATGTAGCCGTGATTGGCTCAGGAGAAACAAGAATTCTTCCGCCAAAATCGACCTTTTTCCTGTCTAGTGATTTGAACCTGGAAGCCCAAAACAGAACAAGATTCAGGTAAGCATCATTGAATTGATTGTAAGACAAACGAGTTTTGACAATTCCCTCTCGAAAACTCTGGATCGTGTTGTAGCCATCGTAGGTCAAAACTATTCTTGGCAAGATCTTGAGATAAAATGTACTTCCTAGGAGACTGAATGAAATCGAAGCAGCAGAATGGACAAACAATGACGTATTTAGCTCTCTTATATACAATTTCTTCACCACAAGTCTAGTAGATTTCTTGAATCGCCCCTCCCAAGATTCATGCCTCTCACGCTCATCTGTCGGATAGAAGTAGACATTCTTATTCTTCGGATCATATCGCAACCCTTTTTTCAGAGCTGTGTGTCTAACCCCTTGATTGAGTAACCAGATTAGTAGAATTCTTCTGTCCTGAGTTTCCAGAAAATAGGACAGTTCACGCTTGCAAAATGAACTTTCTTTTATGTACTTTCCAAATGGTTCCTTACCGATGTCGCAGAACGAATAGATCTTTTCACCATGTCTGATGAAGGGAGTATCCTTTATCTCAAAAAAGGCAAATCTTATGTTTCTTGGAAGTTCCGCCTCAAAAACCTCATTAGGCAGTTCCATGACTTCAAAGAAATTCCCATAAAGATTCTCTCTAACTCTATCCGGCTTTCCTTTAAGCAAGCTAATTTTGTATTCAGTCTCACTAGCGCGCTTTTGGATATACTCAATCTCTTTTTGGCTGGCATGTATGCTCTGCGTTCCCCTTCTAATGAGAACCTCATCCTTCGAAAAGGCTTTTCTCATCTTGCCTCCCTTGCCAGTGTACACTCCATACTTGATCGGTTTCAAGACTGTAGTGGAAGGAGGAACATAGATCAATGCAAATTTCCTTGTTTTTCCGTCTACTTCTTTCTCAACTTCTTTGTAATCGATTGCTAAAGGGTCGTTGCTGTAGGAGTTAAATTTCTCTTGTAGTTGTGCTTGATCAACATGAAAACTTGGTGGTAACCCCACCAAATCGAAATTTCCTGTTTTTGTCTCCGTGTAGCCAAAGACCAGATATCCGCCTCCATAGTTCGACATTGCAAAAATGTCCTTCGCGATTTCGGCAAAATCTGAGTCTTTGCTGGTATCCAAAGTAAGTTTGAAGTCTAGCTCTGCGGTCTCTCTTTTTTGAGATAATATGAAGTCGGTAACGATATCATCTAAAGGATTTGGTGTTGATTCTACAGCAATCTGCTCTGTGACAACACTTGAAGACATATTAGATTGCAGTGCATGTTCATGTCCTTCCGATGTAAGAACATAGATGATTTTGCGTCCACCTTTTTTAGACTCCACTTCCTGCAGTTTTCTTACTAATCCCAATGATTTAAGCTTCTTTATACTTGTGAACATTGAAGCATATGACATGCCAGTATTCTTTGCTAAAGCGTAGGTTGATGCTCTATCAAGCTCAAGCAAACTGGTAAGTAGTCTTCTGTCACTTGAGGTTAATGATTTAGCAATTTCAGCGCTCAATTCCCTACTCTCCCAATCCACTCGCTTTGATTCCTTGAGTCTCGGTTTTCTCAAACCCAAAACTGAAACCCTTCTTATCAATTCCTATGTTGAAGGAATTGTGTTGCACCTTCTCGACATGATTATAGCCTTTTATAGTTAGATAGTGGAAGATGCTATGTCCAACAAGAACAGGGCGAACCAAAGCTTTGTCAATAAGCTGTTGGAGTTGCCTTCTGACATCATTCTGCCGTATTTGGGTTCCTTCCGATATTCCTTGAACTGTCAAGCGAGGATCTGGGCCTACACCTCTTTCAGGTGTGTTTTTGAATTCGTATAAATAGAGCATTATTTGTTCCTGTTTGCTATTTATCCGGCATAGCATTAGGGTTACCGATATATAATCAGCCGATTAGTTTAAAAAATTTTTGGTTGGTAATATATTAAATACTCCATCAAGTGAGTTCAAGTCCCACAGCCAAGTTGTCAAAAGTACGCTTGCAAAAGCTGAGAGTTCGAAACTCTCCCGGGCTACCATGAACCCTAGTAAGGTCGACGTTCAAACTCTCGGGTTAGTGATGGTGCTGGGACCAAGTTTGCATCGTAATCAGGTGGCGACATTTCCGCAAACTCCCTTTCTTTTTTAATTAGGTCTTAGTGCACGCGGCTTTTTTCCAGAATCCTTTTATGAGTTCGTTGCAGTCAACTGCGCTTTTGGCAATTTTCATCTCTTTTTGGAAGTAGACGGGTAGTTGCTGTTTGATGTTTGGATGTGCGACGCGTTCGTCTAGGATTACTATGCATCCTTTGTCATTAGCTGATCGGTGGACTCGTCCACAAGTTTGAATCAATCGGAGAATTGCGGGAGCTGAATAAGCATATGTTCTGCCTTTCTGAGGGAAT
>Ga0315280_10000443_pt1 | contig 76963 bp, 57 predicted proteins | sample YL17G06_40_MG_FD_203697 | JGI IMG/M metagenome (GOLD analysis project Ga0315280, IMG submission 203697) | Sediment microbial communities from Yellowstone Lake, YNP, Wyoming, USA - YL17G06_40 | ecosystem: Environmental > Aquatic > Freshwater > Lake > Sediment | place: USA: Wyoming | collected... | reverse complement strand
CAAGATCATCTACTACATGCTGAAAGACAAGGCGCCCTATCAAAGAACTCCCCTCGTCAACTAGGACTTGACATAGGATATTGTGACATGGCGAAAAAAGCTCATTCGGAACGCATCCCTGGAATCCTCCCAACCTCTTCAGAATCAGTGAATTAAATGAAGTGCCCCTGGCCTGACTCGAACAGGCGACACATGGATTAGGAATCCATTGCTCTATCCATACTGAGCTACAGGGGCACTCAGGGGAAGTGGCCTTACTATAATCCAAAAAAGCGGGCTTTTCAATCGGACGGAGGGGCCGGGCGGTCCGCCGGAACTTCCGCCTGTCCGCCCGCTCGCACAGGACTCTTCCAGGCGCTCCTCCCCCGCTTCTTCCGCTGGCATGTCGGGCAGAAATACGTGCCGCGGCCGCCGACCACGATCCGCCTGACCGGGCGACCGCACTTGACGCACGGCTCCCCCTCCCGGTCGTAGACCTTGTGGAAGAACTGAAAACCTCCTGCCTGACCGTCGGCGTCTACATAATCCCTTAGGCTCGAGCCTTTCGCCTCGATGGCTTGGGCCAGGATCTTCCGCATGGATCCCCATAGCCGGCCGACGTCCTTTTTCGAAAGCGCCGCGACAGACGTTTGGGGATGAATCCCGGAATCGAAAAGGATCTCGTCCGCGTAGATGTTGCCGACGCCCGCGATGATCGTCTGGTCGAGAAGGAGGCTCTTCGTCCGTCCTTTTCTCGCGCGAAGAATCCTTGAGAGATCTTCGAGCGTGATGTCCAGCGGCTCGGGCCCGAGCGACGACAGCTCGGCGCAAGCGCCCTCCGGCTCGCCGGAAAGACAGAGGAGGAACCCGAATTTCCTGATGTCGCGGAAGCGGAGCTCGAGCCCCCGGTCGCGGAAGGTCACGACGAGCCGCGTGTGCTTATCGGGGGCGTCGCCGACTTGCGATGCGAGCAGGAGCTGGCCGGTCATCTTCAAGTGAAAGACGAGGGTGACGCCGCCCTCACACTCGATGAGGGCCATCTTGCCGCGACGCCGGACACCCAGGACCCGCCTCCCCGCCAGAACGGCGAGCCCCCCCTTGGGCGGCCGGCGCAGGAGCGGTTTGAATAGGAGCTCGGCCCGCTCGATCGTCCGGCCGCATATCCCGGGCGCCAGGCTCCGGACGATCGTTTCGACTTCGGGCAGTTCGGGCATGCGGCCATTCTACTTGATTTGGGGCCGGGTTTCGACTAAGATGTCTCTCCGATGAAGTTCAAAGCCGTCGTTTTCATGGTCCTCGGCTGGATCGTCCCGGGACTCGGTCACGCCCTCCAGAAAAAGTACGTGCGGGCGCTCCTCTTTTTCGTCTCCATCCTCGCCATGACGGGCATGGGCCTGGCCATGGGCGGCCGCGTCTACCCGTTCCAGACCGACAACCCGCTGACGATCCTGGCCTTCTTCGCCGACATCGGCAACGGCCTGTTCTACGGGCTCTCGCGCCTTCTCGCCTGGGGCCCGGGCCAGCTCGAGCGGGCGACCTTCGAGTTCGGCACGGCCTACATCGCCGGGGCGGGGCTCCTCAACTTCCTCGTCGCCCTGGACGCGTACGACATCGGGGCGGGGAAACGGCCATGATCTACGAGAGCCATCTCTTCTCGATGATCGTCTATTCTATCTTCGTGTCGCTCGTCATGGCCCTCATCCGCCGCACGGAGAAGAAGGACCGCATCCGCTACGGCGTCACCCTCTTCCTCATCATGACGGTCGGCGCCTTGGCCTTCGGCTGGTTCATGTTCCTCTTCATAAAAAAATAGGCGCCGCCCGCCGGAAGGAGGCCGCGCCGGACCCGCGGACGATGATCGAGCTCTTTCACGTCTGGAAGCAGTACCAAAAACCCTACTGGGCCCTGTCGGACATCACCCTCCAGATCCGGGTCGGCGATTTCTACTTCATCACCGGGCCGAGCGGCTCGGGCAAGACGACGCTCCTCAAGACGATCTTCCGCGAGCTCCTCCCGACCGAGGGCCAGATCCTCATCGACGGCGTCAACGCCCTGAAGATCCCCGACTCGAAGATCTGGAAGCTGCGGCGGCAGATGGGCATCGTCTTCCAGGACTTCCGCCTGATGTTCCAGCGCTCGGTCTTCGAGAACGTCTCCGTCCCCCTCCAGGTCATCGGCGTCAACCGCAAGGAGATCCGGCGCCGCGTCTTCGCCACCCTGCAGAAGGTCAGCCTCCACCAGAAGATGTGGGAGCTCCCCTCGCGGCTCTCGTACGGCGAGCAGCAGCGCGTGGCCATCGCCCGGGCCATCGTCAACAACCCGGAGATCATCCTGGCGGACGAGCCGACGGGCAACCTCGACCCCGAGCTGGCCTTCGAGATCATCAGTCTCTTCAAGGAGATCAACCGGCAGGGCACGACCGTCCTCATCGGCAGTCATGACCGCGAGCTCATCCGCCACTTCGGCGACAACATCCTCTTCCTCCAGAAGGGCAAGATCGTGGGAAAGGAAGGACGCTGATTTTCGAGAGGGTTCGCTTCTACATCCGGACGACCGGGAACAACCTCTGGCAGTTCCGGGCGCGCAACGTTTTCTCCGTGACCATCATCTGCCTGTCGTTCCTCATCGTCGGCATCTTCCTCGCCCTCGCCAACAACCTCCGCGACACGGCCCGCGACCTGGCCAACAATATGACCATTTCGTTCTTCCTCGACCGGAACCTCACTCCCCAAGACACCACCGCGCTCCTCCGGGAGATCGGGCAGCCGGCCTTCATCGAGGACGTCCGCTTCGTCCGGCCCGAGGAGGCCATGGACAGGTTCCAGGCGAGCTTCCCGGAGCTCCGCGACATCCTGGCCAACCTCAAGGCCAACCCCTTCCCGCCGTCCATCGAGGCCCGGGTCCGGAGCAAGGCCTCGACGTCCGAGGAGCTCGTGCGCTTCGTCGCGGCGATGAAGGCCCGGCGCGGCGTCACGGACGTCCAGTTCAACCAGGACTGGGTGGAGAGAATGCAGGGCTTCAGCCGGCTGGCCTCGGCCATCGGCGTCTTCCTCGGCGGCATCCTCGTCCTGGCCTCCTTCTTCATCATCTCGAACGTCATCAAGCTCAACGTGATGGCCCGGCGGAACGAGATCGAGATCCTGCGGCTCGTCGGGGCGACAAATCTGTTCATCCGCATTCCCTTCTGGCTCGAGGGGATCGTCCTCGGCCTCGTCGGGAGCCTCCTCGCGCTCGGCCTCCTCTTCATCGTCATCCGGGTCTTTCCGCTCTATCTCGGGCCGTCGCTCGGCGCCCTCCGCGAGCTCCTGCGCTTCCGCTTCCCCGACTTGACGCAGAGCCTGACGCTGCTCGCGGCCGGGGCGGCGACGGGGTTCACGGGGAGCGCCACATCGGTCTCCAGGTTCCTCAAGGTCTGACCCGCGGACGGGGCGGGCGTCATTGACAGCGGCGTGGCTTGGGTCTATGCTTTCTAGAGAAGGGTCGGATCGGTTATCGGGGGGGGTGGAGTTTGTCCTGGTGGAGTCTTTTATCAGAAGGAGACCGGTCATGACACTGCAAAAAAAACTCGCCATTCCCGCCGCGGCCCTGGCCCTGCTGGCCTGGCTGGCCCCGCCGTCGCGCCCGCAGGCCGCCGTGAACGACCTTCTCGCGGCGAACCAGATCTACAACAGCGACACGGTCCTCCTCAACGCCCTCGGGACCTGCTTCCTCAAGCTCGGCCAGAAGGATCAGGCCTTGAACGCCTTCCAGGCCTCCCTGAAGCTGAACGACAAGCAGGAAGACATCCAGAAAATCGTCGCGGGGCTCGTCAAGAAGTAGGGCCTCTGCCCCGGGACGGGTCCCGCCCCGTTGACAGGCGGGACGGGTTGTCTTAGAATTCTCCCCTATGGCGACGCTCGGACAGGAACTCAAGAAAGAGCGGGAGTCCCGCAACATCTCCCTCGACGAGATGGCGGCCTCGACCAAGATCGTCGCCCGCTACCTCCAGGCCCTGGAAGAAGACCGCTTCGACATCATGCCCGGAGGATTCTTCATCAAGGGCATCATCCGGACGTACGCCGGGTATGTCGGCCTGGACACGGACGCGGTCCTCGCCAAATACCAGGCGGCCGGGCTCTTCGATGAACCGGTCCGGACACGCGACTATGCCCCGGCCGCCGCTCCGGACGCCGCCCGGAGGAACAGGCTGCTGACCTGGATCCTCATCGGCGCGGGCATCCTCCTCCTCCTCGTCGTCCTGACGCTCGTCTGGAGGTCGCGGCGTCACCGGGCGGTCGTCCCCACGCCTCCGGCTCAAACGGCCCTCCCCCAGGCCCGCCCGCCTACGGTCCTGGCGACCCAGCCGCTCCAAGGGGACTCGCCCTCAACGCCTCCCGCCCGGCAGCCGGCGGCCGAACCAGCCCCCATCCGTGAGGAGTGGAAGGGGCTGACCATGGACATCAGCTTCCAGGAGGAGACCTGGCTCCAGGTCGATACCGACGGGACGCCGAAGATCGACGGACTCTTCCCCGCCGGCGGAAAGGCCCGGGCCCAGGCCGAAAAGGAGATCCTCATCATCGTCCTCGGGAACGCGGGCGGCCTGACCTTCACGCTCAACGGCCAGCCGGGAAAGGTCCTCGGACGCTCCGGGGAGGTCCTCAACAACGTCCGGATCACCCTGGACAACCAGAAAGAGTTCCTGCAGAATAGACCGCCGATGGGCCCGTCCAACTGACGGCCAGCGGGGCGGCCCCGGCCGCGAGATCCATGCCCACCGACCAGTCGGAAGCCATCGTCCTCCGGACGACGAATGTCGGCGACCAGGACAAGATCGTCGTCCTCTTCTGCCGCGACAAGGGGGTCGTCCGCGGCGTCGCCAAGGGGGCGCGGAAATTCGGCAACCGCTTCGGCAGCAGCCTCGAGCCGATGTCCGTCGTCCGCGTCTTCTACTACGAAATGGAGCACCGCGACCTGGTCACGATCTCCAACTGCGACCTCCTCGAGTCGTTCTTCGAGGTCCAATCGGAGCCGGAGACGGCCTTTCTCGCGACCTACTTCGCCGAGCTCGTCGAGGAGTTCGAGCCGGCCCGGGCCAAGGACGACGTCCTCTACCGGCTCCTCCTCGCCGTCCTCCGTTGCCTGAAGGAGGGCGGGGACAGGACGTTCCTCGCCGCCTACTTCGAGGCCTGGATCCTTCAGATCAACGGGTACCTCCCCGACCTCGGGACCTGCCGAAGATGCCGCAAGCCGCTCCGGCCGGGCTGGCTCGGGCCGAGGCGGGACGGCGCCTATTGCGCCGAGTGCGCCCCCCTAAAGAAGGACGAGGTCCTGGCCGGGACCCAGGCCTTCCTCCTATGGGTACGGACGAACCCGCCCGCAAACGTATGCACGCTCCCCCTGGCCGCGGCCGAGCTCGGCCGGGTCCGGAAGACGCTCCAGGCCCTCATCGTCTTCCACCTGGAGCGCGAACCAAAGACGTTGCACTACCAGAAGTCCTAGTGCTCCGGCCGCTCGGCAGACCGCACCCCTTCATACGAGAGAGGACGTGCGCCCGGGCGAGGCGGAGACGGCGGGAATGAAGGAGCTCCGCGGCTACGCCGCGGAGCTCCTTCGGGACGATCAGAAGAACAGGGAAATGCCGGTCAGGAGCTGGTGGAAGTTATAATTGTCGGGGGAGAATCCGGTTTCGGTCAGGTGGTAATGGCTGTAACGGTACTCCAGGCGGAAGGCCGCGGAGTTGCCCACGACGTACTTAACCCCGGCGCCGAAGTGCAGGGCAAGGCTGTTGACATCGGAGCTGCCCTCGCTGATGCCCGCGTAGGTCAGCCCGTTGCCGAAGCCGATCCCGGCCAGGACGAAGGGGACGAGGCTCTTGTGGACATTGAGGAAATTATAGAGCACGTTGCCGCTGATGAGATACCCAGCGGTGCTGCCCTTGAATTTCGTGTACATGATCTCCGGCTCGACTTCCAGGCTTTTCCAAATGACATAGCCGAGCCGCAGAGGGATGTTCACGACCGTCTCGGACCCTGTCGCCCCGCTGAGCGAGAAGCTGGTGAAAGAAATGGCCGTGCTCAATTCCCATTTCTTCGTTACGAGGGGCTGGGCCAGGGCCGCCGTCGAAGCAAGCAGGACCGCGACCACGGTCAACGCCATCATCTTTTTCATATGTTCCTCCTTGGTAAGCGATCTTTTCTCGTTATCAACATAGCCTTTGCACCGTCATGTTGCGCACCGCCTTCGGATCGCACCTCCTTTCGGATTCTCCCTTATCATTATGAATCTGCGACCCGGGACAATGGTTGCAGCATTTGACAAATATTTAGTCGGACCGGGCCATGAATCATTGATACATATGGGGCCTGCCAGGTTGCGGGGTGGGCGGAGGCTCTATCTCTTGAACTTGGAGATGAACTCCTCGACTTCGGGGATCCCGCCCTGGAGGATGAGGTAATCGTTCGCCGGCTCGCGCTCCGTGATCTCGCCGGCTATAGGCGTCAGCATGATCCGGCGGACCCCCTCGACGTCCTTCGTCTGGCCGAAGGTCCAGGCGAGCTTGACGTAGGCGAACTCGGGCACGATGTTGGCCGGCGGGATGCCGCCGGGCTACTTCATATCGCGGCCGAGCTCGGGCGGGTCCGGAAGACGCTCCAGGCGCTCATCGTCTTCCACCTGGAGCGCGAGCCGCGGACCCTGCAATTCCTCAGGGACTGAGGTTTTTCCGGTCCCTTTCTAGCCTTTATACCTCGCCGGCGCAGGATTAGAAGAACACCGAAAAGCCCACGAGGAGCTGATGGATGTTGGCGTTCTCGGCCTCAAAACCGGTTTCCGTCAGGTGGTTGTGCGTGTATCTGTATTCCACCCGGATGGCCGCCGAGTTCCCAACAAGGCACTTGACCCCCCCGCCGAAATTGAGGACCGTGGCGTGGAAGTCCGTGTCGCCTTCGACGATGTTGGCGAAGGCGAATCCGTTGCCGAACCCGACCCCCGCCAGGATGAAGGGTTGAAGGGAACCCGCAGTCTTGAAGTTATAGGCAAAGTTCCCGCTCAGAATATAGCCGGTATCGTCCCCCTTGAACTTCGTCAGCAAGAGCTCAGGCTCGAACTCCAGCCCTTGCCAGACGTAATAACCGACCCTCACCGGTAAGTTGAAGACATAATCCGATTCCGTATCGCCCTTGAACTTATAATTCGTATAAGACAAGGAAGCCCCGACCTCCCATTTCTTCCCGGCGGGCTGGGCTGACGCGACGAGCGTCCCGAGAAAGAAAAAGACCGTAAGCACGATGATTACTTTCTTCATTTGAATCTCCTTTCTGTCGTCAAGATCCTAGGCCCCTTGTCAAGGCCTTGTTGCTGATCGGCCAGGTCTCAGGTAATCGGCACCTCCCTTCGGCAGAGATATGCGCCCACGAGAACTCATGATGCTAACCCCTGGTTAGTGGCATAATGATAAAGCGAACGCCAGGCTCTGTCAAGCCTTAAAAAATGACGAGGCCTATTTCTTGATGGTCGAGATGAACGCCTCGACCTCGGGGATGCCGCCCTGGAAGATAAGGTAGCCGTTCGAAGGCTCCCGCTCCGTGATCTCGCCGGCGATCGGCGTCAGCATGATCTTCCGGACCTCGTCGACGTCGTTGGTCCGGCCCAGGGCCCAGGCCAGCTTGACATAGGCCACCTCAGGGAGCATGTTGGCCGCCGGGATGACGCCGAGCTCCATCATGTCGCGGCCGGTATCGTATACATACATTTGTACATACCCCCAGAGCGTCTGGACGGTCATATAAACGGCGATCCCCTTGTCCCGGCACTTCTTGAGCGACGGGTAGAGCGGCTTGTTGACATGGCCCAAGCCCGTCCCGGCGATGACGATCCCCCGGTAGCCGTTGTCGATAAGGGACTCGATGATGTCCGGCTTCATGTTGGGGTAGTAGTAGACGATCGAGACCTTCTCTTCGAAGGACGTGTCGATCCTGACTTCGCGGTCCTTCCGCCGCCTCTTGTAGTCCTGGCGGAGGGGCGTGATCTTCTCCCGGCTGACCATGGCGATCGGGATATCGCCGATCGTCCTGAAGGTGGACCGGTAGCTCGAGTGCATCTTCCGGACCCGCGTCCCCCGGTGGAGGAGGCCGTACGTGTCGGAGGTCGGGCCGAACATGCAGACCATGACCTCGGCGATGTCGCTCTCGGCGGCCGTCTTGACGCTGTGCATGAGGTTGAGGGCGGCGTCGGACGAGGGCCGGTCCGAGGAGCGTTGCGACCCCACCATGACGATGGGCACGGGCGGGTCCTGGACCATGAAGGACAGGATGGCCGCCGTGTGGTGCATGGTGTCGGTGCCGTGGCCGATGACGATCCCCTGAACGCCTTTCTCGATCTCCCGGCCGATGGCCTTGGCCGTAGCGATATACTGTTCTGGCCCCATGTTCTCGCTGAAGACGCCGAAGAGCTTTTCGGTCTCGAGGTTGCAGATGTCGGCGAGCTCCGGGACGGAGCCGTAGAGCTCGCCCGGGGTGAAGGCCGGGATAACGGCTCCGGTCCGGTAGTCGAGGCGGCTGGCGATCGTCCCGCCCGTGCCGAGAAGTTTGACCTTGGGCCGGCCCGGGTCGTACGGGAATTCCTTCTCCGGGATCTTGTAGTGGGCCTCCTTCCGGCCGTAGATCGTGATGGCCTCGATCGACCGGGCCAGGAGGCCGATGTTGTAGCCGGAGCGGAGCTTGAGGACGATGTGGAGGGGATCGGCGGCCTCCGAGCGCGGCAAGATGATCCCGGTGTAGGTGCCGCGGGCCGTCTTGATCTCGACGTCGCTCCAAACGAGGGCGCCGAAATTCTTCAGCGTGGCGAGGGCCTCCCCCCGGTATCCCTTGTAAGAGTCGTCGCCGGCCACTGTCATTTCTCCTCGAGAAAGCTGCGGACCTTCGCCGACACCGTGGCGCCCTCGACCAGGCCGCGGACCCGGCCCATGACCAGGCCCATCAGGGCGTGGCCCTTTTTGGCCGGGTTGTGGATCTTCATCGAGCCCAACCGCGTGAGCTCGCGGCCGACGAGGGTATCGATGTCCGCGGCGGAGGGAACGGGAGGCGGGTTTCCATCGGCGAAGCCGCCCGACATGGCCATGAAGATCCCCTCGCGCGAGATTTTCCCATCACGATAGAAACTGAAGATCTTCCTGAACCTGTCCTCTGTCAGGGCCGACGTGTCGAGCCCCTTTTTCCGGAGCCGCTTGGGCAACTGGACGAGGGCGACCGAGGCCAGCGTAGGATCGACCTTATGATCGTTGACGAGACTCTCGAAAAGTCCGGCCAGCCGGGACACGGCCAGGGGCCGGATGACATCGTCGGGAACGCCCAGGGTCGCATACGTGGATTCCCGCGCCCAGACCGGGCGCGGCAGGGAAGCCTTGATCCTCTCCAGCCGCTCCGTGGTCACGGTCTTCGGCGGCAGGTCCGTATCCGGGTACATTCGGTTCGGGCCGGGGAGGATGCGCTCGAAGCCGTTCGTCCCGTCGTGGAGGGCCTGACGCGTCTCGGAGGGGATGCCGACGGTCGCCTCCTTGGCCCGGATGGCGATCTCTTGAGCGCCCGTTTTGGCGTCGTCCTTCGTCCCCCAGACGACGACGAGCGTGTCGTCGCCGGTCGCCTTGAAGGCCTTCCGAACCGCCTGCCATTCGGCGCTCGAGAGCGTCTCGGAGGCGCTGTCCGAATGGACGATATTGGGCAGGGTCGTCAAACAGGCGACGACCCGGACGCGGTCGGAGATCTCCCGGGAGAAATAGGTGTTGGACTGGGTTTGCCAGTTGAGCAGCCCCCTGTAGCCACGAAGGACGACGCCGTTTGCGACGGCGCCCGCGTCGAGGGCGTTGCGGATGGGTTGGTAGCTCGTCCGCTGGAGGAGCTTGGTGACGTCCTCGATCTCGGCTTTGAAGGTCTCGGCCGTGAGGCCGCGGCGGTGCAGCTCGTCGCGGAGCCTGAGGAGGTTCCACTGGCGCATGGCCTCGCTGTAGGTCAGGAGTGGGATCCGCGGGATGCGGGGCACGCCCTTGATCTCGACGCGCGTCCCGCCGCGGACGCTGACGTTGACGTCCTCGCGGGCGGCCCCGATCCCTGTCCGGACCCGGCCCGTGCTCCGGACGAGGCGGCGACAGATCTGGGCCACTTCGGCGACCTCCTGGGGAGTTCGCATGTCCGGACCGGTTACGGTCTCGATGAGCGGCATGCCCAGGCGGTCGGTGAGATAGACGCGCCGGTGGCCCACGTCGCTCACCTCCCGGCAGGCGTCCTCCTCGAGGCCGAGCTGGACGATCTGGATGCGGCGGTCCTTGTAGGGGATCCAGCCGTTGACGCCGACGATCGTCGTCCGCTGGAAGCCGGTCGGGATGCTCCCGTCGAGGTACTGCTTGCGGGCGATGTGGAGCTCATCGACCAGGTTGAGGCTATAGAGCATGGCGATGCCCAGGGCGATGTCCAGGGCCGGCTCGTCGATCATGAACGGTGGTGTGTCGTCCATCTCGTAGGTGCAGATGGTCTCGCGGTTGATCCGGTAGATGATCTCCTTTTTGGTCTTGAACTCCATCAGGGCCGTGCCGTCGTACTCGCCGAGTTCGGACAGGGTCGGCCGCATATGGCGGAGGATCTCGGCGTCGTATTTTTCGCTGTAGCGTCCGGCCGGGCAGCGACAGAAGAGCTTCTTTTCGGTCAGGAGCTGCTGGTGGATCTCGAGGCCCGAGCGGAAGCCCACCTCCTCGTAGTCCGCTTCGGTCATCTCCGGGAACGGCTTGAACTGGAAGTCGTGGTCGCTCATCTCTCGGGTCTTGCGTTCTTGAAGATAAAGGAGGGCATTATACCATAAAGAGTGAGGAGAAAGAGGGACAGTCCCCCCCGGGGGGGACTGTCCCTCTTTTCTTTAAACCAGGTAATCCTGGACCTTGCCGTCGGCGTCGACGCGGCGCATCCAGGCGATGACGGGCTTGCCGTCCTTGTCGTAGAACTGGCCGGTGAGGATCAGGATGAGGTCGACGACGTACCCGATGAAGAAGCAACCGAAGGTCAGGAGCCAGACGACGCCCGTGCCGGTCTTCCCGACGTAGAACCGGTGGCCGCCGAACATGCCGAACCAGATGCAGAAGAAGAGCGTTACCAGCCTTGATCTTTCCGACATGGGAGAGCCTCCTTCACTCTGTCCGCGTTGAAGGCAACGCCGGATGCGTCTTTTATAACAGACCGCGCGGCGCGGCGTCAACAGGGGCGCGCCGGGGGTTGATTTTTCCCTCATCTTGTGTAAAATATGGGCTTTCTATTCGGGAGGAAAGCACCATGAATATTCTCGGATTGGCCCGCCATGGGCTGAATTCCTTCGAGCAGATCGCCATCCTGTGCGTCCTCTTCGTCGCCTTCTTCAGCCTCTTTTACGCCTGGATGCTGCGCAAGACCGTCCTCAGGAAGGACAAGGGCACGGAGAAGATGCAGGAGGTCTGGAACGCCATCCGCATCGGCGCGGACAGCTACCTCAATCGCCAGCTCAAGCGCATCCTGCCCCTCATCGGCGTCCTGACCGTGGCCCTGTTCCTCAGCGTCTATATCGTCCCGGCCAGCGCCGAGGCCGTCCGCGAGTTCGGCCAGAAGAACGCCCAGATCATCGTCGCCATCGGCCGGACGATCGCCTTCATCATGGGCGCCTCGTTCTCCCTCCTCGTCGGCCAGCTCGGCATGCGCATGGCCATCCAGGCCAACGTCCGGGCCGCCTCGGCCGCCCGTCGCGGCTTCAACGAGGCCCTGTCCATCGCCTATTACGCAGGCACCATCACCGGCATGCTGACCGACGGCCTTGGCCTCTTCGGCGGCACGGTCATTTTCATCGTCTTCGGCACGGCCGCGCCCGACGCCCTGCTCGGGTTCGGGTTCGGCGGCACCCTCCTCGCCCTCTTCATGCGGGTCGGCGGCGGCATCTACACCAAGGCTGCCGACGTCGGCGCCGACCTCGTCGGGAAGGTCGAGAAGGACATCCCCGAGGACGACCCGCGGAACGCCGCGGTCATCGCCGACCTCGTCGGCGACAACGTCGGCGACTGCGCCGGCATGGCCGCGGACATCTTCGAGTCCTACGAGGTGACCATCGTCTCCGGGCTGATCCTGGGGCTGGCCCTCATGGCCATCGACCCGACCCACTCCCTGAAGTGGATCGTCTACCCCCTGATCATCCGGGCCATCGGCGTCATCTCGTCCATCCTCGGCACCTTCACCGTCCCCATCTGGGAGCGTTTCCCGCTCAAGTTCCTCCGGGCCCATGACGCCGAGGAGGCCATGTTCCGGTCCTACGAGGTCTCGAGCGTCAACACCATCCTCTGGTCGTTCCTCGTGGCCATCAACTACGCCCACGACTGGCGGCTGGCCATGCTGACCTCGGTCGGCGTCGGCCTGGCCGTGGCCTTCAACCCCCTGACCTCCTACTTCACTTCGACCCGCAAGGCCCCCGTCAAGGAGATCGTCCGCTCGACCCAGACCGGTCCGGCGACGACCATCCTCTCGGGTCTGTCGGTCGGCATGGAGTCGAGCGTCTGGGCCGTTGTCGTCATCGTCATCAGCTTCATCATCGCCATCCTCCTCTACAGCGGCACCGGCGCGACCTACGTCCTCTACGCCGTGGCCATGGTCGGCATCGGCATGCTCAGCCACACGGGCAACAACGTGGCCATGGACTCCTACGGGCCGATCTCCGATAACGCCAACGGCATCGGTGAGATGGCCTGGCACGACCTCAACGACGAGGAAACCAGGAAAGCCCGCCAGATCATGGCCGACCTCGACGCCGTCGGCAACACGACCAAGGCCATCACCAAGGGCGTGGCCATCGCCTCGGCGGTCATCGCCGCGGTGAGCCTGTTCGCTTCCTACATCACGGACGTCGGGCGCGTCCAGCTCCAGCTCGGCGCGACCAAGATCATGGACGCCATCCGCGTCTCTGACACGAAGGTCTTCGTCGGCCTGCTCCTCGGAGGGGCCCTCCCCTGGCTCTTCAGCTCCCTGTCGATCAAAGCCGTCTCGCGGGCCGCAGGCCTCATCGTTGAGGAGGTCCGCCGCCAGTTCAAGATCCCGGGCATGATGGAAGGCAGGGTCAAGCCGGATTACGCCCGGGCCGTCGGCATCTCCACGGCCGCCGCCCAGAAGGAGCTCATCCCGCTGGCGGCGATCTCCGTCCTCATGCCGATCGCCGTCGGACTCATCCTCCAGGTCGAGGCCCTGGGCGGCTTCCTCGCCGGGATCATCCTGAGCGGCCAGCTTTTGGCCGTGTTCATGGCCAACGCCGGCGGCGCCTGGGACAACGCTAAGAAGTCCATCGAGGACGAGCCCCGCAACCTGGCGGCCAACACTGGCAAGGGCTCGGAGCGGCACAAGGCCGGCGTCGTCGGCGACACGGTCGGCGACCCGCTGAAGGACACGGCCGGTCCGGCCCTCAACCCGATGATCAAGGTCACGAACCTCGTCAGCCTCATCGTCGCGCCCATCATCGTCAAGTACAGCCACATGAGCCTCGGCCTCATCATCGTCGTCGTCGTCCTGCTCGCCGGGGTCACCTGGGCCATCTTCAAGAGCAAGCGAGAGGCCCCGTCGCTCTTCGAGCCAGACAAGGCCGCTAAGAACAAGGCCTGACAACATGGAGAAAAAGAGGACGCCGTGAAGAAGAAGATCGCCATCATCGGGTCGGGGCTCGGCGGGCTCGTCGCCGGGAACCTTCTCGCGAAGAAGGGCCACCAGGTCACGATCTACGAGGCCCACACCGCGCCCGGCGGATACACGGCCGGCTTCTGGCGCAAGGGGTTCTATTTCGAGAGCGGGACACTCTCGCTCGAATCCACGCCCACGCTGTACAAGGCCCTCGACGATATCGGCGTCCGGGACCGGATCCGTCTCGTCCGGAAGCAGGACCGCTTCCTGACCCCCTATTTCGACACCACCTTCGAGACCATGCAGGGCTTCAAGGACGTCCTCTACGGGGCCTTCCCCGCCGAAAAGACAGGCCTCGACGGCTACTTTGCCGAGCTCGACCCCTTCTCCAAGGCCATCCGTCCGTTCATCAACAAGGTCATGCCTACCCTCTTTAGCGGACCGCGCCGGTTCGTCGCGCTCGCCCCCTTTCTCTTCAAGGGGCGCCCCCTCATGAAATTCGTCAGGAAGTACAAGGACACGACCTGCGACGAGCTGGCCGAGCGGCACTTCCCGCGGGGCTCGGCCCTCAACAGGCTCCTCACGGGCATCGGCTATCCCAACATGGGGGTGACGGCCCTGGCCGGCATGTTCGCCGCGATCGCCGAGGACTACTGGTATCTCGCCGACGGGATGCAGCGCCTGGCGGACGTCCTGGCCGACGCCTTCCGCAGCGCGGGCGGCGACCTCCGGCTCGGAGTGCGCGTCACGAAGATCTTGACCTCGCAAGGCCGCGCCGTCGGCGTCGAGGCGGAGGGGGCCAGGCTGGAGAGCGACGTCGTCATCTCGGCCTGCGATTATAAGAGAACATTCACGCAGCTGCTCGACCAGCCGTCCCTCCTTCCCGCCGGGCGCCTCGAGAAGATCGGGAACGCGGCCGTTTCGAACGGCGTCTTCACCGTCTACCTCGGCCTGGCCATGTCGAACGACGAGCTCCGCAGCCACATGAAGGGCCCGGGCGTCTTCTGCTCGGCCTTTGCCCACGACGTCGACCCGGGCGACCCTTCGGACGAAGACCTGTTCACGAAAACGGGGGTCAGCCTCCACTCGCCCTCTCTCATCAATCCCGCCCTGGCGCCCGAGGGCAAGTCCTCGCTCATGCTGATGACCATGGCCCCCGCCGGCTGGCAGAACCGCTGGGGCGGCGGCGACAGGGACCGCTACCGCGCCCTCAAGGAGGCGGCCAAGGACGCGCTCATCGCCAAGGCCGAAGCCGTCGTTCCCGGCCTCAGGGGGCGCATCGAGTTCGAGGACGCGGCGACCCCGCTCACGTATGAGCGCTATACTGGCAACACGGACGGGGCCACGTCCGCCTGGAGCTGGGACCCGCGGAAAAGGTTCTATGACAGCACGTTCGGCGGGCCTGCGGTCAAAACGCCGGTCCGCAACCTCCTCATCGCCTCCTGCTGGGCGACCCAGATCGGCGGGATACCCGGTGCCATCGCCGCCGCCTACGCGGCCGTTCGAAAGATATAGACGGAACGGGCTGAAATGCGCAAGCTGTTGACGATCTTTGCCTTGGCTGCGATGGCGGGGGCCTCGCTCGCGCTCATGGCCGAGGGCCAGGAGGTCAAGTACGGCGTCGGGAGCTGGGACCCGGAATCGGGCCTGGGGAACCACCGGGCGGTCGTCAGGGTCGAGACGCTTCCTTCCTCGGGCACGATTGCGGGGCGCCTCGTCAACAGCCGCCCGCCCGTCATCACCGCGGAATTCTCACGGAACGCAGCCGTCGTCCGCGTCCGCATCCCCTGGCGGCGGCGCGATGCCGACCCCGGCCAGAAGGGCCTTCTCGTCTTTGACGCCGCGACGGGCGCCCGGATCACGAACGTCGTCCCGCTCTCGATCGACCGCGAGTCCGGCGATATCCTCTTCGAGCCGCGGACCGTGCCGGGCGATTACTTCTTCTATTTCATGCCGTACAGGTCCGAGGGCAGGAAGAACTATCCCAACGTCAAATACGACCCGCCTCAGGCGACGGCCAACCCCGCCTGGCTCGCGAGAGTCGGACTGCCTCCCGGAAAACCGGCCTCGCTCAAACCCGACCTCCTTCCCGAGGCGAAAGTCGTCGAGATCCAGTCGGCGGACGAGTTCAGCGGATTCTACCCCATGGAAGTCATCGCCACGGCCGCCGAGACCGGGGCGCTCCTCAAAGCCCATCCGGGAGCGGCCTATCTCCTTTTTCCCGAGGACCGCCGCTTCCCCATCCGCATGACCGGGGACCTGCCCCGGCGCTGGATCACGAGCGGGACTAAGAAGTCGTTCAGCGGGGAAGCGTCGCCGGGCGAGTACGTCACGTTCCAGGTCGGCGTCTGGGCCGCGCGCCGCGGTCTCGAAGACCTCGAGGTGAAATTTACGGACTTCAAACCGTTCGCTTCGGACCTGCAGTCCGGCGCGCCATCCTCCCCCGCCATCATCCCGGCCTCGGCCGCGACCTGCCTCAACACGGGCGGCTCCGACTGGGACGGTTCGCCCTTCATTAAGAACGTCACCGTCGAGAAGGGAAAGATCCAGGCGCTGTGGTGCGGCCTCCAAGTCCCGAAGGACATCGCTTCCGGCACTTACCGGGGTACGGTCACGGTCGTTCCTCGGGGGCTTCCCGGGACGGCGGTCGATGTCGAGCTCCGGGTCTCCGGCCCAGCGCTCGAGGACGCCGGCGACTCCGACCCTTACCGCATGACCCGGCTCCGCTGGCTTAACTCCCGCCTCGCCTTCGACGACGACGTCGTCGCGCCCTACACCCCGGTCAAGATCGAGGGGCGGTCGGTCGGCTGCCTGGGCCGCTCGCTCGAGGTCGGGCCGGACGGCCTGCCGGCCCGCATTCGGAGCTGGTTCGCGACGGAGATGACCCGCTTCGCCGCCAGGCCCGTCGAGCTCCTGGCCTCACCGTTCAGGTTCCGCGTCGACGGGCCGGACGGAAAGGAGATCGTCCGGGATGCGGACCCGGGGGGCCCGCGTTTCACGGCCCACGCGCCGGGGGCGGCGGCCTGGGAGGCGGAGAGCCGCGGCGGCGGGCTGGCCGTCAGGGTCAGCGCCCGCATGGAATTCGACGGCTTTGTCGACTGCAGGGTCGCCCTCACCGCCGAGAAGGAAGTCACCGTCTCCGACATCCGGCTCGAGATCCCTCTCGACCACGATCGCGCCCGTTACATGATGGGCCTCGGGTTCAAAGGCGGCGAGCGGCCGGAGTCGTTCGACTGGTCCTGGGACACAAAGAAGAACCAGGACGCGCTCTGGGTGGGGGCGGTAAACGCCGGCCTTCAGGTCTCGCTCCGGGCCGAGAACTATTCCCGGCCCCTCAACACCAACTTCTACCTCTCGAAACCCCTCAATTTGCCGCCTTCGTGGGGAAACGACGGCCGGGGAACGGTCACGCTGCGGACATCCGGTGCCAGCCAGGGCGGCGGCTCCGTCGTCCTCCTCGCCGCCCGGTCGGGACCACGCACGCTCAGGGCCGGCGAGACGCTCCATTTCGACTTCACCCTGCTCCTGACCCCCTTCAAGCTCCTCGACCCGGCCGCGCATTTTAGCCAGCGCTACTTCCACGCCTACAAGCCCCTCGACGAGGTCGCCGAGTCGGGCGCCAACGTCATCAATATCCATCATGCGAACGAGATCAATCCCTACATCAACTATCCTTTCCTGAGACCCGAGCGGATGAAGGCCTATATCGACGATGCCCACCGCCGCGGCTTCAAGGTCAAGATCTACGACACGGTCCGCGAGCTCTCGAACCGCGCCGCCGAGCTTTTCGCCCTCCGCAGCCTAGGGCACGAGATCTTTTCGCCCGGCCCGGGCGGCGGTTACTCCTGGCTCCAGGAGCATCTCGGCTCCGACTACATCGCGGCCTGGTTCGTGCCCGAGCTCAAGGACGCCGCCGTCATCAACAGCGGCCTGTCGCGCTGGCACAACTATTATATCGAGGGCCTGGACTGGCTGGCCCGCAATGTCGGCATCGACGGCCTCTACCTAGACGACGTGGCCTTCGACCGGACAACTATGAAGCGCATACGGAAGGTCCTCGACCGCCGCCGGCCGGGCCCGCTCATCGACCTCCACAGCGCCAACCAGTACAACCCCCGGGACGGGTTCGCCTCGAGCGCCAACCTCTACCTCGAGCACTTCCCGTTCCTCGACCGCCTGTGGTTCGGCGAGTACTTCGACTACAACGGGAGCCGCCCTGACTACTGGCTCGTCGAGATGTCCGGCATCCCCTTCGGCCTCATGGGCGAGATGCTCCAGGACGGCGGCAATCCCTGGCGCGGCATGGTTTTCGGGATGACCAGCCGGCTGCCCTGGGCCGGGGACCCGCGCCCGCTTTGGAGGACCTGGGACGAGTTCGGGATCACCTCGAGCGAGATGCTCGGCTGGTGGGCGGATGCGTGCCCCGTCAGGACCGGGAGGAAGGACGTCCTGGCGACCGTTTACCTGAAGAGGGAACAGGCTACGAAGCCGAGGGCCCTCATCGCCCTGGCCAGCTGGGCGCCGGAGCCGGCCGACGTCCGTCTCGCGATTGACTGGAAGGCGCTCGGCCTCGACCCGAAAACGGCCGTCCTCCGGGCGCCGGCCATCGACAGGTTCCAGCCCGCCGTCGAATTCCGCCCCGCGGAGGCGGTCCGCGTCGAGCCTGGAAAGGGGTGGCTGCTCGTCCTCGGCGACTAGCCCAGCGTCACACGGTTCCGGCCGGCGGCTTTGCTCTTGTACATCAGCCGGTCCGCCCGGGCGATGGCGTTGTCGACCGTGTCGTCGGGAACGAGGGTCGTCGCCCCGATCGAGACCGTGACCCCGACCTGGGACGCGGCCATCGTGACGAAGCTCTTGCCGACCAGGGCGCGGATCTTCTCGGCCAGCAGCGCCAGGTTCTTCTCGGTGATGTTCCGCACGACGACGACGAATTCCTCGCCGCCCCAGCGCCCGACGATGTCGAAGCTCCGCACGCTCTGGGCGAGCGTCTGGGCGACAGCCTTCAGGATCTCGTCGCCCGCCTCGTGCCCGTAGGCATCGTTGATCCGCTTGAACCGGTCGATGTCGACGAAGAGAAGGCCCATCGGCCAGTTGTAGCGGTTGACCTCTTTGAGGATGGCCTGGAGCGAGATCTCCAGGAAATGCCGGTTCCGAAGCTCCGTAACCGGGTCGAGGAGGGCCAGCCGCCTGAGGTGGTCGAGCTCCTGGGTTTCCGCCAGCCGGCGCGAATTGTCGTTGAAGACCTCGACGGCGCCCGTGATCCGGCCGTTGGCCCCGCGGATCGGCGCGACCCGGACGGCGACGGGCACGCGGTGGCCCTTGCGATGGTGGAGGAAGACCTCGACTTCGCGGGACTCTCCGTCCTCGAGGGTCTTGGCCAGGGGACAGCGGCCCTCGCAGAGATTGCGCCCCTCGCCGTCCACGTGGACGAGGATGTTGTCGGCGCAGCGCCGGCCGACGACCTCTCGGGCCTCATAGCCGGTCAGGCTTTCCGCGGTCCGGTTCCAGAAGGTGATCCGCCGCTCGCGGTCGACGAAATACAGGCCGTCGAAGAGGTTATTGAGGACGTCGAAGTAGAAGTCCTGTCTGGTCGTCATCCGATCCTCCGTTCGGCCGGCCCCCGCGGCGGCGAGCCCCATTATAGCAGAATCGGCCCGGCGGCCTGCCGGCCTCAAGGGACCTTAACGGCGGCCAGCCGGTCCAGCTCGTCAAGCTTGAGCCTGACGCTGATGATGTAAGGCGCTTCCCCCTCGGTCCAGTGGCCGTACGTCGTCAGGACGAATGTCCCGTCCGGAAGGACCTCGACGCCGGGGTAGGCGCAGTCTTCGCCCTTGGTGTTGCGCGCCAGGAGGACGCGGTACTGCCCCTCCCGGCCGCGGGCGATGTCCTCGTAGCGGCCCACCCAGGCGACCCAATCGCCGTGCGTCGGGCTCTCGAAGGTCGTATCCCGGAACGAGACGAGGAGCCGTCCGTCCGGCGCGTACTTCGCCGTGTGACGGTCCCCGGTGAGGGCGCCGGGGAGCTCGCGCGGCCCGCTCCAGGTCCGTCCTTCGTCCGTGGAGAACATGACGAAGGAGTTCCGGGTCCGGCTGTTCTCCCGGAAGAGGGCGGCGAGCTCAGTCCCGTCGGGCGAGCGGACGACGCCCGGCTCGCAGAGCTGGATGTCGCGCGAGGCACAGACGGCTTCGGGAAAGGACCAGCTCCGGCCGCCGTCGCGCGAGAACGTCTTGAGGACGGTGAAGAGCGCCGGTTTGTCGGCATGCCCTCCGGCCCGGAAGAAACGGCCGTCGTCGTGGAACATGGCCAGGTAATGGCCGCGGCCTGTCCGGAGCGGGACGACGCTCGACATGACGACAATGCCGCCCCAGTCCCCGACGGGCTCGAGCGGCGTCCAAGTCCGGCCGTCGTCCTCAGACGAAGCCAGGCGGGCCGGGAAGAGCCCTGAGAAGACGATGAGCCGCCGCTCGCCCGCGGGCCCGGTCACGCCGTGGATGGTCGGCGTCTCCTTCGAGGTGGCCCAATTCTCGGGGACCGGAAGCCGCCGGCCCCAGGTCAGGCCGCCGTCGTGGCTTATCTTCAGGACGAGCGGGCCGGCGCCGTGGCCCTTCGGATAGACGGCGACGATCGTCCGGCCGTCCTCGAGCAGGGCGGTCGTGGGGTGACCGAGGTACTGGCCGGGCTCGCGGTCGACGACGACGGAGCGGCCCGCTTGCCCGGAGAGGTCGACCAGGGGGATGGAGTAGCCGCGCGGGACCGGGGCGGCCTGGGCCGGCGCCGTGTCCCGGTCACAGGGGCCGGAGGCGAGGGATAGCCCCGCGACGAGGGTCAGAAGCGCCGCACGCGACGCGATCGTCCCTCCGGAGCGTCCGCTCCTTCTCATTTCGCTCTCCCTTTCTCGCTCTCTTCGCATCCGCCCCGCGGGACTTCACCCGGCCAGTTTCACCAGCCAGCGATGCAGGGGGAGGATCGGCTCGTAGCGCTCGAAGCAGTAGTCGAGGAGGCGGGCCGAATAGAACTCCTCGGGGATCCTGGCCTCCCATCCGGCATAAAGGGCGTTGTGCTTCAGGAGGTCGGCGTTCGGGTGGCCGGGGTCATAGCCGGCCGGGACCCGCTTGTAGTGTGTCCCGCCGAGCTCGCATCCCTTCCGGGCGGCGAGTCCGGACACGATCTTGCGGAGTTCGGGCCCGAGCTTCGCATCAATGACGGCGCGCCGGTAGCGGGGGACGAGGCTTTCGGGGAACATGTACATCCCCCCGCCGAGGAAGATGTCGGGCGGCTCGAGATGGAAATAGAAGCCCGGGCATTCCATGCGGCCTTTTGTCCCCTCCCAGAAATAGAGCCCGAGGTTCGTTTTGTACGGAGAGGGGTCCAGGCTGAAGCGCGTGTCGCGGTTGAGGCGGAAAATTGACTTGTTGACGAGAGGGACGGCGACGATCCGCGGCGCGACGGTCCGGAGCCGCTCGCCCATGGCGACGACGAAGGCCTTGGCGGGCTCCATGACATGCTGGTCGTAGGCCTCGCGATGCGCGGCGAACCACTCCCGGTCGTTGTTCCGGCGGAGGCCGGTGAAGAAGCGGACGGTTTCTTTGGTGAAGCCCGTGAATGCGGCGTCGGCCATATTGCCCTCCTCCGGGCCATTCTACCCGCGGGCGGCGCTCACGGTCAAACCCAAAGAGGGCCGACGGGTCCTGCCACGGCAGTGTCTCCGACCGGACCTCGCTCCACCCATCCCCCCGTGGGGCGGAGGGGCAACTCTCCCCCTCCTGAACCACCCCTCCTCGGCTGCCAGAGGCCTTCCTCGGACCAGGGGGAAGCCGCCCCTTGGATCCCCCAGCGCTCTCGCGCAATCCCCTTCCGCTAGTCCGTCGGAGAGCACCGCCGTGCCACCCGTTTTTTTGCTTTTTGGCGCCCCGAAAAAATGAGTTGTTTACATTGCCAACCTCGGCGCGGGCGTGGTATAAATCGCCCGAAGGATAGCACCAGGAGGCGCCCATGAGATGGTTCCGGGCCGTCGTGTCACTCGTCATCGCCGCCGCGGGCTTCTGGGGGCTCGACAATCGCCACGGCATGGTGCCGCCGTCGGGGAAACTCCTCAACCCGTTCGCCGGCTTCTGGCAGAACGGGACGCGCGGCGACACCCCGAAGGCGGACCTCGCCGTCCCCGGTCTGCGGAGCGAGGTCCGGGTCGCCTGGGACACGAGGCACGTGCCCCACGTCTTCGCCGCGAACGACCACGACCTATACTTCGCCCAGGGCTACATCACGGCCCGGGACAGGCTCTGGCAGATGGAGTTCCAGGCCCGCTATTCCGCCGGACGGCTGGCGGAGATCATCGGACGCGCCGGTCTCGAATCGGACCGTTTCAACAGGCGCTTCGGCCTGGGCTGGGCCGCCGAGAGGGCCGTCGAGGCCATGAGCCGCGAGCCCAAGGCCAGGGAAAGCATCGAGGCCTATGCCGACGGCGTCAACGCCTTCATCGGCGGCCTCCGCCGCAAGGACTACCCGGTCGAGTACAAGATCCTCGACTATTCGCCGGAAGCCTGGACCCTTCTCGATACCGCGCTGCTCCTCAAGTATATGGCCTACGACCTCACGGGTTATAACGACGAACGGTGGATGACGGCGGCCAGAAAGGCCCTCGGCGAGGCCGTCGTCGACGAGCTCTTTCCCTTCGAGCCGCCGAAATTCGTCGACCCGATCATCCCGCCGGGGACGGCCTGGGACTTCACGCCGGTCCCGCTCCCGAAACCCGGAGAACCGGCTGCGCCGGCAGCGCCCGGCGGAACGAAGGCTCCGGCCCTTCGAGCGTCGCCCCCCGCCCCACGATCCGGCGTCGCGGCGCCCGATCCCGACCGGCCCGAAGTCGGGAGCAACAACTGGGCCGTCTCGGGCGCCCGGACGAAAAGTGGGCACCCGCTCCTAGCCAACGACCCGCATCTCCGCCTCACCCTGCCCTCGATCTGGTACGAGATCCAGCTCTCCGCCCCCGGCACGAACGCCGCGGGCATCTCCCTGCCCGGAACGCCGCTCATCATCATCGGCTACAACGACAGGATCGCCTGGGGCTTCACGAACGGCGGCGACGACGTCCTCGACTGGTACGCCGTCCGGTTCAGGGACGAAAGCCGTGGCGAATACCTTTACGACGGGGCCTGGCGGAAGACCTCGGTCCGCTCCGAGGTGATCAAGGTCCGGGGAGAGAGGCCCGTCGTCGACCGGGTCATCTACACGCACCACGGGCCCGTCGTCTGGCTCGAAGGCGAGCCCGAACCGGCCAACAAGTCCGTCCCCGCCGGGGCATCCCTGCGCTGGGCGGCCCACGACCCCTCAAACGAGTTCCTGACGTTCTACAGCCTCAACCGAGCCCGCGGCTATGACGGCTATCTCGAGGCTCTCGCTTCATGGGAATGCCCGGCCCAGAACTTCGTCTACGCCGACGCGGACGGGACGGTCGCGATCTGGCACAACGGGAAATTCCCGCTCAGGCCCAAGGGCCAGGGGCGCTACATCCTCGACGGCTCGAACCCCGCGGACGAATGGACGGGCCGGGTGCCGCACGCGCACAACCCCCACGTCAAGAACCCGCTGCGGGGCTTCGTCGGCTCGGCGAACCAGAAACCCGCCGACGCGAGCTACCCCTATTACCTCGGCTGGGATTACGCCTCGTTCGAGCGCGGCACGCGGATCGGCGAGGTCCTGGCGGGGATGAAGGATATCACGCCGGAGGACATGGTGCGGATGCAGAGCGACAACCTCAGCGTGAGGGCCCGGATGGCTCTGCCGAGGCTTCTCCGTGAGATCCGTGACCGGGACCTGACGGCCGCGGAGAGATGGGCCCTGGACGAGCTCAAGGGCTGGAACTTCGAGAACTTGGCCGGCCTCGCGGCGCCGACGATCTTCAGCCAGTTCTGGTCCGACTTCAACGAGGAGACGTGGAACGACGAGAAAAAAGGCGACCTGTGGGGGATGCGCTGGCCGAGGAGCGAGGTCGTGATCGACATCATCCTCAACCACCCCGACTCGGCCTACTTCGACGACAGGGCGACGCCGCAGCGGGAGACCATGGGGGACATCGCGAACGCGGCTTTCCGGGCCTCGGTCAAGACGCTTCAGTCCGAATGCGGGCCGCCCGGCAGGTCATGGAGCTGGGGCGAGTGGCGGAAGGCCGGCATCGGCCACCTAGGCCGCATCCCGGGATTCGGCCGGGAGAAATTGGCGATGAACGGCGGCGGCAACGCCCTCAACGCCTCGGGCCCGGGCTTCGGCCCCTCGTGGCGGATGGTCGTCGAGCTGGGCCCCGAAGTCAAGGCCTGGGGGATCTATCCCGGAGGACAGTCTGGTAATCCCGGCTCGAAGTTCTACGACGACATGGTCGACGATTGGCTGGCCGGGAAGCCCGACGAACTCGTCTTCCTGAAGTCGGCCGGCGAGCCGCACCCCGGCATCGTCGCCCGGACGACCCTGAGAGGTGGAAAATGATCGCCGTCCTTGCGTGCGCGCTGGTCATGCTGGTCCTCCAAGTCCTGACACCTTTCTGGTGGTGGGTCATGATCGTGCCTTTTGTGTACGGCGCAGCGGCGGCCAAGTCGGGATGGAAGGCGCTTCGGACAGGGCTTCTCTCGGCGGGGCTGCTGTGGCTCGGGGCCTGCGCTTTTCTCTTTCTGACGGGGAGCCGGATCATCGCGGAGCGCGTGGCCAAAATGTTCGGGCTGGGCCAATCCTGGCTGATGGTCCTGGTGACGGCGCTCGTCGCGGCCGTCGCCGCGGCCGTTTCCGGCTACGCCGGCTACGCCGTCCGGGCCCTCTTCAGGAGGACGCCCCCGAAGGGCGCGGCGGCACGGGGGGAGTAAAGGCGGATGTCGGAGGAAAAGATGGGCGGGCAAGGCTGGGTCAAGGAATTTGCCGGGGCGGTCACGGTTTGCGACACGGAGGGCCGCATCGTCGAAATGAACGACAAGGCGGCCGAGGTCTTCGCGAAGGACGGCGGGGCCAAGCTCATCGGCGCGAACGTCCTCGATTGCCACCCCGAGCCGTCGCGTTCGAAGCTCAAGGCCATGCTCGCGAGCGGACGGACGAACGTCTACACGATCGAGAAAAAGGGGAACAAGAAATTTATCTACCAGTCGCCCTGGTACGACCACGGCCATTATGCCGGGTTCGTCGAGATCTCCGTCGAGATCCCCTGGGACATGCCCCACTTCAACCGAGATTAGTGGAGATTTGACCCCGCCTTCGAAATTCAGGCCGGCGTGCCGTATTTCTTCTTGAAGACGAGGTAGATCGGGATCCCGATGAGCACGGTGGCGATGGCGATGGACGATACCTTGGGCTGCTGGAGGAAGGACAGGACGAGAATGGTCACCCCGGCCAGGACGTAGACCGCGGACGCCACCGGATAGCCCGGCAGCTTGATGACGCTCCGCCCGCTCCGTCGCAGCTTGAAGACCCCGATCACGGCCAGGATGGGGAAGATGCCGAGCGAAAAGCCCATGTAGGTCAGGAGCTGGCGAAGTGTCCCGAACATGACCAGGACCGCGGCAATCGCCCCCTGGAGGACGATCGAACGGGACGGAACGCCGAACTTGGGGTGCACCTTGGCCAGCGACTTGAAGAAGACGCCGTCCTTGGCCATGGAATAGTAGACGCGGGGTCCGAGGATGATGAAGGCGCTGAGCGACGAGAACAGGGCAAAGGAAATGAGGACGGACAGGATGGTCTCGGCCGACCGCCCGAACAGGTTCTTCGCCGCCAGTCCGCCGATGGAAACGACACCCTCCATTTCTCCTGCCGGAACAGCGTAGATGTAGAGGAGGTTCAGGGCCAAGTAAAGGACGGCGACCGCTCCGGTACCCAGGAGCAGCGAGCGGGGCAGGTTCCGGGCCGGGTCCCTGACCTCGGAACCGACATAGGCCGACGCGTTCCAGCCGCTGTAGGCGAACATGATCCACATCAGGGCCAGGCCCATGGTCTTCCAGCCGGCAAAGCCGAAATCGAAGGAGCCGGCCGAGACGAGGTGGCCGAAACTCCCCTTGCCCACGGCGAACCCGGCCGTGACGAGGGCGACGATGAGCAGGATCTGCAGTCCGGTCAGGAGGTTTTGGACCTTGGCGCCGAGTTCGAGGCCCCGGGAGTGGAGGTAGGTAAAGGCGACGATGACCAGGATCGCAAACAGCCTCTTGAGGGCCTCTTCGGGCGTCCAATGAAGCGACCTCAGGAGGCTCTGGGCGGCGGGGTTCCCGAAAATCCCGATCTTGAGGACCGAGGGGAAAGCCCGCGTCAGGTATTCCGTGAAGCCGATGGCCGCGGCCGCGATGGGAGCTGAGAAGCCGACGAAGAACGAGACCCATCCCGCGAGGAAGCCCATCAACGGATGGAAGAGCCGCGACAGGAAGGCGTATTCCCCTCCCGCGTGGGGCATGGCCGCTCCGAGCTCGCCGTAGCTCAAGGCGCCGCACAGGGCGATCAGGCCGCCGACGATCCACAGGGCCAGCATGATCCCGGCGTGATGGAGGTCCTTCATCAGCAGGCCGGAGGTCGTGAAGATGCCGGTGCCGACCATGTTGGCGATGACGATATTGGTTAGCGGGAAGAGCCCCAGCTTGCGCTGGAGGCCGTCGCCGTTCGTTCTTTCATCCATGGGGCCACCTTCGTCCGTCTGCCGGTCCGGGCATTGCCTTGCTTTATATGCCAGGCCGGGGCCAAAGTCAACGCGCCATCCGGTCTCTTTGCGTCCCGCCTTGACATCCGGCGCCGCCAGGTCCAGGATATTCCCCGATGAAGAACAGGGCCGTTCTTTTCTATCTGCTGATGCTTCTGGCGCACGTCGCCCATGTCTTCGAGGAGGTCTGGGCGAGATTCTGGATCCTTCAAAGGATCGGCTTGGCGGGATTCCTGGCGGTCAACTGGGTCCTTTTGTCGATCCCGGTCGCGCTTCTCTACTTCATTCTCCATCGAAAACGGTGGGCGTTCCAGCTTGGCATTCTCTACGCCGGATTCATGGGGGTTCAGGGATTCGTCCACAATATCGCGACGATCGTGACCGGCCGGTACTTCGGCGGCTACGCCGGCGGATTCAGCGGCATCGCCATGATCCTCATTTCCTGGCCTCTCGTCCGTCACCTCTTAAGGGAAATTCCTGAGCGCCGGGGCCCGGCCCCCAACCTCCGTTCGGCAACTGGCTGACACATCACGCGATCAGCCGGCGCGTTTCTTGCGGCCGAATAATTTCTTCACGACGAGAGCCAACACGAACAGAGGCCCATAGACGGCGGCGGAGACGGCCGTGAAGCCGATGTTGCTTCCCTTGAGGAGCCCCATACCCCAACCGAGCTGGTCCTCGCTGACAAGATAGGTCCAGGTGGAGGAGGGGCCTTTCAAGCCCTCGGCGTCGAGGTCGAAGGGCCCTGGGCGTGAAATGAGTGAACGGATGGTCCCGGCCACCGCGTTGTCGATCCTCTCTTCGAGCCCGGCGAACGCTTCCGTCGCGGCCTTCTGGAATTCATGGACCGGCTCGCGTCCCCCCACGCTGACCAGATGGATGCCCTCCCGGATATCCGTGAGCTCTGCCAGGTGGTCGGCCCAGCATCTGTCCGTGTGGAACAGGGTCACCATCTTCTCCAGAGCGTCGTATTCCCGGCGGCCGAACCTGGCCACGCCCCCGGCATAGAGGTCAGGGTCTTTGATGGCGAGGCGCCCCGATCCATCTTCCGACGAGAGGACGGACGCCCGCCACTCTCCCACGACCTGCCTCTGTCTCTCGATCATCGAAGAATATTTTTCCAACGATTTTCGGATGTCGAAGTTCCGCCCCTCGATGACCCTTTGGGCGTGGATGATATCCCGGCGGACCGCCGGGCTGTCGACCGCGCAGTCCTGATCACCGAGTCGGTGCCGCTCCAAGAACTTGCCCCGCAGGCCGTGGCGTTCAAAGATCTCGTCTTCCAAGCTTATAAAGAATCTGGATGTCCCGGGATCGCCCTGCCGGCCGGCGCGGCCTCTGAGCTGGCGGTCGATGCGAAGGCTTTCGTGCCGGTTCGTGCCGATGACATACAGACCACCCAGGGAGACCACTTTGTCCCGCTCTTCCTCGTTATCGCCGCCAAGCTTGATGTCCGTTCCGCGGCCAGCCATGTTGGTTGAGATCGTGACGGCGCCCGGCCGCCCAGCCTGGGCAATGATCTTGGCCTCGGATTCATCGTTCTTGGCGTTGAGAACCTCCGAGGAAACTCCCGACGCGCCGAGGACAGCCGCGAGCTCTTCCGATTCTTTGACGCTCAGCGTCCCCACCAGGACGGGACGCCCTAGAGCATGGAGGGCTGCGATCTCGCCGACCAGGGCCCGCAACTTGCTTTCCTTGCGCCCGAAAACGACGTCCGGCTGATCGGTCCGAATGCAGGGCCGGTGCGGAGGGATGGGGACCACGCTCAGCCCGTAAAACTCCTTGAATTCCGAAGCCGACGGCTTAGCCGTGGCCGTCATCCCACAGAGCCTCGGGTAAAGCCGGAAAAAATACTGCAGCGTGATGGAGGCGAGGACCCGGCCTTCAGACTTGCGGGACACGTCTTCCTTGGCCTCGACCGCGGCCTGGAGACCGTCCGGCCAGTGGCGCTTGTCCATGACCCGGCCGGTGAATTCATCGACGATCTCGATCCGGCCGCCGCGGACGATATAGTCCACGTCGCGCTTGAGAAGGGCCTCGGCGTGCAAGGCGCAATGCACGGCGGCCAGGAGCGCTTCGTTTTCGGGAGCATAAAGATTTCCGGATCCGAGGAGACGCTCGGTCTTTTCGAGGCCCGCGTCGGTCAGGAAGACGCTTTGCTTAGCGGCATCTGTCTGATAATCCCGGTCCGGAACAAGTTCGCGGACCAGGGCCGCCAGGCGCTCCGTGCCCCGGTCGAGCTTGACGGCAATACCGGCGATGACCAGGGGAATCCTGGCCTCGTCGATGAGGATGGAATCCGCCTCGTCCACCAGGGCCATGTGAAAGCGTTTATGGACGGCCTCGGCGGTATTGTAGGCGAGGCCGTCGCGCAGGAAGTCAAAGCCAGCTTCTTTGGCAGTCGCGTAGGTGATGTCACGGGCATAGGCCTCGCGCTTGGCCGCCTTGGACATGCCTTCCTGGATGACCCCGACTGAGAGGCCAAGGAGGCGGTAAACGGGCCCCATCCAGGCCGCGTCGCGTCTGGCCAGATAGTCGTTGAACGTCAGGATATGAACGCCCCGGCCTGTCATGGCGAAAAGGCCTGCGGGGAAGACGGCCGCCAGGGTTTTTCCTTCGCCGGTCGGAAGCTCGGCGATCTTCCGGCCGCACATGGCCAAGCCGGCGATGAGCTGGACGTCGTGGGGCACGAGGCCGAGGGCCCGGCGCGCCGCTTCGTCAACGAGGGCGAAGGCCTCGACGGTCGCTTTTTCGGGGGGGGATCCGGCCTTCACGCGCTGGGTCAGGGATAAGGACCGCCGTTTCAGGTCGTCGTCAGACAAGCCGCCAAGCCCCATCTCTTTCCCAAAAGCATGGATCCCGTCGACGATCCGCCGGTAAGGACTCAAGTCGACTTCGACCGGGACGCCGCACGCCCGATTGAAGACTGATTTGAGTTTCAGCGAAAGGCCCGCGGGTCGCCTTCCCTCCCCTCCGGCCGGATGGGGGGCCCACTCCGCCAGGCCCGCGGTAGCCTTCGGATGATCGAGAGATCGGTCATAGACGGTGAGTTTATCGTTCTCTTTCAAGAGGAACCTCCTTTTCAGACGTCGAGCGTCGGTCACCGGGCCGACGAAAGTTAAGGAGGTTAAAAAGGTGGGCTTCTGAGGGACGGCGGGCCTGAGAAGCGGACGGGAACGGCGGCCTTCCCGGGAGGGGCGGCCCTGGGGTGCAGGACAAGGAAAATGAAGAAAAGGACGGGCAGCCAGATGAGCGGCAGGGGAAGAAAGATGGAAACCAGGATCAAGAGAGGGAGGAACGGGTGAACCCCTCCCGGACAACCTCTCTGACCCAGGGATCCGGCCTTCCTGTTCATGCTACCCGTATTCTAGCCCTAATTCCGGTAACAGACAACTCATAACCGATATAGGTTTCTAAGGAACGGGCGGATAATTTCCCGCATTGAGTTGTGTGTCACCGGATTGATTGAGGGCACCGCTTTTTTCTATTGAAATGCCGGGGCCTTTTTTCCATAATACGGCCTTGAGAAGAGCGATGCCTAAGTTCCGAGATCCCGCTGTTCGGAAGTTGGTCCCCAAGGGAGCCCCCGTCGTTGCCTGAGTTCCTGGAGTTCCGGGGCGTCTTCAAGCGTTTCGGCACCATCCAGGCGGTGGCCGACGTTTCCCTCGAGATCAAAAAGGGGGAGTTCTTTTCCCTCCTCGGCCCGAGCGGGTGCGGCAAGACGACCATGCTCCGGGTCGCGGCCGGATTCGAGGAACCGGACTCGGGCCGCGTCTTCCTCGACGGCCGGGACATCACCGACCTCCCGCCGAACGAGCGCAAGGTCAACACGATCTTCCAGAGCTATGCCCTCTTCCCCCACATGACGGTCCGGGACAACATCGCCTTCGGCCTGGCCATCGCCAAGCGGCCGAAAAGGGAAATCGACGCCGAAGTCGATAAGATGCTCCGCCTCATCCAGATGACGGACCAGGCCGCAAAGAAGCCGGACCTGCTTTCGGGCGGACAGAAGCAGAGGGTGGCCGTCGCCCGGGCCCTGATCAACAAGCCCGACGTCCTCCTTCTCGACGAGCCGCTGGCGGCCCTGGACCTCAAGCTCCGCCAGAAGATGCTCATCGAGCTCGACCTGATCCATGACGAGGTCGGCATCACGTTTCTCTATGTCACGCACGACCAGGCCGAGGCCATGAGCCTGAGCGATCGGATCGCGGTCATGGACAGCGGCCGGATCGACCAGGTGGGCACCCCAGCGGAGATCTACGAGTCGCCCCGGACGAGCTTCGTCGCGGCCTTCATCGGCGATACGAATTTCCTCGAGGGCCGCGTCCACGATTGCCCGGACCGCGAATACTGCCGCCTGGCCATCGCGGGATTGCCGGATATCCTGTGCTTCAACGACAAGCTCATCCAGCCCGGCCAGCCCATCTATCTGAGCATCCGGCCGGAGAAAGTCCACATCTCCCGCGAGAAGCCGGAGGAAAAGCTTCAGCGGAACATCATGCCCGCGACGATCGAGGACGTCATCTACCTCGGCTCGACCACGAAATACTGGGTCCGCGCGGCCGGCTACAGGGTCCAGGTCCTCCGCCAGCACTCCCGTTATTTCCTCGACGAGAAGCCCCTCCGCTGGAAGGACGGCGTCTGGATCTGGTGGCACGCGGACGACGGCTTCATGCTCGACCATTTCCGGAAAGCGGACGAAGGCCTCCTCGCCGTCCCGCCCCAGAAGGTCGGCGAGCCGATCAATGGAAGATGAGCCGTGGCCCGGCGTGAGCCCTTCTTGATTCAACGATGAAGATCAACGAACGGCGCCGGCTTCAGGAGTGGCTGACCTCGCTCCCGACCCTCGTCTGGCTCTCGCTCTTCCTGGTCGTTCCCACCCTGCTCGTCTTCGCCATCGCCTTCCGTCCGCCCAATCCGTACGGCGGCATCGGCCCCGGCTGGACGCTCGAGACGATCCGCAGCCTGTGGAGCCCCGGGTATCTGCTCATCGCCTGGCGGACGGTCTGGATCAGCCTCGTGACGACCGTCCTCTGCCTTCTCTTCGCTGTCCCGGCCGGCTACTTCATCGCCCGGGCCCCGGAGAAATGGCGCAACCGGCTCCTGATGTTCGTCATCGTGCCCTTCTGGACGAGCTTTCTCGTCCGGGTCTTCGCCTGGCGGTCGCTCCTCCACCCCGAAGGCCTGATCAAGAACGTCCTCCAAGCCGTCGGTCTCGCCGGCCCGCAGGCGACCCTTCTCTACCATCCGTCGGCCGTCGTCCTGGTCATGGTCTATACCTTCCTGCCGTTCACCATCCTGCCGATCTACGCGGCGGCCGAGAAATTCGATTTCCGGCTGGTCGAGGCGGCTCGAGACCTCGGCGCCCGGCCTTTCCAGGCCTTCCGCAAGGTCTTTCTGCCGGGCATCAGGCGCGGCCTCCTCACGGCGATCCTGGTCGTGTTCATCCCGGCGCTCGGCTCCTATATCATCCCCGACCTCGTCGGCGGGCCGTCGAGCGAGATGCTCGGCAACAAGATCGCCCAGCGCGTCTTCGTTGACCGCAACCTTCCCCATGCGGCCGCCCTCTCGGCCGTCCTCATCCTGGCCGTGCTCGCGCCCCTCATCGCCGTCCTCGTCCTCCAGCGGAAGAAAGCCAAGCCGGACATCGTCATCGGGGAGGCGCCGTGAAGAGAAGCCGCCTCCCACTCGCCGTGACCGTCCTCGTCCTCGTCTTTTTCTACCTGCCGATCGTCATCCTCGTCGTCAATTCCTTCAACAAGGCCCGGTTCTCGAGCAGCTGGCAGGGCTTCACGCTCGGCTGGTACGCCCAGCTCTTCCACTCCCCCGAGATCTGGCTGTCCGTCCGGAACACGCTCATCATCGCCCTGAGCTCGACGGCCGTCTCGCTCGTCCTCGGCACGGCCGCGGCCTTCGCCCTCCACCGGTACGCCGGGAGCCGCCTCCAGCAGGTCCATTACACGCTGATCTACACGCCGCTCGTCGTCCCGGAGATCCTCATGGGCATCAGCCTCCTCATGGCCTTCGTAGCCGCCGGGACCGGCCTCGGCCTCTTTACGATCTTCCTGGCCCACGTCACGTTCTGCATCAGCTACGTGGCCATGGTCGTGCTGGCCCGGCTCCAGGACTTCGATCTCTCGCTCATCGAGGCCGCCCAGGACCTCGGCGCCAGCTGGTGGCAGAGCACGCGCAAGGTCCTCCTGCCGCTCCTCCTGCCCGGCCTCGCGGCCGGCGGTCTGCTGGCGTTCACGCTCTCGGTCGACGACTTCGTCATCACATTTTTCGTCGCCGGGCCGGGGTCGACGACCCTGCCCCTCCGGATCTACAGCATGATCAAGTACGGCAACCCGCCGATGATCAACGCTCTTTCGACCCTGCTCCTGGCCGTGACGCTCACGGCCGTCGTCGCCAGCCAGAAGCTCGCCCGGTTGAAAAGATAGCCGGACTGGGCTAACTTAGAGCCCTCGATGAGAAATCGCCGGACCGAAACAGGGCGCCTGTCGGCCCTCCCAGTCCGTGCCGCCCGCCTGAGGCGCCTGCTCCCCCCCGCAGTCATTTCCCTTTTCACGCTAGGCCTCCTCTTTCTCGCCGGGTGCGGCAAGTCGCGCCCGGTCCTGAGCGTCTACACCTGGTCGGATTACATCAAGCCCAGCCTCATCCAGCGGTTCGAACAGGAACACGGTTGCCGGGTCGTCATCGATACCTTCGAGTCGAACGAGGCCATGTACGCCAAGCTCAAGGCGGGCGCCACGGGGTACGATGTCCTCACGCCGACGAGCTACATGGTCAGCCTCATGTTCGACCAGGACATGCTCCTGCGCTTGGACCATGCCGAGCTGCCCAACCTCAGCCACGTGGACCCGGATTTTCTCAAGATCACGGTCGATAAGGCCATGGACCACTCCGTACCCTACATGCTCGTCTGGAGCGGCATCGCCTACCTCGAAGGCCGGGTGAAGGACGTCAAGCCGACGTGGAATATGTTCGATCGGACGGACCTCCGGGGCCGCATGACGATGTTCAACGACATGCGGGAATCGATCGGGGCCGCCCTGAAGTCGCTCGGCTACAGCATCAACACGCGCAGCGAGAAGGAGCTCGCCGAGGCGGAGGCGGTCCTCCTCCGCTGGAAGAGGAACCTGGCCAAGTTCGACAACGAGCAGTACAAGCTCGGCCTGGCCTCGGGGGAGTTCCTCCTCGTCCACGCCTGGAACGGCGACGTCTTCCAGGTCCGGAAGGAGAACCCCGACGTCCGCTTCTTCATCCCCGAGGAAGGGACGATCGTCTCGTGCGACGACCTGGTCATCACGAAGGGCTCCCGCGAGGTCGCCCTGGCCCACGCCTTCATCAATTTCCTTCACGACCCAAAGGTCGCGGCCGAGAACACGAACTTCATCTACTACCTCTGCCCGAACAAGGACGCCTATCCCCTGCTCGCGCCCGAGATCCGGCAGAACTCCGGCATCTTCGTCAGGCCGGAGATCGTGGCCAAAAGCGAGATCATCGCCAATATGAAGGAAGCTAACGCCCTCTACGTCAAGGTTTGGGACCGCGTCAAGGGCGCCAATTAGCGGGGTCGATGATGACGTGCCTGATCCTCAGGCGCTTCCAAGTGTAGGTCGCATGGACAAGGCCGTCCGCCGTTTGTATCACGGCGGGGTAGGAGAATTCCGCCCCGGCCTCGTCTTCCAGGGTCAGGACGCGCGTCCAGGTCCGCCCATCCGACGATAGCGCAACGGCGAGAGGTGTGCGACCCTCGGACACCGGGTTATAGACCAGGACATGTCGTCCGTCCGCGAGGGTCACCGCATCGATTCCCGAATTCGGGTTCGGCAGGTCCAGAGGCTCGGGCGGTGACCACGTGGCTCCCCGGTCCGCGCTCCTTGAGGAATAGATGCGGCCGCCCGTGCTTCTCATCAGGGCCACGACTTGATCGGCGCCGGTCCGCAACAGGGCCGGCTGGATCAGTCCGACACCACGGCCGTCGTTGATGGGCGGCGTCGTCCGCCAGGTCATCCCCTTGTCCCTCGTCATCTCAAAATGAACGCGCCACCCGTCCCGCTCGGTCGAGCTCCCGCAGAGGATCGTTCCGTCCAGGAATTCGAGAGGATGGTCCTTCGCCGGGCCGGTGATGCCGTCGGGCAGGCTCATCGGTTCCGTCCAAGTCCGTCCGCCATCCATGGACTGGAGCATCTCTCCGTGCCATGCGGACGGGGACGGGCCCACTTTATAGAAAAGCACCAGGGGCCCCCCCGAGGGATAAAAAAGCACGGGGTTCCAGCACGGCTGGCGGGCCCCGCCCGCTTGTCCCCCGGAAGCGACCTCGAGGGGCGCCGTCCAAACCGATCCTTCCCGGCGTGAAAGCCAGATCACGACGTCCGGCGCCCCTTCCGCCGTCCCGCCGAACCAGGCGGCGACCAGCCCCGATGGGGTCTCGACGATCGTCGAAGCGTGGCATTGGGCGAACGGCGCGCTGGCGAAAATATCCTCGCTCTGCGCGATCGCAGGTGCCCGTTCCCTCATCGCCGCCGGCGCGTTGGCGGGCTGTTGCGTGGGTCTCCCTCGACATCCGGGGGCGAGCAGGAGGGATGAAAATAGAAAGGGGAGCGCGATCGGTCTCATGACTGTCGTCGTCCGGACTCCCTATTTTAGCGTCGCAACATAATTTCCGATGCCGACGACGACCGTCGAAAGGATGAGGACGAGGATGCCGGCGACGACGAGACGGCGTGTCGGCCTGCCCGTCCTCTTCCACTCATGGAAATAGATCCCCCACAGGCTGCTGAAGGTGATGATGAAGGCCATGTGGATGGTCCAGCTCGAGAAATCGTACTTCCCCATCTTGGTCGTGCCCATGCCGTAAAAGAAGAACTGGAAATACCAAGTGACGCCGGCCAGGGCGGAGAACAGATAATTGGAAAGGAGGGAGGGAGGGGCGGGCGGTGCGGAGCCCGACGGCGGATTCGGCGCGTTCGAAGAGCCGGCGGAAGGATTGGCCGTGGCAACGGACGCAGGCGTCCCAGCCGTCTTCACCCGCAAATAGTCCCTGCCCGTCCTGTTGCGGACGCTGAGCGTGACGCACCAGAGGAAGTTTGTCGTGAAGCCACCGAAGAGGGCGACAATCAGGACCGGGAAATTCTGGAAAAGAGGAGGCGTGCCGCTCGCGACCGCGGCCTCGGCGATGGGTTTGCCGGCAGCGAAGGAGAAGGCCATGCAGGAGCTCATCACCCCGGCGAAGACGGCGACCCAGGCCCCCTTGACGAAGCTGAACTCGGCAATGGAGGCCTTCTTCTCGGCGTCCGTGAGCTCCCGCTCCTTCCGCATCCCGGCGCGCCCGCACATGGCGATGCCGGTCAGGCAGACGAGGATGCCGAGGACGACGATGCGGCCGGAAGTCGCGGAGATGAGCCCGGCGATACGCCCCTCAAAAACCGGCGGGACGAGCGTCCCAAAAACGGCACAGAAGCCAAGAGACAGGGCCATGCCCAGGGACAAGCCGAGGTACCGCATGCTGAGGCCGAACGTTAGGCCGCCGATCCCCCACATCACGCCGAAGAGATATGTCCAGAGCAGCGTGCCGGGCGATGCGGAGGTGAGCACTTTGACGAGACCGGAGCAGGTCAGGAGCCCCACGACCCACGGCGTGATGATCCAGCTAAAGAACCCGCCGGTGAGCCAATAGGTCTCCCAGGCCCAGCCGCGGACCTTCTTGTACGGAATGTAGAAGCTGCCGGCCGCGAAACCGCCCAGGGCGTGAAGGAGGACGCCGAGGAAGGGATTGGGACTCATCGGGCCTCCATGAGTCCCGGAGTTTATCCCCGGCCCCGGGCGAAGTCAATAATGTCGGATCAGCTCACCCCCCCGGCCCTTCGAGCGAAACCAATCCCCTTGAGTAATGCCTACTGATTGCGCCGCCAGTCTGGTTCACGAAGGACCATGTTCTTGCTGGGAGAAGCCAGGCGGACAGGATTGGACCCGTCAGCGTTCATCTTGTAGATGAAATCGGAGCGCACGTAGACGATCTGGTCATCAAGAGGAGACCAGCTGGGCTGTATCTCAGGGATGCCCGGCGTCCTCGTGATATTGGTGGGATTGAATGGATCGCCGAGGTTGATGACCCAGATGTCGTAAGTATCCACATTGGGAATACGGGCGGCGACAGCCAGCCGGGATGAGTCACTCGTCCAGTCGGCGCCCCAAATATCAGCATTCTTGAGTGGTCCGGAGCTCGTAAGATTGATGCTCGGGGTTGCCTGCCAAGTTCCGTCCGGATTGTGTGTCACGTTAAAGACGAAAAATGTGTAGATGGTATCGGTTCCAGAGCCTGGGTCCGCTAATTGGGCCGCAAGCTTTGTGCCGTCGGGCGACCAACTCAGCATGAATATGAGATCGTGATAAGGGTGGACGACATCTACGGGCGGATTGGCGCTGCAAACAGCATCAACGACGTGGAGGATATAGCCTTGCGGCGAAGAAGGGGAGTCGGAATACATGAGGCGGAGTCCGTCTTGAGACCATTGTGGATAGCCGTAAGAAATGTCCGGTGTATTCCTCATGAACGCGACCGTGCAGAGACCCGTTCCATCCTTATTGATGAGTGAGATACTGCTCGGGATGGGATCGCCGCCGGCGTTCCGGCCGAATGCGATCCGGTTTCCATCGAGCGACCATTGCGGATTATGGTTACCGAAACCCGCGCCCGAAACGCCATTCAATATAACCTTCTGGTTCGAACCGTCCGCATCCATGACGATCAGGTTGGTATGCCCCCAACCTTTCTCTGCGGTAAAAACGATGGCCGGGTTGGCGGCCGGTGGAGACGGCTTGGCCTTCTGCGCCCAACTCGAAGCGCAGATTGCCAAAACAGCGACAGCCAGGACTCCAACTAGTCCTAAGAACCTGATTTTCCCCCACATTTTGACCTCCTTTCGGTCTATGTCGGGACGGATTCTAACCCCGACGCTCCCCTATCTCTCGTTCCGGCTCCGGCCGGACCGCGGGTTCCCAAATTATCAGACCACTTTGCATTTGGGGATATGCGATGCACGCATGGGCGCCTGCGAGAGGCGACAGCGGCACAAGGTTGGCGGCCTCCCCCAGGCTTGGCGGAGGTCGTTGGCCAAGGATACGGGAGCGAGCAGGCCCAATACCAGGCCTTCCCGTGAAGCTTGCTATCCCCCTTCACTCCGACCTCCTCGCGAACGATTCCGCTCCTGCTGCCTTCGACGGGATACCTCCAGGAACTCACTGAGCGATAACGGCTCTCCACGCCTCCGTGTAACCGGCCGGATTGGTGCCTGTTCCGACCACCGTCACGACGCCTGCGTTGGTCGTGACGCCGCTGGCCGATCTAAGAATCCATCCGGTGGGAATATACGCCCCGGCGGCCGCAAGTACGTCCGCGATGCGGCGCATGCCATGGGCCGCGTCCCAGATGAAGGCTTCCATCCCCAGAGCGGTCGTGCTCCATCCGACCACGACCGAGCCGTCGTAATTGGCGGCGTCCGCCTCGCTGAGGACGTTTCCGCCGGGCAGGTCGCCGAGGCCGACCATCCCCTTGGCAGCGGTCCAGCGGAACGCTACCTCATCCTTGCCGTGGTTCGAAAAACTCTCGCCGACCACGACGAGTCCATCCCCCGAGCACCCATAAGCTGCGCCCCACTTCCGGTTCCCCACGGCACCCAGGTCTTTCATCCCGGTCTCGGCCGTCCATCGAAAGGCCCGCCAGCCGTTCTTGATGGCGCTGTCGCCGACCACGACGGAGCCGTCGGCGGAACACCCATAGGCTTCGCTCCCAAAGGTGCCGCCAGGTAGGTCGCCTAAACCGATCAGGACCCACTTCCCGTCAGTGAGTGTCCAACGGCAGGCCTCCGTTCCCTTGCTGGAGCTGCTCATCCCGACCACCACATTCCCGTCGGGCGTCATGGCGAAGCCGACACTATAGTAGCTGCCGCCGGGCAGGTCGCCCAGCCCTTCCGGAATCCAACTCACGCCATCGAACGTCCAGCGGCAGGCCTCCTGGCCGGATGCGGAGTATGCGCTCCCCGCAGCCATAGAGCCGTCCCCGGACACCCCATCCCCGCCGCTTTGGCTGGGCGAATACGGAAGACCAGGCAGAGCCACCATGCCTGTCGTTTCCGTCCAGTGAAACGCCATTGGCCCGCTATTGCCGACGACCGCCGTACCGTCCGCTGATACGTCCCATGCCTGGCTCTGAAAGTCCTTACCCGAGTACAAGCTTCCCAGGCCTTGGAAACTCGACGCGACAACCTGCCCGCCCGACGGCGGGACGGTGGCCCTGGCCGAGAACGTCAGACAGACCCCCATCAAGAGAATCAACCATCTTTTCATGATTTATGCCTCCTCGCTTCTAAACGGTTTGGGGGGAATTCCCCCCATTTATTTCAAGGGAACATCCCGATAAGTGCGCTCTCAGATTTCCCCCTCTCATTATTCAAATGGGGGGGCCTTTAAGGATTGTCAATAGGACGAGGGACAATGACGTGCTTTGATGTGCTTTGACGCGGCGAGGCCCATGCCGGGTAGGCCTCGCTACCTTGCCGAAGGCGGATTTAATCCCTACCTTCGTCCCCCTCCCTTGGCTCAATAAGCCGCACGAAAGCGCGTCAAAGCACGTCATACCATGAACCTGCCTTGACATTCCCTCCTCGCGGGCCTAGTTTTTAGTTAACGGGCGGCATCGAAAGGGGTAAAAATGTGGAAAAAGACCATATGTTTCGGGTTTGTGGCCCTTCTAGGCCTCTTCGCGGCGATCGTTCTCATCGGTGGCCCTGGCTGGGGCCAGAAGGCGCCGGCCGGCGTTGGCAATCTCTCTGCTAGGGGTGGCCCCCCGGGCCAGAGAAAGATCGCGCCTGGCGCAGCCAACGCCAAGGCTCATGCTTTGGTAAGCGATTTCGGAAGAGTCCCCGTCTTCTTCGTGCCCAACCGGGGCCAGACGGACAAGCGCGTCGAATTCTACGTCCGGGGAGGCGATAAGACTGTCTATTTTGCCCCGGAAGGCGTGACCTTCGCCATGAGCTATCCGGCCCGATCCGGGGCCAAAAAAGAATCGGAGCGATGGGTGGTGAAACTGGACTTCCTGGGCGCCAGGAAAGATGTGAAGCCCGAGGGCCTGGAGGAAACGGGAGCAGTCATCTCGTATTTCAATGGAAAGCCGGGTGAATGGAAGACCGGGCTTCCTGCCTACTCGAGAATCGTCTATCGTGACCTCTGGCCAGGGATCGACCTCGCCTACAAGGGAGAGATGGACAAGCTAAAGTACGAATTCATCGTCCATCCAGGGGCGGACCCGTCGAGGATCAAACTAGCCTACCGGGGCACTGAGCGGGTGGTCCTGACGGAGGAAGGCCGACTTGAGGTGAAGACGCCGGCGGCTGCGTTCGAAGACGATATTCCGGTCGCCTACCAGGATGTCAAGGGAACACGGCGGACGGTTCCCGTAACGTACGCCCTCGCCGATACCGAAGGGGCTCTAAGTCTGGAGGTTGCCTCCGGCTCAAGGATGACACCCCGAGCAGTATCCGAGGGCCCTGAGCACATATATGGCTTTGGAGTAGGCGAATACGACCGGAGCAGGACATTGGTCATCGACCCGGCCGTGTTCGTTTATTGCGGGTACATCGGGGGAGCGAGCGCTCAGGGTGATTGCGGCCGCGCGATAGCCGTCGATAGCGCCGGATGCGCTTACATTGCGGGAATTGCCAACGACGATCAATCCAGCTTCCCGGTGACGGTCGGACCTGATCTGACATATGGAGGTGCGGGAGATGCCTTTGTCGCCAAGGTCGATGCATCGGGGACCGGCCTTGTTTACTGCGGCTATATCGGCGGCTCACAGAACGACGCCGGCCTCGGGATAGCCGTCGATGGCTCGGGGAACGCCTATGTTACGGGAGTAACGGCATCCGGCGCGGATACCTTTCCTGCGACAGTTGGACCGGACCTGACCTACAACGGTGGAGTCTTCGATGTCTTTGTCGCCAAGGTCGATCCTTCAGGGACTGGGCTTGTCTACTGCGGCTATATCGGTGGCTCAGGCGAGGAGCATTGGAGCTCGATCGCGGTGGACGATCTTGGGAATGCTTACGTTTCCGGACTCACGAGATCCAACGAGACCACATTTCCGGTGAAGGTCGGACCTGACCTCACTTATAACGGCGGCGACTGCGACGCCTTCGTGGCCAAGGTCAATTCGTCTGGAACAGGCCTTGTCTATTGCGGCTATATTGGAGGGTCTGGCGGGGAAGTCGGTTTCGGGATCGCCGTCGATAGCTCGGGAAATGCCTATGTGACGGGGCAGACGAGTTCGACTCAGACCACGTTTCCTGTGAAGGTCGGACCCATCTTGACCTCGGACGGCGGCGTCTACGTGGCCAAGGTCAATTCGTCCGGCACAGGCCTTGACTACTGCGGCTATATCGGAGGCGGCGCGTGGAGCAAGATAGCCGTAGACGGTTCGGGGAATGCCTATGTTGCGGCATCCACCGATTCCACCGAGGCCGTTTTTCCGGTAAAAGTCGGGCCTGACCTCACCTATAACGGAGGCGAACTGGATGTCTGGGTGGCCAAAGTCAATTCATCTGGGTCAGGGCTTGACTATTGCGGCTATATCGGCGGCGCTGGCCGGGACGAGTTTAACGGGATAACCGTCGACAACTCGGGCCACGCGTATGTCACAGGAGTCACGTACTCCAGCGAGTCTACTTTTCCCGTCCTTAACGGGCCGGACTTGACGTATAACGGCGGGGGTGATGCCTTTGTGGCGGAAGTCGACTCATCGGGCACAGGGCTTGTCGATTGTGGCTATATCGGCGGTGCCGGCGCAGATTCTGGCTACGGAATTGCGGTCGACAGTTTAGGAGACGTTTATGTCACAGGAGTGACAGGTTCCAGTGAATCCACGTTCCCGGTCCTAGTTGGTCCGAGCTTAACCCTTAAAGGGACCGGCGGCAACGCCTTCGTGGCCAAGATGACAGATGTCCCCGGCCCTCCCATCACCTCCCTTTCCCCAGACAGCGCGGCCGCGGGCGACCCCGGCTTTCTGCTGTCCGTCATCGGCTCAGAATTCATCGACGGGGCCATCGTGAGGTGGGATGGGAGTCCGCGGACGACGACGTTCGTTAGCAGCACAGAGCTTGACGCGGAAATTTCGGCCGCTGACCTCGCAGCGGGGAAGACCGTCCATGTCACCGTCCGGAATCCCGACGGCGGGATCTCCAACTCCCTGGCTTTCACGATCAACAATCCCCTGCCCTTATTGGCCTCGATTTCGCCGACTCAGATGACAGGCGGCGGGGCCGCGTTCGCGCTTACCGTTCAGGGATCGAACTTCGTCCCCAACTCGGTCGTCCGCTGGAACGGAAGCGACAAGACCACCACCTATGTCAGCGCGACCGAGCTCCAAGCCGCCATTGCGGCCGCCGACATCTCGACTGGCGGCGGAGCCCAGGTAATTGTCTTCAATCCCGCCCCGTCCGGAGGGATTACGAGCGCGCTCACAGTCCAGGTGTCCAACTTCACACTGGGCGCGTCTCCAACGAGCGTGACCGTCACCGCCGGCCAATCAGCGACCTATACGATCCAGCTGACGCCCCAGTACGGCTCGTTCGACTCCCCCGTCACCTTCAACTGCGCGGGGCTGCCGAGCAAGTGCACAGCTACCTTCTCGCCGGCCAGCGCGACCCCGGGCGCCGGCAGCGTCACGACAACCTTGACGTTGACCACGAAAGCGGCCTCGGATTCTTCGAGCGCTTCGGTATTCGGGATCATGGGCTTCGGGCCGCCGACATTGGGTCTCTTCGCCCTCGCCATGACTCTGCTCCTGTTGAATGCCCTTCGCGGACATCGCGGCTGGCGGATCAGCCGTCGCTGGCTGGCTGCCTGCGTGCTGCTTTGCCTGGTCGTCCTGATCGGGAGCTGCGGCGGTAGCGGAGGCGGCAACAATTCCTACACCGGGACGCCGAAAGGGACCCATCAGATCTCCGTCCAAGGGACGTCGGGGAATATGACGGTGCCTACGGTCATCACGCTCGTCGTAAATTGATCGAGGCCCAGACGTCTATTCGGCCGCGAGGGCGGCTAGACGTTTTCTGGCGTCCATGACATCGGGCGCGAAGAGGGAATCGGCCTGGCCCCAGAGGCTCAAGAACTTTCGGTAGCTTTCCATGGCCTTGGCCCTCTCGGCTTTCCTTTGCCCGTCCGTCAGGCCAGCCCCCTCACTAAAGAGCTCGAGGGCTCTGGCTCTTCCATAGAAGGCCCTGGCGTAGATGTCGCCCGAATTGAATCGCTGCTCCCAGTAGGGCGGCACCTTGGCGTACATCTCCGCAGCCCTGGAGTAGGCTCCGGCTCGAAAGTATGCCTCGGCCAGAGAAAAATAATATCTGGCGCTATCCGTGTCGGCATTACTCTTGCCAAGCGGCGAAGGCAGCAGACTGAGGGCTTTCCAGAAATGATCGATAGCCTTCTCGATGTGGTTCTCCCGGAGCTCCCGAAGTCCGAGGAGATGATGATAGGCTCGCATCAACTTCGGATATCGTTCCCGCTCAACGAGCTGCCGGATGCCTTCGACCTGCTCTTCGAAATCGTCCATCCGACCAATCTCCAGGGTGATCAGGGCTTTCATATGGAAGGCCCCCAGGTCATGAATCCCGGCTTGGCCCAGGTCCGGGCAGGCCAGATCAACCTGGCGTCGGGCCTCCGAAAGGTCCCCGGAGAGCCGGTCGAGACAGGCCATGTTGAAGTGGGACGTTCTCACCCAGTCTGGATTGCCCAGGCTCTCGGCCAGCGCGATGCCCTGTCGGGCCTCTTCCTGGGCTGTTTGGAGCTTGCCCTGCGTCAGATAAAGGCCCACCAAGCCCATCGCGGCATAGACCCTCTCCGTTCTTTCTTCCCCCGCGACGATGTTCTGGAGTTCTTTTTCCGCACGCGGGAAATCATCCATGGTGATGAGAACGGGACTCTTGCCGTAACGGACGTAATGGGGGCTGTTCGGATAGAGCGCCCGCATCCGAGCCATGAAGGAGAAGGCCTCGTCGAATTTCCCTTGGTCCGCGGCGTAGACCGTCCGGACGTGCAGGAAATTCGCAGAGACCTTGGGGTGCGCCTCAAGGTGTTCGTCGAGGACGCTGACGGCCCGGTTAAAGTCTCCCAGCCCCGCGTGACAAACCGCCAGCAAGCGAACAATGTATTCGTTGTCCTTGACCCTGTGTCGGGCTTTCTCCAAAAGGGGGATGGCCTTGTCGTATTCCTCAAGGTCCCAGTAGATCTGGGCCAGACTGTATTCGGCGAGGTCATCGCCCATGAGCTTCAATAGGCCTTTGTACGCGGCGATCGCCTTCTCATAATCCCTTTTGAAATTCTGATAGAAATCGCCCCGGAGCTGGTACCGGGACCAGATGTTGAGGTGATCGGATAGCTCGACTGCCTTCTCGCCGTACCGGATAATCTCGTCGCGGGCGAGCGTCCCTCGGCAGGCCCTGAACAAACCGTAGTAGGCTTCGGCGAAGCGGGGATCGGCCTCGGCCGCTTTCTGGAAAAGAAGGGCCGCTTCTTGGGACTTGCCCTGCCAGCAGAGCCGGTCCGCCTGGCAGTAGAGATGGAACGCCTGGGGGGAACGCGTCGTGATCTTACTGATCTTCTCGTCGATGTCATGGCGGACGAGCCGGCGGGGGATATTCAAGGCCAGCTTGATCTTTTTGGAGAGGTCGTCGACCATCCCGAACATCCCTTCCTCACCGCCGCACGTCTCCCGGAACGTGTGGGTGACCTCGGCCGTCTGGGGGTTCCGAATGGCAAGTTCAAGGACGAGTCCTTCGCCGGATCTCATTAGGCTCCCTGTCGCGATATGGCCGCATCCGACTTTTTGGCCGATCCGCATCACGTCTTGGGACGAGAACTTGGGGACCTCCCATAATCCCAGGTCTGTCAGGGCAATGAAGAGGTCTCCGGCGTTCCACGAGCCTATGACCCGTGACTGGACGAGGTCCATGCTGATCAGGTAGGGGAACGACGTCCTCCAGGCTTCGAGGTTCGCGTCGCCCGTCGTATTCTCAACTGGGAGGAAGGCGATGCACGACGTCGCTGGGGGGAAGTTGATCGGAGGATGCCAGATCCACAGCCGGGCAGGGACCGCGGCGACAGCCAGCAGGATCAATGCCCCGGCGGCGATCCGGAGCTTTTTTTTCGTTTCCCACCCGTTCTTCTGCGGGGCTTCCGGTCTCTCGCGAATGTGGCTCAGCTTCTCGGCCATCCAAGCATCAAGCTCATTGGGGAAGGCAAAGACGCGGGCGCTCGGCGTCCCGTCGAGGCGGTGGATAGGGAGACCCAGATCCATCTCCCAGCGTTGGCAGGTCTTGATGGACCGTCTGAGGTAGGAAGAAATCTCCTTCCACGATTCGAGGCGCGCTCGCCCTTCCATCTGGTCCCCCCGGATTCAGGACGACAACTGTTTTGACTTACACATAATGCTAGTGCAGCGGAAAAGCTGTGTCAAGATGGCCGACAGTTCCGGTTTGAGCGCCTTGACAGACTACGGCGCCGGAGCTATATTCCGGATACTGGGAGTGTGATGGGCGAGTGGATCCGGCGGCCGCCGAATCATCGCGCAGGAAAGCGACAGACCCGGGTCCTTTGCGCCACAGGCATCTTCGTTCTGCTGTTCTACATTCCCGCGCAAGCCCAGAGGGCCCCCGATTTCACTCTGAAGGACCTGACGGGCCAGCCGCACAAGCTGTCCGGCTATTTCCCGGAGCACGTCGTCCTCCTCGATTTCTGGGCGACCTGGTGCGTTCCTTGCGTCAAGGAGCTGCCCTATCTCCAGAAATTCCAGGACATCTACGGCGCGAGAGGGCTCCAGGTGCTGACCATCAGCATCGACGGGCCGGACAGGCTGGCCAGCATCTCCGGGTTCATCGCCCGCTACGGTTATACGCTCCCCGTGCTCCTGGACACGGAATCCCAGGTTGTCTCGGTCTACAATCCCCGTCTCAACCTCCCCTATTCGGTGCTCTTGGATAGGCAGGGAACGATCCGCTACGCGCATCAGGGATACAGCCCAGGCGACGAGCGCCTCCTCGAGCAGAGGATCACCGTTCTCCTGGAAGAGGTTGAAGCCAAACCCAAACCCAAGACGTCTGTACAGGCCAACGAGTCCTTTCTGCTCCGCCTCCCGAAGGGGGGGTCCGTGGCCGCGAATCAGGACAGCGGAAATAGGGAGTTCCTCAACCAGTTGGATCTGACGGCCTCGAGCGGCAGTTTCCAAGCCGGCGCCCGGCTGGACCTGAACATGGACCTCACACCCCTCAAGGCGGGACTTCGCCTCGGCAAGCGCTACGCCCAGTACTCGACGACCGGTTTTCAGGGCCGGGCGGGCGATTTCTACACCTCTCTGGGGCGGGGCCTGATCTTCAGTTTGGTCAAGGTCTTCGAGGAGGAAGGCCTGGACTACATCATCGACACGACCGTGGACGGCGGCGAGGTCTCGGCCGCCGCGGGCCCGATTTCGGGGGGGCTCTTCGGCGGCTGGATCGACCGGCCTGAGGACCGGAGCGTTCATGACAAGGTCATCGGCGGGAACGTCGGTTGGACGAAATCCGGGCTCGGCGCCGTCCGGGTCCAGGGCGTCCGCGCCGAGCTAGAGCCCGGCTCCGAATTCGGCAATCATCGCGTGGATCAGGGGTCCTTCAGCTTGGAGATCGCCGACATCGAAGGAGTGGCCGATATCTACGGGGAATTCTCGCTTATCAGGCGCACGCTCTACGACGCCGAGGCCCCCCTGAACGGGCACGGGCTCTACGTGGGGTCCAAGTTGCGCCGTGGGAGATTCACGCTCCTCCTCGAGATGAAGGATTACCGGGAGCTCAACTTCGAGTACGCCCGGCCACCGCTCCTCGAGGCCGAGGAACTCGATATCCTGGCCGATCAATTTGACCTCGATCGGACGGACATCACAGGCTATTCTGCCCATATCGACTATTATGCTCCGGCCTCGGCGACCCTCGTCTACGCCAAGCTGCTTCGTGTCATTGACAACCCGCGGGATCACCCGCAGTACGGATCATACGACCGGAAAATCGGGCATGTTCTCGCGGGTGTCGAGAAAAGATTCGCGGGCGGCGGTTACCTAAACGGGCTGGCCGGCTGGCGACGGGAGACCGCGACGTCGGCGGCCTTCTTGAGAACCGCCGGCGAGACGTTCCACGACCAGCTCAACGCCAGCTGGCCCCTCGGCCGGGACTGGAGCCTCGAAGCGGACTGGAAACACAAGGTCTTCGACGGACACGGTTATGACTATTATGAGATCCGGTCCGGTCTGTCCCTTCACCGGTCGCCGCGCTGGGTCCTGTCCGCTCTCTACGAGCGGACGACCGAGCCGGCCATCGTTATCCTATCCGGCAGGCAAAACTGGTGGGCCGGACAGTTCGAAGTCAGGTTCGGGGGGGGGCACTCCGTGCGCCTGTTCGTCGGCTCCACCAAGGGGGGGATGAAGTGCACCGGCGGTGTTTGCCGGCTATTCCCGCCGTTCGAGGGCGTCCGGCTGGAAGCTTTTCTGAGGTTTTAAAGGTACTTCTGGATGGCCGCGACGATCTCGGACTCGTTGTACCCGGCTGTCTTGTACCGGATGGTCATGGTTTTGTCGAGGATGATATTCAAGGGGATATAGCCCTCCCCGTAGATCGTCCACAGGGCCTTCGACGTGTCATCGAGCACGGGAAAGCTCAAACCATAGGTCGTGGCCCAAGTCGCGGGGGATCCCTCGATCATGATGGTCAGCATTTCGAAACCCTGACTCTTGTAGGTCTGGTAGAGGGCCTCGGCCTTGGAGGCTTCATCCTGGCAGGGGACGCACCAATCGGCCGAGAAATCGATAAGGATGACTTTGCCCGTGTACGAGTACAGGGAAACGCTCTGTCCGTTCTGGTCGACGGCCGTGAAGTTCGCCGCGATCTTGCCCACCACGGACCCATAGTTCGACGGCGGCTTGGGGGTCGTCGGGCTGTCCCCCTTGCAGGCGGCCAGACCTCCCAAGGCTGTAAAGAAGGCCAGAAGGAAAAACAATGACCTCGTTTTCATGCTCATCCCCCTCTTCGCGATGTTCTCGCCCGTACCAAACGTATCATAGCATCACTGCAGGCCAGAGTTGTCAAGAAGTTGCCAAAGTTGTGTCAAGAGTATGTCAATCATCTTCGACCCCCTGTTGCTCGGCCCCCCCCCTTTCTTGACCCGGTTCGCACCCGGGGCTATCATGGTTTCGCGTCGGGGATGGATCCTTTGAAGCGTGACGGAGGGGAGCCATGCGTTTTGAGCGCCGAATCGCGTTCTTCTTCATTTTCATTCTGGCCCTGAGCGTCCCGGCCGCCCTTTCCTCGGGCGGGCAGGCGGCTGGGAAGGCCGACGACGCCGTGCTGCTCAAACTGGTTAGGGAGGACTTCGGCCGGTTGCCGCCGGTCATCGCTGCCGCGAACAATCCCGTCACCCCCGCCAAGATTGCGCTCGGAAAGATGCTCTTTTACGAGACCCGGTTCTCCGGGGATGGGACGGTCAGCTGCGTCAGGTGCCATCCCTTCAGCCTTTACGGCGCGGACGGGCTGCGAAGGTCCGTGGGAGCCGGCGGCAAACCCGCCGCCCGGAACGCCCCGACCGTTCTCAACGCCGCCGGCCAGATCTCGGCGCACTGGGTTGGGAACAGAAAGGACGTCGAGGACCAGGCGACACAGTCCCTGATCGGCAATGCCTCGCCGGGCGCCCCGTCCGCCGACGCCGCGACAAAGGAGCTCCAGAAGATCGCGGCCTACGGTCCGCTATTCCGGGACGCGTTTCCGGGGGAAAAGGACCCGGTCAATGCCGTGAACTACGGCCGGGCGGTCGGGGCCTTCGAACGGACGCTGGTCACGCCTTCGGCATTCGACGCCTTCTTGGACGGGAACGTGAAGGCGCTGGCCGACGCTCAGAAAGCGGGGCTGGCGAGATTCATCGAGACCGGCTGCGTCCAGTGTCACTCCGGGGTCTATGTGGGCGGACAGACGTACGAGATGTTCGGCGTTCATGAACCTTACTGGACGTACACGAAGAGCCCGGACGTCGACGAAGGCCGCTTCACAGTTACCAAGAACCCGGACGACAAGTACGTCTTCAAGGTGCCCGGCCTCCGGAATGTCGCCATGACCCCTCCCTACTTTCATGACGGCTCCGTGGCCCGGTTATCCGACGCGGTCTGGATCATGGGCAAGGTCCAGCTCGGACTGAGCCTCGCGGCCCCCCAGGTCGAGTCGATCGTCGCCTTTCTGGCGTCCTTGACCGGGGAAATCCCCTCCGAGGCCCTGCGGGTGCCGATCCTGCCGCGCCGGGACTGAAGGCAGCCGCGAGAGCTCGGGGCTGCCGAAAAGCGCGGGCATGGGGCGCGCCGGCTCGCCGTCCTTGCATTCCCCGCCGTGATTTTATTAGGATAATCCCCGCAGCAATGCCCAACGCGGAAAAGGCGGCCCGATGCTGAAGGAACATCCCAAGGGACTGGCGTTCATCTTTTTCACCGAGATGTGGGAGCGGGTGGGCTTCTACACGCTCATGGCCATCCTCGTCCTGTACATGGACAAGGTCCTCGGCTGGAACGATTCGCGCAAGGGCGACTTCTACGGCATCTTCCTGGCCCTCTGCTACTTCATGCCCCTCCTCGGCGGCTGGCTCGGCGACCGCATCCTCGGCCAGATAAGGACGGTCCGGGCGGGAGCGTTCCTGATGGGTTTCGGCTATGTCGGCCTGGCCGTCTCCTCGGCCCACCAGGTCACGACGTTCTATCTCGGCCTCCTCCTCATCGGCGTCGGCACTGGCATCTTCAAGGTCAACATGGCCGTCCTCGTCGGGAACCTCTACCTCGAGCGGCCCCGCCTCAAGGACGCGGCCTTCAACATCTATTACATGGGCGTCAACCTAGGCGCCATGATCGCCCCGCTCGTGGCCACGGTCAATAGCGTCGCCTTCCACAGCTACAACCTCTCCTTCTGGGTGGCCGCCGTGGGGATGGTTTTCGCGGTCATCATCTTCGATGTCGGCCGGCCGCACATCCGCATCGCCGACGTCAGGAAACGGAGCGAGGCCTCGGCCGCGAGCGCGACGGCGCCATCGGCGGCCGCCTCCGCCGCGCCCCAGCCCGTCATGGACAAGAAAGAGCAGGCGCAGCGCATCGCGACTCTCGTCATCCTCTTTCTCATCGTCATCTTCTTCTGGGTCGCCTTCTACCAGAACTCCTTCGGCCTGACCCTCTTCGCCGAACGCTCGACCATCGTCCTGAAGTGGCTCCGGCCGGAGACCTACCAGTTCTTCGAGCCGTTCTTCATCCTGGTCCTGACGCCCCTCCTCCTGTCTCTCTTCGCGCGTCTTCGCCTGCGCGGCCGCGAGCCCTCGACGCCCAACAAGATCTTCCTGGGCATGCTCATCATGGGCCTGGCCATGCTCGTCATGGCCGCCGCCTCGCTCGCCGGGGGAAACGCCGACCGGAACATCATGTCGCCGGCCTGGCTCATCGGGACCTACTTCGTCGTCACGCTCTCCGAGATCCTGATCTCGCCCATGGGCCAGTCCTTCGTCTCGAAGGTCGCGCCGCACAAGATCCAGGGCCTGATGATGGGCGGCTGGTTCGCAGCCACGGCCGTCGGGAGCTACGGCAGCGGGCTTCTCGGGAAGTCCTACAGCCGTTTCGCCCACCACCAGTTCTTCCTCATCCTGACCGGGCTCCTGGCCGTCGCCGCCGTCCTCGTCCTGGCCTTCATGAAAAAGCTCAAGCGTTTCTCAGCCTGACGCAAGGGGGAGACCATGCTCATCCAGGAAAAAGTCCGGCAGGCGGTCAGCCTGCTCAGGGAATTCGGCGCCGACTGCTGGATCACCTTCACCCGGGAGAGTGAGATCAACGGCGACCCGACGCTCGTGTACCTGGCCCCCGGCCCTGTGACGTGGCACTCCGCCTTCATCGTCAGCGCCGACGGCCGGACGCGGGCCATCGTCGGCCTCTACGACCAGAAGGGCATCGAGGAGGCCGGCGCCTACGACAAGGTCGTCGGCTACGTCACCGGCATAAAGGAGCCCCTTCTCGAGTATCTCAAGGAACTCAACCCTAAGACGATCGCCGTCAATTATTCCAAAGGCAGCGAGATCTGTGATGGACTGACCCACGGCATGTACCTGACCCTCTACGACCTCCTGGGCGAGATCGGCTTCGCTCGGCGGCTGGTGTCCGCCGAGAAGATCGTCTCCGCGCTCCGGGAGAGAAAATCGGCGGCGGAGATCTCCGCGATGAAAGCCGCCGTGCGCGCGACCCTCGAGATCTACGACGCCGCGGCCGGGTTCGTCTCGCCCGGGAAGACGGAAAAAGAGATCGCTGACTTCATGGCGACCGAGGTCGAGCGCCTGAAGCTCACCCTCGCCTGGGGCCGCGCCACCTGCCCGGCAGTCTTCACCGGACCCGACACCGCCCAGGCCCACTACTCCCCGACCGGGCGCGTCGTCGAGCGCGGCCACGTCCTCAACATGGATTTCGGCGTCAGAGTCGACGGCTACTGTTCGGACATGCAACGGACATTCTACGTCCTGCGCGAAGGCGAGACCGCGGCGCCCGAGGACGTCCTCGAAGGCTTCCGGACGATCGTCCGGGCGGTCGAGGAGTCGCGCCGGGCCATGAAGCCGGGTGTCGCCGGCGTCGAGATCGACGCCGTCGCCCGCGCCATCGTCGTCGACGCCGGCTACGCCGAGTTCCCCCATGCCCTCGGCCACCAGGTCGGGCGCTTCGCCCACGATGGGACGGCCATCCTCGGGCCGAAATGGGAGAAGTACGCCCAGAAGCCCTTCCAGAAGCTCGAGGAGGGAATGGTGTTCACCCTGGAGCCGCGCTTGACCGTCGCCGGCAAGGGCGTCGCCACTATCGAGGAGATGGTCGTCGTGACCAGGAACGGCGCCGAATTCCTCGGCCGCCCCCAGACCGAACTCGTTCTGATACGCTGAGGACACGGGAATGGCTTTGCTCGCCCTCGGGTTTTTCACGCCTCGGAAATCTCGCCTTCTCGGCGCCAAAACAACTCGCCCGGCGTGCGCTACGCCGGGCTCAGACAAGTTTTGGCGGTCGCCCCTGCGACTGCCCTCGAAGCCCGGGATTTCCGGGCTAAACCCTCGAATCGCTCGCTTCAGTCATCCCCGAGTCCTCCGCTAGAAAGACGATCGCATGCGCAACGGCAAGTTGAACTTCCTGAGACAGCCGGCGAAGTACGTTCTGGCCGCGGCGGCGGCGGCCTTCGTTTTTTCGTTCCTGATGAAGGACCGCCTGCCCGCCCGGGACGCCATCCTGCCCGAATTGCTGCAGACGCCGGTCCAAACCAACGCCGACCTCCCCGAGCCCTTCGACGTCACCCGCAAGGGCGTGACCTACACCGTCGAGCCGCTTTTAAATTACGAGCTCTGGGGGATGATCGTCTCCTATCATCACGCCAACTCCCTCGCCGACATCTCCCACGAGGCCTGGAAGGACTTCATCAACGTCAAGGACGTCTGCGTCCTCTGGGGGAAGAACCTCGAGACGGCCGTCTACGCCCGAATGAAGTTCCGCAACCGGGACTTCACCTGCTTCTACACTTACCCGGACGAGGAGACGGGCCGAGTTTTCACCGAGAACTGCCTCTCGAACAACCACCTCCTCCCGGCCGACCCCATCGTCGCGGCGGCCGTCATGAGCGCCCGCAAGGGGGACCAGGTCCACTTCAAGGGCTGGCTGGTGTCCTACGGGATCAAGGACTCGCCTTACCGCAGGATGTCGAGCACGACACGGTTCGACCGCGGCAACGGCGCTTGCGAGACGGTCTTCGTCAACGAGTTCGAGGTCCTGCGGGCGGCGAATCCCCAATGGCGCACGCTGTTCAAGCTCTCGAACGTGCTCATGATCGCCTGCGTCGTCGTCCTGCTTGTTGCCTGAGCGGCCCGTCCATCCCTCGCTCTCTCCCTTCTCTCGGCACACCTCGAGGGGATTTCATAGACACTCCACAATATCTTGACAAACCCTTGACAACTTTCGCCCCGGAATGCCAGATAGTATCTGCGGGGAGGGGAAACGACCGATCAATGGAGGCCCCCAGGAGGTCGACAATGAAAGCCTTCCTATCAATGCTCATGATCGCCGGGCTGATCGTCCAGGGCCTTGCCATGGACAAACAGAGCGCCCCTTCCGAGGCAATTTGGCGGGGGAGCGAGCAGACACCAAGCCAATCCTCCCGTGCCGAAGAATACCTGTCCCGGCTGGCGAATAATTTGAGAACGAGAAGACGGGTCGCCGGCATCGCCGGCACGCTCGTCGGGGCCGCGGGGCTGGCGGGCGGGATCGCCCTTTTGAGCAACAAGGATGACGAGGGCCTTGCCGAGTTCTTCAGTGATGTGTTCGGGCTTGCCTGCATCGGTGTGGGAGGAGTTTTGTTCGTGGGGGGGGTGGTCTCCCTGGCCGTACCGACCCGCGCCGAGAAGGAGGACAGGAGGGTCCGCGCCATCGGCGACGCCGCAGAAAGGGGGCAGGCGGCCGCTTCCGCCCTGGCCGGCCTGGCCAAGTGGGGACGGAGGAACCGGATGATCATGGGCGGCCTTTGCTCCGCTGCGGCGGTCCTGAGCGCGGTGTCCGGCAGCGGTACAAACAGTTCAGGCGACGTCGTGGGGGGCTCCATCGTCTTTGGAGCGGCGGCCCTGTACAGCTTCCTGGTCAGGAGCAGCGAGGAAAAGACCTATCGTGACTATTCGGAGGAGAGGCCGTCGAGGCCGGCCCCGGAGCTCGCCTTCGGACTGGCGCCCCATGGAGGCGTCCAGGTCGGGCTGACTGTTACATTCTGAGCAGGACGGCCGTCTATTTTCCGGGGCCCTTCTTTGCGTCCTTCGGATTCAGGGCCTTGATGGGATACGGCGGCCTCTGGAGGGGAGGGGGCATCACCTTCAGGCCTTCTTTGGCCAGCTCGACGGCCTTCTCGAGCTGGGGATCATGTCCCTGCACCTCAAGGTCTGGGCGCTGCTCGACCGTCACGTCGGGATCGACACCGTAGTTCTCGACGACCCAGCCGCCGCCAGGGTTCGGCTCCCACCAGGCCCAGCCCGGCGCCGTGACCGAGCTCCCGTCCATCATCGGCGGGAGTCCGCCCATGCCGATGACGCCGCCCCAGGTCCGCGTGCCGACGAGTGGCCCGATCTTCTCTTTCTTGAAGTAGTACGGGAAGAGGTCCCCGCCCGACCCGGCCCTCTCGTTGACGAGCATGATCTTGGGCCCGAAGTAGCCCGCCTGGGGAATAAAATCCCTGCCCTCTCGCGGGGCGAGAGCCAGGAGCACCCGGCGGCCGAGCTTCTCCGTGTAGAAATCGGGGGACCAGCCGCCGTGGTTGTAGCGCTCGTCGACGATCAAGCCGTCCTTGCCGAGCTGGCCGGTGAAGTACTTGTCGAACATGACGACGCCGAGCGTGGAGGTGTCGGGCACGTGCATGTAAGCCACCCGGCCGCCCGTGGCCTGGTCCACCTTGCGCCGGTTCGATTCGACCCAGTTGAGATAGCGGAGCGTCCCCTCGCTCGCGATCGTCCGCACGAGGATCGTCCACGCGCCCTGCTGACTGGGTTTGTCGTTGATCGTTAACGTGACGACTTTGTCCGCCATGTTCTGGAAGTAAGCGTACGGCTCGCGATCGGCGCGGACCGTCTGGCCCTCGACGGCGATGAGGTAATTCCCTTCCTTCACTTTCAAGCCTGGCTCTGTCAGCGGCGAACGGGTGAAGTCCGACCAGATCTCACCGGGATAGATCTTCGTGATGCGGAAGAATCCGCCGTCCGGCGCAAGGTCGGCTCCGAGAAGGCCGACGCCGACACGCTTGCGGTCCGGCATGTCGCCGCCGCCCACATAGGTGTGCGAGGTATCGAGTTCGGCGATCATCTCTCCGAGGATGTAATTGAGGTCGCTCCGGTGGGCTACCCAGGGCAGGAGGGCTTCGTAGCGTTTACCGATGGCCGTCCAGTCGGCGCCGCCCATGTTCGGATCCCAGTAGAAATCGCGCTCGACGCGCCAGGCTTCGTGTAACAGCTCGGGCCATTCTACCTTTGGATCCGAAAGGATCTGCATGGCGCCGGTGTTGAGCCTGCCGTCGCCGACCTTTTTTCCGGGCACGGCGTCGACGATGCCGAGCGTGCCCTCCGCGGCGTAGATCAGCTTGGCGCCTTCCTTGTCAACCTCAAAGGCCAATGCTCCCTGCATCACGATCTTGTCTTCCCGTTTCTTCACGTCGAAGACGTGGAGCGTCTGTTCCGGAGAGGGCCCGGGCGCGGCCAGTTGCATCGCTTCCATGGGAACGGAGAGGTAGAAGAGCTTGTCCTTGCGGACGACGAGATGCCTGAACATGCCGGGCGGGACGGGAACCTGGGATATTCGGGAGGCCAGCCCCTGGATATCGATCTGGATCGGCTTCACGGCCGGCTTTTCCTCGGCCTTCTTCTCGGCGGGCTTCACGGCCGGCGCCGCTTCGGGCTTCTTCTCCTCGGCTTTCTTTTCTTCGGCCCCCTTTTCCTCGTCGCTCTGCGGCCCGAAAGGCGCGGGCTCGCCGGCTTTCAGCGTCAGAGCGAAGATGCCCCACATGTTGTGATAGCCGAACCTCGTCTCGAGGGCGCTTTGGACAGGCATATAGAAACGGGTGGAAAGAAAATAAAGATACTTGCCTTCAGGGTCGAAGATAGGAGCTCCGTCGTCATAGAAACCGTCGGTCACTTGGTATGGTTTCTTCTCGGCCGCCGAATACAAGAAGATCACTTCCCTGCCGCTCCCGTTGAGCGGCTTCGTGTAGGCCAGCCAGAGGCTGTCGGGCGACCACGACGCGCCGAGCCGGGTGCTGTAATCGGCCGTATCAACGAGCACCGGCTGCTTCGAGTCGATATCCACGGCCCAGAGCCGCAGCTTCTTGTCGGAATAGACGATCTTTTTCGAGTCGGGCGACCAGGCTGGGTTGTAGAGATAGCGTGTGTCCGCGCCGTTCTTCGTAATCCGGATCGCGTCGCCGCCCATTTGCGGCTGGATGAACAATTCGTATTCGCCCGTGCGGTCCGAAAAGTAGGCGATCCATCGGCCGTCCGGCGACCATACGGGGTCCAGCTCGTGCGCCGCGGGCGTGGCCGAAAGGTTCCGGGGGCTTCCGTGCTCAGCTGGAAGGGTAAAGACCTCTCCGCGGGCTTCGACCAGGCCGCGCGCCCCTGCCGGGGAGATATCGATCGAATTGACGGCGCCGCCGATCCCCTTGAACTCGGCCCGGGCGGCGACCTCGTCGCTGGCGACCGTGACGGGGATCGTCCGGGTCTCGCTCGATTCGAGGTCGAAGGCGTAGAGAAGCCCGCCGTTCTCGTAGATGATGGCCTGGTCGCCCAGGCTGGGCCACTTGATATCGTACTCGCTGTAATGTGTCAGCTGCGTCGTCTTCTTCGTGGCCAGCTCCGTACGATAGAGGTTCATGACGCCGTCGCGGTCGGAGATGAAATAGACCGAGTCGCCGTGCCACATCGGGAACATGTCCATCGCCTCGGTCGTTGGCAGGGCCTCGTAAGTCTTGTGTTCCAGGTCCCAGATGGCGATGGGGCTCTTCCAGCCGCCGCGATATCGCTTCCAGGTCCGGAATTCCTGTGAGGTATAGTTGAAAGCGATCCGGCGCCCGTCGGGCGCGAAGCTGACGAGCGAGGCCCGAGGGAGGTTGAGCATCTCCGGCACGCCGCCCGCGGGGGAGACGAGGAAGAGGCGGTCGAAATCGGGGAGGTCGCTCTGGCGGTTGGAGCGGAAGAGGATCCGGCCGTCAGGGGACCAGCCCAGAACCATGTCGTTCGAGGGATGGTACGTTAAGCGCCTCGGCTCGCCGCCGCCCGCGGAGATGACGAAGACGTCGTTGTTTCCGTCGTACTGTCCGGTGAAGGCGATCCACTTTCCGTCGGGCGAGAACTTCGGATAGAGTTCGTCCCCCGGGTGGGCTGTCAGACGGCGCGCCGGGCCTCCCTTCGCCGAGGCGGACCAGAGGTCGCCTGCGTAAACGAACACGACCTGGTCGCGCCGGATGTCCGGCTGGCGCAAGAGCCGAGTCGGGCCGGAAGGCGCAGTCTGCGCCCAGCCGGATGTCGACAAAAGCACAAGCGGCACGAGCGCCGCCGCAAAAAGGAATCCCCGGACCGTTCTCATTGGATTTCCTCCTCTATGGAATAAGGCGTTGCACGAAGATCCGGACATAAATCAACCTGCTTTATTATACGTCCGATGGTCTCTCAAGGTTTCCCGGACTGCATAATAACGGCTTCCCCCCGTGAACTTACTGGCGAATGTGGAGCGCGGGCGAAAGCCCCCTCGGGGGATACGTCTTGCGCAAGTACGGACCCGAGTCCCTTGACATTCCCGACCTCGGTGGACTATAGACGTTGTTGACGGCGGGAATTCCAGCTCCGTTCCAGGAGGGCTGTCATGTCCAAGATCGAGATGAGTTGTCCGGCTGCGCATCTCTTAGCCGCCTGCCTCGGAGTTGGCCTCGTCCTCGCGGGGGCGGCGGCATGGAGCGGCCTCGCCGGACCGGGGAAGTCCCAGCCGGCATCAACGTCCCGTGCGGTCAAGCTCTGGCCGCAGTACGTCAAGATGGATTCCTGGGCCGTCAAGTTCCCCGTGCCGCGCTCTGACGAGATCCTCGACATCGGTTTCAACGGCCGCTACGCGACGTACGAGCATGCCGACACCTGGTACCCGTCGTGGGCCCCGGACGGGAACCTCTACTCGCCCTGGACGGACGGCCGCGTCGGGATCGAGGACTGCTCGTCCGCAGGGAAAGACGCCCGCACCGGGCAGGCCAGAATCGAAGGCGACGACCCGCTCGGCCTCAAGGTCACGGGCCTGGGGACGTTCCCCGGCGACCCGAGCCCCTACGAGGGCCGTTACCCCTGCGGCTCCCTGGTCCATGACGGGGTTTGGTACTATGGCACGTACTGCCTGCTGGACCATCCCGCATGGAGTATGAATTGGCCGATCCTCGGGCCGTTCGTCGGTTTCCGTGTCTCGCGAGACCTCGGCAAGACCTGGCGGCCGCCCGAGCCCACCCCGGCCAATCCCCTATTCGGAGAAAAAACGTCCGTCTGGGGGGCCGAGCCGGTCAAGATGGGCTCGCCGCACTTCGTGGATTTCGGGAAGAACATGGAGCACTCGCCCGACGGCAAGGCCTACCTCGTCGGCCACGGCGCGACGGCTCCTGACCCCGCCCCGCGGGTCGGGAACCTGAGCTGGATCACGGGCGACGAGATCTACCTCGCGCGCGTCAGGCCGTCCCCGGAAACGATCAACAACGTGAAGAGCTACGAATTCTTCGCCGGCAACGGCCCGGGCGGAAGGCCGGTCTGGAGCCCCGATCTTGCGAAGATCCGGCCTGTCTTCAGCTGGAACAACCACTGCGGCTGCGTGACCATGACCTACGACGCACCGCTAAAAAAATACTTGATGTGTATCACCGACGGCTGGCCGACCATCAAGTCCATGGATACCTACATCCTGGAGTCATCGGAGATCACGGGCCCGTGGAAGATCGCGGCCTATTGGAAGGATTTCGGTCCCCAGGCTTATTTCGTCAACTTCCCGTCGAAATTCATCAGCGCGGACGGCCGCACGGCCTGGCTCTCCTATTCGGCCAATTTCACCTATGGCCAGAACGATCCGGCCTTCACCGGCAACCCTCCCGGCAGCAGCTATCAGTGGTGCTTGCACGAGGTCAGGCTTCTCGACCGGGCGGAGTATGACCGGGCGGCCAAGGCAAACGCGGCGAGGTAACAACACAAGAGGGGACACGTGCCTGAGGCACGTGTCCCCGAATTGCGGCCGCGGATCCCGGGTCAGCGCCCCTCCCGCGGCGTCAGGCGATAGAGACCGGCGCCGTGCCAGGGAATGACAGGGGTGAACTCGCCGCTCGCCGGGCCGATGTCCGTTTTCGTCCAAAGGTCCCGGACGGCGCACTCGCCCTGCCATCCGAGCCCCGCGAGCCCGACCGGGACGGCAAGCCCTGCGGCCGGGTCGCCCTCTCCCCTGTCGGCCGTGTTGAAGACGGCGAGATACTTCGCGCGACCCGCTTCATCCTCCGCCGCCCACGCAACGAGGCCGTTCGCGTTGAAGAGTTGGTGGTTGCCCCGGCTGCGCTGGTTGACCGCCAGGACCTCTTCGTTCGTGATGAGCGAGAGCGTCCAATCGTCGCTCGCCGGCAGGTGCCCGCCGAACATGAGAGGGCAGCAAGAGATCGACCAGAGCGTCATCACCGTCCGCTGCTCGTCCCGGGAGAGAAAGTTCGGGACGTCCTCGCGCCCGCCGTGAGCGGTCATGGCGAAGTATTCCCGGCTCGTCGTCACGTTCCTGGACCACCCGGGCGGCAGATAGCGGAGATGGCCGAGCGGGAGCATGTCGGGATCCGGCCAATGCCCCGGCCCGGCGTAAGGCGACCAATCGTGGAGCTTGCGGAAGGCCGACAGGACCTGGTCCCAGTAATCCCAGAGGTCGCCGAGCAGGCGCCACATGTTGGCGTTCCCGACGGCATGCCCGGCCTGCTCGAGCGGCGTCGGCCCCGGCGAGAGGCTCAGGACGATCGGCCGTCCGGCGAGGTCGATGGCCGCGCGGATGAGCTCGATCTCCCGGGCCCGGTAGGGCTGTGAGACGTCGTCGACCTTGACGAAATCGACGCCCCACGAGGCCAGCAGGCGGAAGACCGATTCGTACCATTCCCGCGCTCCCGGCTTGGCGACGTCGACGCCCCACTGGTCCTTGTTCCAGGGGCAGTAATCGGTCTTCAGGGCGATGTCGGCAGCGCGGTAGGGCGTGCCCTCGATCGGCGTGTTCCTCTCGACCGCCTTCCGCGGAATGCCCCGGACGATGTGGAGCCCGAACTTGAGCCCTTTCCCATGGACATAGTCCCCGAGGGGCTTGAGACCTTTCCCGCCAGCAGCGGACGGGAACTTGTTTTCGGCCGGGCGGAACCGGCCGAACTCGTCGACCTCGGCCCGCGATTCGAGCGGGTAGTCCGGCCCCATCATCTGCGGCTCGTACCATTGGATATCGACGACGATGTCACGCCAGCCAAGGCCGGCCAGCTTCGCGGCCATGAAATCGGCGTTCGCCTTGACCTCGGGCTCGGTCACGGCCTGCCCGAACGAGTCCCAGCTGTTCCAGCCCATGGGTGGGGTGAGGGCCCAGGCGTGATGGGGCGATGACAGGGCCCGGGGCGCATCGCCTTTATCCCTCGGATCAATGAGACCGGCCGCCTTGCGGATGACCCGGACCTCGGCCTGGGAATAGGGCGTCCCGTCCGGCCGGAAGATGTCGTGATGCCAGACCGCCGGCTCCGGGCTCCCCTCCTTCGACCCCCAGGGAAAGATCGTCTGCGTCTTCCCGCTCACCAGGCCCCAATTCATGGCCCCAACGTCCGCCGCCTTGAAGATCGGCAGGATGTTGTCGAACCGGTTCCCGGTCGTCCGGGCCATGTACTCCGTGCAGATGAGCGGCCGGCCGTAGCCCTTCAGGGCGGCGAGCCTCTTGCGCGTCCCCGCTTCGTCGAGGTAAGCGTGGAAAGAGATGATGTCCGAACTCTCGACCTGGAACCGGTTGAGCGCTTCGAGTTCCCTGGCATCGTCCCAGACGCCGGCGGTCAGCGGCTGCGAGGGCGCCGCGGCCCTGGCCCAGTCGAAAACCTTCTTGAGGAGGGGCAATGTCTTCGGCCCTCCCGGCTCGTTGTAGAGGTCCCACGCCAGGACGCGGCGGTCGGTCCGGAACGCGCCGACGACGCCCTTGGTGTAGCTCTCGAGGACACCCCATCGCGACGGCGCCGCGACCATCTTCGTCCCGGGGCACTTGACCCAGCCCGAGTTGTGGACGCCGGGACGGGCCGCCGGCTGCGGACCGAGCTTGAACTCGTCGTTCCAGCAGTCGTCGAAGAGGACGAACATCGTCCCGATGTGGCGCCGGTCGGCGATCCTCAGGAACTCGTCGAGCCGGCGGAGGAAGCCCTTCGGATCCTGGTCCCAAAGGGCATAGTGGAGGAAGACCCGGACGGCATTGAAGCCGAGGGATCCCGCCCAGCCGAGCTCCTGGTCGATCGTTTTCGGATCGAACGTCGCGGCCTGCCACATCTCGAGCGTATTGACGGCCGTCCGCGGGATGTAGTTGCAACCGAGCGTCCAAGGCCGTGACTCAGCCCAGGCACGGGTGCGGCCCTCGTCCCAGCGCGAGCCGGGGGTCGGAGTGTTCGGGGCGGCGAGCCCGTTCGAGACCGTGACCGCGCGCCCGGGCGGCACTTCGACCGCAACCCAGCTCACATCCCATCCGGCCTCGTTCGTTCCTTGAAAAGCCGTCATCGGTCGTCCATCCACGGCTAGCTCCTTCCATGGTCCTCCTAAGAACTCCGCACGCCAAGTGATGGCGGGGCCTGACCTATTGGTCAGGACCGAACGGCCCCAGCCCTCGTGACGGACATCGATGACGTTCCCGAGGACGGGCACATGAACGAGTTCGGCCCAATGCGTCGCCGGGGTTAGCCGGGAGCGCGTGGCCACGGCCCGACCGCCCGCATCCGGCAGAATGCCCATCGTTCCCGTGGCGATCGCGCCAACGAGAGCGAACGATACCTCAGGGTATTCCCGCCGTTTCGTCGCCGGTTCCGCGAGCTCCAGGATCTCGGCGTAGGCCTCCTTGTCCCGGCCGTAGCGGTAGAAGACCTCGGGCAGGTAGGACTCCGTCTCGACGTTCTCGGCCTCGTGCTCGAGAAGACCGGCCATTGTCTTCTCCCGGGCCGGCCCCGGCTCGATGAACCCGGCGTAGAGCGAAAAGAGGCCGTGCCAGAACCATTCGTGGTCGTCGAGCGTCCCGCCCTCGAGCATGAGCGAGGGGAAACGCCCGAACGAGCGGGGCCCCCATTTTTCGGCGAACCCTTTCCTTAGGGCCGCGGCCCTAGCTTCCAGGGCCCCCGCCGCGGCGTTCTCCTCCTTGATCCGCAGAGCGGCCGCGTAGGACTGGAAGGCCCTGGCTTGGGCCGCGAGCAGGTCGGCCCCGATCGTCGTACGGTCTGAGAGCGGGCCCTCGTCGTAGCTGCCGAGGCCGCGGTTCCCGTCGACGAAGCGGTGGTCGGGCACGCCGTCGCCGTCGTTGTCCCAGGCGCTGACGTAGGCGGTCGCGCTCAGCCGATAGAAATCGAGGAAGGCCGGGTCGTCGATGTAGGCCCGATTCCCGGTCCACAGGTACTGCCGCCAGCAGGCGTCCATGACGTCAAAGTTGGCCGGCAGGTTGTACCAGAAGTCTCTGTCGTTCTTGTAGTCGACGGGCGCCGGCCTGTTCCATTTGTCGATCTCCCAGTACGACGCGTACCGGCGCGACGGGGCGATGCCCGCGGCGAACCTCCGCAGCATGTTCAGGTTGAAATCCGCCAGGCCGAGGACGTGGGCCCCCGTGGCCTGGTGGGAGACGTCGCGCATGCAGAAGGCGAACCGGCCGGGCAGCGCCGCCTCGTACCAGTCGCCCACAGGGTCTCCATGGACGGAGGCGGGGAAGGCATAATCCAGGGCCTGGCCCTTGGCCCAGGCAAAGGCGGCGGCCAGTTTCACGTCGGAAGTCCGGAGCTCGAGCGGGCTTTCGAATCTCTTGGCCGGCCTGAAGCCGGACGGCGGCATGAGGTCGAGGTCGAAGGGCTTGTTCCGGTCGCAGACGATCCGGCCGTCGGCGAGCTCGAGCCTGGCGACCTGGAGCGAGGAACGATGCTTGCCGGGCTGGACGTGGTCCTTGGGCCCGAAGGGATGGGTGAAATAGAAGAGATAGGCGTCGGACCCCTGGACGACGACCTCGCCGTGGCGGCCGATGTCGCCGTCGTCGGGGCGCGTTCCGGGCAGCCCGAGGATCGTCCCCGGCTGCTCGGTCCAGTGCTCGAGGTCGTCCGAGCGGAGAATCCCCATCCCCTGCCAGCGGTCGACGAGCATCCAGTAGGCCTCCCGCCACCAGAAAACGGTCGGGCCCTCCAGGGCCGCGCCCGTGACAACCGGTCCCTTGACCCGCCAGCGGGACAGGTCCTCGCTGTCCGCGGCGTAGATGTGAGAGCTGCGGGCCTCGTCCTTGTACCACATCCGCCAGCCGCCGGCCGGCTTGGCGTAGACGAAGGCGTCGATGACCCGCTCCGAGCTCAACGGGACGATGGACTCGAACTTCCAGTGGACAAGGTCCCGGCTCGTGTAATGAACGATATGCCGGTCGCCGCTCCAGTCGGCGGGCACGCCCCGGACATAGGCGACGAACATGTGGTAAGCGCCGGCGTGGGTGACGAGGCAGGGCGCCCAGAAGGTGTTCCGGCCTGCGTCGAACTCGAGCCCCTGGGCCGCGCCCCGGTAGGTCCAGGTCCGGCCGTCGGGCGAGGAGGCGATGCCGATGTCGGTGCCGTGGCACCAGCGGACGCCGTCCTGGGCGTCGGGGGCGTTGGCCCGGCGGTTCGTGTAGAAGACCCACCAGGCCCGCTCGGCGTCGTTCCAGACGAAGGACGGGTCGGCGGCGCCGTCGTAGACGGGGTCGCGGAAAAGCGGCGCGGGCGGCGTGCGCGTTCCGGCGCCCGGGCTGGCCTGCGGTTGGGAGCAGGTAGCGGGGCGGGCTTGCGCCCTCGTGGCGTTGGCGGAGGTGCCGTTCGGACGAGCGGAGGCCGCGAGGACCGGTCCGGACGCAAGGACGATAAGGGTCATCAGGATCGCGGTCTTTTTCACGGCGCCGGACTCCTCGCCCGGTATATACCAGACGCTCCCCGAAAAGACAAGCCGACCGAGGCAAGAGGGACCGTCCCTCTCTATGTTCAGACATTTCCCGGAAGTGTGGCGCCGGGCGGCTCCGCCGCAGTTCTGATGGTCGCTCATCCAGAGTCGCTCCCTGCCGGCGGTAGAACGATAAAAGGCCGAAGGGGAATGGCCGGAACGTCATGTGCTGCTTAGCGCAAGCCGCGCTCTGGAGTGAAGGCCGTCCCCGAGGCCTTTTGGGCGGTAGGATGGGATCCCTCCTGCCTTTTGAAACGCGGCCGGCAATGCGGTATGATGAGGCTAGGAACCATCATTCAGCGAGGAGGCTCGAAGATGTCCGTTTCTTATAAAGACCTCGGACTGTCGAACACCGGCGAAATGTTCCGAAAGGCCTTCGCCGAGCAATATGCGGTTCCCGCTTACAACTTCAACGACATGGAGCAGCTCCAGGCGATCGTCACGGCCTGCGTCGAGACGCGCTCGCCCGTCATCCTCCAGGTCTCGAGCGGCGCCCGCAAGTACGCGAACCAGACGCTCCTCCGCTACATGGCCGAGGGCGCGGTCCGGATGGCCCGCGAGATGGAGAAGGCCCACGGCGCCGACACGGAGAGCCCGATCACCCTCCACCTCGACCACGGCGACACGTTCGAGCTGGCCAAGTCCTGCATCGATTCGGGCTTCTCGTCGGTCATGATCGACGGCTCGCACCTCCCCTACGAGGGCAACGTCCAGCTGACGAAGGAGGTCGTCGCCTACGCCCACGCTCGCGACGTCTCGGTCGAGGGCGAGCTCGGCGTCCTGGCCGGTATCGAGGACAAGGTCAAGGCCGCGGCGTCGACCTACACGCGGCCCGATGAGGTCGTCGATTTCGTCGGCCGGACCGGGGTCGACTCCCTGGCCATCTCCATCGGGACGTCCCACGGCGCCTACAAGTTCAAGCCGGAACAGTGCACGCGGGACGCGCGCGGCGTCCTCGTCCCGCCGCCGCTGCGGTTCGACATTTTGGCCGAGATCGAGAAGCGCATCCCCGGTTTCCCCATCGTCCTCCACGGCGCCTCGTCCGTCATCCAGGACGCGGTGGCCATGATCAATAAATACGGCGGGGCGATGAAGGATGCCATCGGCGTCCCGGAAGACCAGCTGCGCCGGGCCGCGAGATCGGCGGTCTGCAAGATCAACATCGACACCGACGGCCGGATGGTCATGACGGCCATGATCCGCAAGGTCTTCGTCGAGTCGCCGGCCGAGTTCGACCCGCGCAAGTACCTGGGTCCGGCGCGCACGGCCCTCGTCGAGATGTACAAGAGGAAGAACCGCGAGGTCTTGGGGTCGGCCGGGCGTTACGGGCGGGAGTTCTGAGCCCGGCGGTCGGGCCCGCCTACTCCGTGCCGGACCGGAAGAGCGTCCGGACTCTGCGTCTCAAGTTCGTGATCACGTCCGCCATGCCTCGCTTGCCGAGCGCATCGGCGAGTCCGTCGAGGCCCAAAGGGATGGCGCCCGGGTCGGTCCGGACGCGATAGGACGCGAGAAGTCCTCCGGCATCGAATGTCCGGACCAGCCAGCGGCCCGAGGTGTCCTTGACCGTCTGGTTCGCCGGGAGCTCCGGCCAGGGGACTTTTCGCCAGGCGACGACGAACGCGTCCCCCATCCTGACGGACTCGTACTTCAGCCTGTAGCGCCGCGACTGCCCAAGGGGAAGGGAGAGCCGGATCTCGACGACGGCGCCGGCATCTCCCTCTTCCTTGACCACGGCCTGCGCGACGCGGGGCATGAATTCGGGGTAGCGGCGATAATCCGTGATGACCGCGAAGGCTTCATCGAGGCCGCAGGGCAGGGTTCCCACCGCCTCGAACGTCTTGCCCGGCATTCCCGGATCGGGGATCACCCGGATGATGACCGACCCTTTGAGGATGTCCATCCTCTCCCGGGGAGTGAGCACGATCTCTTCGGGGGGGTCACCGGGGGGAAGGGTGGGCGCGGCGACAGCGGCAGGAACGACGGCGGATAGGGACAGGAGCCAGAAGAGAAGGCCGCACGGACCTCCGCGGGCGGAGAATGGGACTCTCGCTCTCGGAGCCGACGGCCGTCGTATCACACCTCTATCGTCGGGAAATGGGCGGGGCTTGTCAACTCCGCGCTGGCGAGGGCGGCCGAAGAACGGCAGATCATGGAAAAAGAAAGGGCGCCTCCCCTGAGGAGAGGCGCCCTAGTTGGCTGAAGATCCGGTATGGAAGTTAGAAGCCGATGCCGATCGTCGCCGACCACACTCCGTTCTTGATGTCGAGAGGGGTTTCGCCCGCGACGGTGGCGATGACTTTCTGCAGGCCCATGCTGTACCGGACGTCGAGCTGGAAGTGGCTGCCGATGTTCACGCCGCCCCCGAAGATGGCCCCGTAGTCATTGTTCTTGAGGAGCGCCTGGTCCAGGGGAACGTCCGTGCCGTCCTCAGTGAGCTTCTCGCTCAGCTTGAAGCCGACCGCGGGCCCGGCGAAGATGAAGGGCGAAACGAGCGGCGTCGGGATCCGGAACTTGAACAGGAGCGGGATCTCGATGTAGTTCCCGTAGATCTTCTCGCTATAGGTCGTGTCGATGTCGGTGAAGGTCATGTTGGTGCCCTTCATCGTGTAGAGCACCTCGAGCTGAAGGGTGAAGATGTTGCCCGTGTTGAAGGCTAGGAAGACGCCGCCGACGAAGCCCACCTTGTTCTTGAGCGTTGTGTTGAGGTCTTGTGCGTCCGCCCCCGTGATGTTGGCCATGTTGCCGCCGGCCTTGAGGCCGAACTGGACCTTGGCGGCCGCAGGTCCGGGCGCCACGAGCATGACGAAGAGCGCCCCGACGACCAGAGCCACAGTCAGTTTTTTCATAATTGACCTCCATTGCGGAGGATGGCGGCCTTTCGGCGCACCTCCGTCCGTCACGCTAGTATTGTCGCACCGGGCCCGGAACCGGCCATCCCCCCCAGGGATGAATCCAAGGGGGATTTTCCCCTCCCCCCTGCCCCTGGAGCCGGCGGCTGGTCAAGCCCCTCCCCTGTCGGCCGACTAATCGGACGGGCCCGGACCGTCACTGGCCGATCCGAGCCGTCGACTATATAATGGTGGAGGATTCTCTTTTGGGAGGCAGGCCATGAGACGACGGGATTTCGTGAAAATGACCCTGGCCGGGGCGGCCGTCTTCCCCTTCGCCGGCTGCCAATCGTCCTCGACGACGCAGCCGCCACCGACAGGGTCGACGAGCCCGCTCTTCCTGGTCAGCCAGATCCCCGACCAAGCGGTCACGGGGACCGACCGGAACGTCGGCGTCGACGCCCTCATCGACCTGATGGGCCGCAACGGCCTCAAGTTCTTCCGCACGGCCGCCGCAGGAACGGAGAACGGGACGAACGGCCTGATCGCGGCCGATGACGTCGTCCTGCTCAAGGTTAACGCCCAATGGAAATACCGAGGTTGCACCAACAGCGACCTCGTCCGGGGCCTCGTCCGGCGCATCCTGGACCATCCCGACGGCTTTCGGGGCGAGGTTGTCATCGTCGAAAACGGCCAGGGCCGCGGCAGCCTGGCCTGCGACACCTCGTCCGCCTATGGCAACAGTCAAGTCCACGCCAACGCCGAGAACGATCAGCACTCGTTCCTGTGGCTGGTCAACAGCCTGTTCCAGGATACGCGCCTCTCCGCCTATCTCCTCGACCCGATCAGAGGGACCTTCATCAGCGACACGGACCACCAGACGGCCGGCTACCGTCGCCTTGAGAACGTCTCTTATCCGTGCTTCACCACGGCCGGCGGGAGCCGCGTGGAGCTTGGCCAGGGGATCTGGAACGGCAGTTCGTTCGGCTCGAATCTGAAGCTCATCAACATCCCCGTCCTCAAGCATCATGATGTCGGCGGCTCGGAGATCACAGGCTCCCTGAAGCACATGTACGGCCTGGTCTCCATGTCCGACGGCCAGTCGAATTTCCGCCATTACGGGGGGCTGGGCGAGACTAGCGGGAAAATGATGGTCTCGGTCCAGACACCCGTCCTCAACATCATAGACGCGATCTGGGTCTCCCAGGGCGCCCTGGAGGGCTACCCCGCGCCCGCGACCTTCCGGGCTAACAAGATCGTGGCCAGCCAGGACCCGGTGGCCCTCGACTATTGGGCGGCCCTGCACATCCTCTACCCCATCGACAATAACGCGAACCACCGCCCCGATTATTCCGGGATCGACGCCTGGCTGTCCTCCGCCCTATCGACGATCAACGGCCGCGGCGGTTTCTCGGGGGAAAGCCGGGGCATCCTGGTCAAGGACACGACCAAGACCGAGTCCGAGATGACGCTCTACGAAACCACGCCTTGATTCCTACTTGATCAGCCGCTTCTTCATCATCCGCACGCCGATCGCGAAGGCGATGACCTCGAGGACGAAGACGACGAGGAAGTTCCAGATATATTTAGCCTGGTACTCGCCCGAGAAGACGGCGCGCGAGATCTTGACGGCGTGGGTCAGGGGCATGAAGTTCGAGAGCGACTTCATCCACGGGGGGAACTTGTCGAGCGGGAAGAAGACGCCCGAGAAAAAGAGCATGGGCGTGATGATGAGCTCCGTGTAGTAGTTGAAGAAATCGAAGCTCGGCGAGACCGACGTCACGATCATGGCCAGCGAGGCGAAGAGAACGCCGGTGAAGACCATGAGGATGAGGATGAGGAGGACGCTCGGGATGGAGACCGGCAGGATACCCATGGCCATGGACACGAGCATCATCAGCATGCCGCTGATCAGCCCGCGGAAGGCGCCCCAGGCGATGTCCCCGGCCACGGCGTCCTCGGCCGATACAGGCGTCGCGATGAGCGAGTCGTAAAGCTTCTCGTGGACCATCTTGACGAACGTCCCGTAGAGACACTCGAAGGTCGATGACATCATGACCGACGAGACGAGGACCCCAGGCACGAGGAAATAGAGATAGGGCTTGCCGCCGAAGTACCCCATATAGGCGCCCATGCCGATGCCGAAGGTGATCAGATAGAAGAGCGGCTCGATCAGGCTGACGAGGAAGGTCGAGACAACGAACCTCTTGTAGGAGTAAAGGTTCCGGACGAAGACGTGGTAGATCCGGTAGGACAGGTTCATTCGATGAGCCCCCTGCCCGTAAGCTTCAGGAAGACATCCTCGAGCGTCGCCGGCCGGGTCCAGGTGTTGGGGAGGTCGAGCTCGACGAGCTTGCGTATGATGTCGTGGCCGTCGCGGCAGTAGAAGAAGAGCGTGTCGCCGACGCGCTCGTGGCCACAGGCGAAGGACCCGAGCTCGCGGATGAGCCGGTCGTCCTCCTCCCGGCCGATCCGGATCTCGACGACCTCGCGGCCGATCTCCTCCTCGATGAGCTTCAAGGGGAGACCTTCACGAAGGATCTTTCCCTGGTGCATGACGACGATCCGGTCGCAGAGCTGCTGGGCCTCCTCCATGTACTGGGTCGTCAGGATGAGCGTGGCTCCCTGGCTCTTGAGCTGCCGGAGTCGCTGCCAGATCATATGCCGGGCCTGGGGGTCGAGCCCCGTCGTCGGCTCGTCGGCGACGATGAGCTTCGGGCGGTTGAGGAGGGCCCGGGCGACGAGCAGCCGCCGCTTCATGCCGGTCGACAGCTCGTCGATCTTGCTCTTCCGCTTGGCCTCGAGCTCGACGAACTTCAGGAGTTCGTCGATCCGGGGCCGGGCCTCGCGCCGTGGGATGTCGAAAAACCGGGCGAAGATGGTCATGTTCTCGGTCACGGTGAGGTCGGGGTCGAGGGTAATCTCCTGGGGGATGACGCCGGTCATCTGCTTGATGGCGCGGTTGCCGGTATGGGCGGGCATGCCGCCGACGGTCAGAGTGCCGGAGGTCAAAGGCGAGACGCAATGGATGATCTTGACCGTCGATGTCTTGCCGGCGCCGTTCGGCCCCAGGAAGCCGAAGCATTCCCCCTCCTGGATATCGAAGGAAATGCCGTCGACGGCGGTCAACTCCCCGTATTTCTTGGTGAGGTTCCGCGCCGTGATGAATGCGTCCATGGCCTTGAGAAGGGCCATGATAGCAGATTTCCGGTACTATTTCTCTATCGCCCCGATGTCCCCCAGCGCCCCCGACGGCCGGGCGTTGCCGCGCTGGTCGGTCGCGGCGAAAGCGTAGTGTTTGGTTTCCTGCGTGACCGAGATCACGACGTTGCTGCCCAGCGGGCCGGTCGTGAAGGTCCCCCAGAAGTCGTCCCCGAGGATGGCCATGCCCAGCCGGTCGCCGATGGCCTGGTCCAGGCTTCGCCAGAATGCGATCCAGGCGGCGTTCTGGGAGTTCGACGGCCAGGTGACGGCCGGGCCGTACCAGGTCGTCCCGGTCACGTCGCCGAAGCTCGAGCCGAAATCGCTGCCCAGGATCGAACCGTAGTCCGAGCGGAGCTGGAGGATGACATAGTTCAGGAAATCGTCCGTGGGCTGGCCGTAGCCCGTGTACCCGGCGTTCACATAGGTGACGCTGTAGCCCCCGGCGGGGATCTTGTTCACAGCCAAGTCGGCCGGCGGGTACCAGAGGATGGCGGGCTGCCCCGAATCCGTCCCGGCCGAGAGGACGGAGGCGTGATAGTGGGCGCCGGCGACGTCCAGGGCCTCGAGGAGCGCGACGCCGTCGTGGTCCCCGGTCTTGGGCCAGCGCTTGCGGCTGGACATCATCCAGGCGGGCACGGGGACGAGGATCTGGCTGAAGTCGACCCGCCCGACGAGGTTATAGCCCTGACTGTTGAAGTTCAGGATGGACCCCGCGAACCAGTCCTCGGCGGCCCCGTTGAGGGTGTTGCCGACGACGATCGAGTTCTGGAGCCACACGTTCTCCACGGTGTGGGCGTTGCCGATCGTGGCGGCGACGCCGCCGCCGCCCAGGTTCGGCTTGCCGCTGAAGTACGCGAGCTCGCCCGTGACGGCATTTTCGGCGATCGTGCAGCTCTGCACCCAGAGCGAGCCGCCGCCCATGTAGATGCCGCCGCCGCGGTCGTACCATTGACCGGCGTTGGCGATGTCCGGGTTGTCCTCGGCCAGGTTCCGGGCGATGGTGCAGTTCGTGACGTACATCGAGGCCAGGTTGTTCGGGCCGCCGGACAGGGTGAAGATGCCGCCGCCGTAGGAGTGCTGGGCCGTGCAGCGGTTGCCGCTGACCGTGCAGCGCTGGAGCGACGTGTCGTTCCCGGTGCCGCCCGTGTTGTCGGCGCCGCCGACCGAATAGATGCCGCCGCCCGCCGCGCCGTACCCGAGAGCCCAGTTGCCGGAGACCACGCAGTCCTTGAGGTCGAGGCCGTTGGCGTAGATGCCGCCCCCGTAGGTGCCGCGGTCCCGGCTCGAATTCACATCCCCGGTGCACCGGTTCCCCCAGACCGTGCAATGGTCGAGAGTGAGCTTGCCCCAGACCGCCAGGCCGCCGCCCCGGGCGAGGGTGTAGGGCTGGGTGCCGGTGGCGATCGCTTCGGCGTAGGAATGGCCGCCGGTGATCGTGACGTTTTTCATCGTCAGGTTCCCGTAGACCGTCATGACGCGGGCATGGCTCGTGTCCCCGCCGTTCCACTGGATGGTGATCCCCTCGGACAGGGCGGAGGCGTCGATGACGAGGTTCTTCTGGGCGTAGAGGGCCGAGGCGCCGTAATCGCGGTCCTGATAGCCCTGGAACGTCATGCCGGAATAGACTTCGCCCTTGAGGGTGGAATGGGCTTCGCCGACGATGGAGAGCAGGATGGTCCCTCCATTGAGCTTGCTGTCGAAGGTGATCGTGTCGCCGGAGCCGGCCGACGCGATGGCAGACCTGAGGGTTATCGTTCCGCTCGGGGGGGTGGCGACGTCGTCCAGGGAATTGACGACCAGCGTCGTCGTTTTCTGTTCGTCGTTCGAGGAGCAGCCGAAGGCAAGAAGGAGCGAGCCCAGCAGGACCGCCCCGAGTTTCACGCGTGCACGGATGTTCATACGTCCTCCTTTGAGCCGGCGAGGCGTATTATAGGCCCAATCCGTCGCGGCAGCCAATCGGAAGCACGGGAAGCGCAGCGGAAGAAGGCGCCCGCGGCGGGGACGCGCCTCATCCGACCTTGAATGACCTCATCGAGATCGAGCGGTTCTGGAAACCTTCGTGGATGAATTCCAGGCCCTCGCCTTTGTCCTGCAGGCCGATGGCGAAGACCATCGGAAGGTAATGGTCGAGCGTCGGCACGGAAAGCGAGGTCGCCCGGTCCATGTTCTGGCAGTCGAGCAGGCTCTGGTGGTCCCTGTCGAGCAGAGCCCGTTTGATCCTCCCATCGAATTCGACGGCCCAGTCATAGGGCTTCGCGTCCATGTTCCGCATGTCGACGACCCTGAGGTTGTGGACGATGTTGCCGCTCCCCATGATCAGGACGCCCTTCTCCCTCAGGGGGCGAAGCGCCGCGGCCAGGTCATAAAAGGACCGCAACGTCGGCCGGTTCCACCCATTATAAGGTGAATAGTCGAGGCTCATCTCGAAGACCGGGATATCGGCTTTGGGGTATACGTGCCTCAATACGGCCCATGCGGCATGGTCGAGGCCCCAGGAATCATCGCACTTGACGGGCGGCTTCTTGACCAGTTCCGCGACGAACTTGGCGTCGCCGGGGGAGCCCGGGCTGGGATAGCTCAGCCGGTAGAGCTCATCCGGGAATCCGTAGAAGTCATAGATCGTCTCGGGCTTTTCAGCCGACGCCACCCGGGTCCCGTCCGTCAGCCAATGGGCGGAAACGACCAGGATGACTCTAGGTCTTGGAAGTTCGTTTCCCAACTCGGCCAGGCGCCGCGTGTAGTCATTCTTCAAGATGATGTTCATCGGCGAACCGTGGCCGATGAACAGAACAGGCATCTTCATGGCTTTGCCTCTGGACGTTCCGCTCTTTATCTGAATCAGTTCTTGTCTGGGACCCCACCATCGATCTTAACATCTTTGAGAAACTCGGCACACTGTTCCGGATAAGTCACATTGATATAGATGCCCGTCCCGATCTCAAACCCGGCAGGAGTGGTTAATTTCGGGATGATCACCAGGTACCAATGGAAATATTTCGCGTTCTCGTCCCCCACCGGCGATGACCGAATGATAAAATTATAATCGGGATTATTTAACCCGTTGTAGATCCTGGCCAATATATTTTTCAATAAACTGGCAAAATCAGAAATCTCCCTGTCTTCGATATCAGCGAACGACGCCACATGTCTTCTCGGCATGATGCGGACTTCAAACGGCGTCCGGGAGGCGTAGGGAGCATAGCAGACAAAATGGTCGGTTTCTGTAATCACCCGTTCGTGGCGCCGGATTTCTTCCGCGAGCATAACGCAATAAATGCATCGGCCGTGCGCATCATAGTATCGGACCGCCTGCTCGATCGGATTCCGGACATGTGGTGGAATGACCGGAGTAGCGATGAGCTGGGAATGCGGATGTTCTAATGATGTCCCGGCCCGGACCCCGTGATTCTGGAAGATGTTGACAAAACAGATGTGCTTTTGCTTGGCGGCGCTCTGCAACCGCAGTTTATAGGCCTTGACAACGTTTTCGACCGATCCGCCATCCAGTGTGGCCAAGGTGAGATTATGCTGCGGCGTTTCGACAATGACTTCTGCAATGCCATATCCGGTTGCTTTTAAAAAATGGCCGACTCGCTTCGACTGAAAAGGAACGTCTTTCTGAAGAGCGGCGAATTTGTTGGGGACAACTCGGACCGCCCACTTCCCATTTCTTTCGATCGTGAGCTCCGCCGGAGGCGTGTGGGCTTCATTGCCGGGACAAAACGGGCATTGAGCGCTGAACTCGGGCAACGGCGGTCTGGCCGCTTCTTTGGTCTTAAAATCTTCCGGTCGTTTGGCGCGTTCAGACGCAATAATCACCCACTCATCGGTCAGCATATTCTGTCTAAGCTCTGGCATGGTTCATTCCTCCAAGCCGATTGTTTTTGGGAGCGCCGTAAGCACAGAACCGCAGGGAGTCAGGATTGTCAGAATGGCACTTGGGACACTTGATGGCCACCGCTGGCCCCCTCTTCTTTGCTGGCATAAGATTAGCAATCGACAGGTGCGAAGTCAACCGTGGTTGGGGGAAACATCGACATCTCCTTCGCTCTTATCGTCTAAGACACGAAGCTCCCCGGGGGGAAGTACGAAATGGCCAGCGTCAGCCGCCGACATCCGTCTTGACAGGCCCGTTATTCCGTTATAAAGTTCGATGCAGTCAGGACGTCGGTCAGCGTGGATTCGGGTCAGGCCACGGCGGGGAGGAGTGGTCGCTCCCATGAAATGCTCCCGTTGTCAGTTCGAGAACGCCGCGGAAACGCATTTCTGCGCTAACTGCGGCGCCGCTTTTCATCCCGGACGGAAAACCCCCGCTCCGGCCCCCGGCCCGACCTTAACCGCCAGCGTTTCCCTGGGGGAGTTGGTGTTTGGGACCACGTTCGGCGGCCGCTACCGGATCTGCGACGAGCTCGGCCGCGGCGGGATGGGACGCGTCTACAAGGCGATCGACCGGGAGGTCAACGAAGCCGTGGCCCTTAAGATCATCAATCCCGACATCGGCTTCGACGAGAAGATGCTCGACCGCTTCAGGAACGAGCTCAAGCTGGCCCGCCGGATCTCCCACAAGAATGTCTGCCGGATCCACGACCTCGGCGTCGCGGAGGGGATCTATTTCATCTCCATGGAATACATCCCGGGCGACAACCTTAAGAGCATCATCCGGATGGTGGGCCCTCTCTCGCCGGCCCGGACGCTCTCGATCGCCGGTCAGGTCTGCGACGGCATGGCCGAGGCCCACCGCCTCGGGATCGTCCACCGGGACCTCAAAACGGCCAACATCATGATCGACCACGAGGGGAACGCCCATGTCATGGACTTTGGCATCGCCCGCGCCGCGGTGGCGGAGGGCCTCACGGACCGCGGGACGATGGTCGGGACGCCCGAATACATGGCCCCGGAGCAGATCGAGGGCGAGAACGTCGACCAGCGCGCAGACATCTACTCGCTGGGCATCATCCTCTTCGAGATGATGACCGGAAGGGTCCCGTTCGAGGGTAACACACCCCTGAGCGTCGCCATGAAGCAGAAGACGGCTCGCCCCCCGAACCCGCGGGAGCTGAACCCCCGGACGCCAGAGGCCCTGGATGCCGCGATCATCAAGTGTCTGGAAAAGAACCCGGCCTCGCGATACCAGAAGATCGAAGCGCTTGCCTCCGACCTTCACGGCGTCGCCGAGGGGCCGGCCGGCGCCGAGCCGGTCGTTTCCACAGCGAAGACCGATACGACCACGTCCGGGGGGACTCGGCTGGTGAATTCCATAGCCGTCTTGCCGTTCAAGGACCTTAGCCCCCAGAAGGACCAGGAATATTTCTGCGAAGGCCTGGCCGAGGAGATCATCAACGCCCTGACCAAGATCACGAACCTGGAGGTGGCGGCCAAGACCTCGGCCTTCTCCGCTAGGTTCAAGGCTACGGACGTCCGTGAGGTCGGTCGGCAGCTCGGGGTCGGGGCCGTTCTCGAAGGGAGCGTTCGCAAGGACGAAAAAAAGCTTCGCATCACGGCCCAGCTCATCAACGTCGCGACCGGCTACCACTTCTGGTCCGAGATGTTCGAACGGCCCCTAGAGGACATCTTCTCCGTCCAGGACGAGATCACACTGGCCATCGTCGACCGGCTCAAGGTCAAGCTCCTGGGCGACGAAAAGGCCGTCTTCTTGAAGCGACATACCGAGAACCCGGAGGCCTACAACCTCTACCTCCAGGGCCGCCATTCCTGGAACAAGAGGACGCCGGACAGTCTTAAGGAAGGGCTCCAGTACTTCGTACAGGCGATCGAGAAGGACCCTTCTTACGCGCGGGCCTACATGGGCCTCTCAGACTGCTACGGTATCATGGGCTACTACTTCCTGCCGCCGCAGTACGCCTTCACAAAAGCCCGGGACGCCGCGGCCAAGGCGCTCGAGATCGACGACACCCTCGCCGAAGCCCACAGCTCCATGGCCTTCGCCAAGGAGAACCTGGAGAGGGACTGGGTGGCAGCGGAAAAGGGATTCCGGCGCGCCATCGAGCTCGACCCTGATTACATCTGGGCCCACCAGTGGTACGCCCTGTACATGGCCGCCAGGGGTCGCCATTCCGAGGCCCTGACCGAGATGAAGCGGGCCCTGGACGTCGATCCGACCTCGCCCCAGCTCATCATGGTCTTGGGCATGATCTACTATTTGGCCCGTTTTTACGACCGGGCGGTCAACGAACTCCGGAAGGTCGTCGAGATGGACCCCCACCACGTCCTCGCCAGCTTCTTCCTCGGCCTGGCCTACTTGGAGAAGGGACGGTTCGATGAGGCCATGGCTCACGTCCGGCGGTCGGCGCACCTGACGGGCAACGCGCCGTTCTTTGTCCAGGGCGTCGGGTACGTCCATGCTTGCTGGGGCCAGCCGGAAGAGGCCCGCGCCGTACTCGCCGCGCTGGACGAGATGATGAAAAAGACCTACGTTTCCCCTATGTTCACGGCGCTCATCCATTTTAAGCTGGGCGAGGATGACCGGGGATTCGAATGGCTCAACAAGGCCTTCGAAGAAGGAGACCACTGGCTGGAGTACATCAAGGTCTATCCTGGCTTCGATAGCGTACGCACCGATCAACGCTACGTCGCATTGCTCGAAAGGCTGCGGCTCTGATCTCGGCCTGGGCCTTCATGTTGTTCCGGGAGTTTGAGCGCCTCCCTTGTGTTAGTTTTCTGGGAAAAAAGCTGTCCTTCCGAACGGACCAAAACCGGGGGAGCAGACAAGATCAATACAACGACTTTCTCAGAATTAGTTAATATTATCAGCCTTTTCATATCTTAGGAACGTCAGCCCAATCTTTTTAGCCAGGTCATTAAGATCAGGATTCTCTGACTTTAATAAGTTAAGAAGTTTGATCGCGGCGGAGTTGAGCTTTTCACTGTCTGTCCTTTTTTCAGCGAAGACAATCCCAATATTCACGGACGCCAATCCTGGTCCAAACCACATTTTAATGGCCGCATTGTCTCCGCAGCTGCCCCAGCGAATAAATAGGGTACTCTTATCTGCATACATCGCCAACCAAGGCACATAGATGATTTCGGCCGCTTGTCCTAGTCCTAGCAAAATAAGTAGCAAAATGCCGGCCAAGACGAATCGATTCTTTTTCATTTTTTCCCTCCGATCTTGCTAGATCCAGTGGATAAAGCAAACCCTTTTTATTCTAGTTAATAAACTGATCAGTTCCAAGGTGAGATTGAAAACCTTGGTTCTCCTGCCCGCGGTTCGGCCCATGAAGACTGGCCCAGGCCCCTCCCTCCGTGTCATGCCGGTGTCACGGATTTTGACTAGACTCGCCTGATCCCGACTAATGGTGCCTAAAAGGAAAATGAAGAAAATCAGGGGAAAAGAGTGCCCGTGGAGGGAATCGAACCCACACCCGAGTTGCCCTGGACGGGCTTTTGAGTCCAGTGTGCCCAGTTGTGAAAAGTCCAACTATTAGACCCAACAAAACTATAGAAGCATTTCATAGATATGGCGAATATCTCCTCATTCCCCGAAAAGCCTGCCAGGGGGGTTCTGGGTGTTCAGGGTTTTTTCAAAGGCAAAGCCTGGGCTCAGTTGGACGAGCCAAACGAAGAGACAGACCACTCCGCCGCGTCCTTGAACAGCGGGGCGAAGATGTCCTTTCGGTGGAGTGCGTCAAGGATGTTCAACTTATCTCCTCGCCTGACTCTCCGTTACTCGGATTTCGAGTTCTGTTGCGCCAACGTGATAATTTCCGCTTTGGGCAACGTGAATATTTCCGCTTTTCTGGGCTAAGGTATTCCTCCGGACAGGAGGAGGGCCGGCCCCGTGCGAGAGGAGCGGATCACGTTGACCAAGA
>Ga0315280_10000441_pt1 | contig 77163 bp, 68 predicted proteins | sample YL17G06_40_MG_FD_203697 | JGI IMG/M metagenome (GOLD analysis project Ga0315280, IMG submission 203697) | Sediment microbial communities from Yellowstone Lake, YNP, Wyoming, USA - YL17G06_40 | ecosystem: Environmental > Aquatic > Freshwater > Lake > Sediment | place: USA: Wyoming | collected... | reverse complement strand
TGCCTGAACTCAAGAGTGAAAATGCGACTATCAGGTCATCTGCGGAGCGCGCCGCCCTCAATATGCCAATACAAGGCACAGCAGCGGACATACTAAAACTTGCTATGATAGAGATAGAGAGAGTGCTTTCAGAGAGAGGTGGAGACGCCCAAATGCTTCTCACAATACACGATGAACTTCTCTTTGAGGTAGATAAGAAGGTAGTTGAGGAGGTTGCGGAGATAATTAAATCGAATATGGAAGATGTCATTGAACTTGAAGTCCCTGTTCTTTCAGCGGTTAACTGGGGTGATAACTGGTTTCTAGCGCACTTAATATGAAAAGTGATAAAAAATCAAATATGTTAGATGGTTTAGAAATACTAAAAAACAAAGAAATTGGAAGATTAAATAATTATTTATTTAAATTATTCATTCCAAAAGATATAGAACTTAAAAAATTTCCAAAAGGTATATATATTTATGAATTTGATATTATTAAATTTAACAAACTTTATACAGATTTTTTTAATTATGTAAAAGAATTTGCAAAAAATAACTGTAAGAATTTCACAATAAATGAAAAAGATGAAAAAATAATTAAAAATATTTTCAGATTTTGGAGATCTATTAATGGAACAAAAAACACACTAAAATATGAATTAATTGCATGCTTAAAATCATTAGAAAGGATTATGGGAAATATAAAATATTACAGTGAAAATAAATATCTTGAAAAATTATACGCGGAATTAAGAATTTTATATAATGTTTTCAAAGAATCTTTATATATATTAAATTTAATTAAATATGGAAATGAATATTATAAAAAAAGTCTATATCCATGGAGGGATATAGGTAAAGATATAATAAATGATTTCTTTAATATTTATCTATTTCTCAGTCCAGAAAAATTGAAAATAAATAAAATTTCTTTATCTAATTCTTTATCAATTGCATCATTTATTTTAAGAAGCTGTATAGAAGAAAGAATAAGACAAATATTGTGTATAAAAAATGCTTATATAGAAACAAAAAATAAAATAATAGCAATCAAATTAAATAATATGTTAGAAATAATAAAAAATAATGAAGATGTAAATATAATCTTACCAGTAAAATTGTATATAATAAAAAAGATATATCGTTGGTTATCCAACTATATACATGATAAGCGTGTTCCAAAAACTTGGGAAATAGAATGGTCTATATATATATTAGAACCTTTTTTTATTGATGAAAAAATAAAAATAAAAAATACATTCTTAAATGATATCGACCTTATAAAAAATGATCTAAAAATAATGTATAAAAATTTAAAAGATATAGAAATTTTTGTAATAAAATATAAAAAAGAAGAATTAGAAAAAAAATTTAATTTTATAATTTATGATTAAAGAATATAAATATATTGATATTGGAAGAATAAGGGTCTATTTCATATCAGACAGGTCATTCTCTGTTGATGGCTCTATTTTATATACACCACTTTCAAGAGAAGAGTGGAGTAAGTTCGCAAATGACATTGGAGAAGGCAAGGTTGAGGTGAAGACAAGGTCAATCGTTATTAAGACAAGGCATCATCTTATTCTTGTTGACTGTGGGCTTGGTAATAAACTGAAAATGCCGGTTCATGAGACAACCAGAGAAAGCGACCTTATCAAAAATATAGAAGACCTTGGCTTCAAACCATCTGATATTGATGCTGTCATACTCACGCACCTTCACTACGACCATGCTGGCTTCGCTCTTGATGAAAACGGTAGACCCGCATTTAATAACGCAACATATTATATTCAGAAGCAGGAGTGGGATGATGCAAATAACCCTGATGAGATTACAGCGCTATCATATATTCCAGAACTGTTTACAGGTCTTAAAAATTCAAAGCATCTGAAACTGATAAATGGAGATTATCTTGTAACCCTTGGCGTCAGATTATGGCTTTCAGATGGGCACACATCGGGTCATCAGATGGTTCTTGTGAAATCAAGGGGCGAAGGGCTTTTCTTCTGCGGTGATATAATACCTACAGGGCATCACATTCGTCCTGACCTATACAGTGCTTATGATTACTTTCCCCTATCAGTCCTGTCAATGAAAAAGCGCGTTCTAAAACTTGCTGTAAAACACAACTGGTATCTCGCCTTCTCACACGACCCTGACGAGCCTTATATTAAGTTTTAGATATACACTATAGAATATAAAGATATAATGGAGGTTTTTAAGATGTGGGAATATTTAATTTTTATACTTTTGATATCACTGAGTATCTCTCTATGCTTTGCTTATGAGAGACCGGACCCACTCTCGCCAATAAGAATTGACACAGTCCACGACTACACTACAAATACAGATATTGAATATTCTGTTGACGACACTAATGCCACTTTTAACATCATGATGCCGGAGTCACTCACATTTGAGGAGAGGGGTGAGAAGGAAAAGACAGTGAAGGAAGAGACGCAGTTATTCTCATCATTTGCAGAAGCGGCGAATAATGCACAATATCCTGTGCTTGCCTCAATTGAGTTCTGCGGTCAGAAGGGCAAGTTCTTTGATGATGGAATGTATTCAGCAGTTGAACTCGCACTTGATAAGGGAATTGCAACTCTGACAGGTGGAAGACAGGAACTACTGAAAGATATAGCAGGCGAGTTGAAGAAACGGCTGGAAGGTGGAAATAACAGGCAGAAGAAAGCATACAGAGATGCACTTGAATTTATAGCGACAGCGCTCATTCTTGGTGGAAGTTATGTTGAAAAACTCGACATACCAAAAGATATAGCGAGGGATGCAAAGAAAGATGCCGATAATTTCATAAAGAATGACCCATACTTATCAAAGCCAATCGGTTTTTATATATGGACAGAGGAACTGATATCCATATTCAGGAGAGACCGCTATCTTGCTACAATACTTGACCCACAAAAAGCAGATAAGTTCGCTTTAGCCCTTGCACTTTCATCTGTCATAGGTAGCACAGATAACTTACGGCTAAAAGTATCATTTGTTATTGACCTTTTCAGCCATCTGACCAATCCAACGAGATTCTCAACACCTATTGACTACATTACTGTCTTCAGCGACTGTGATAGAGTTCTTAGTGATGACGCTATATTCAATGAAGCCCAGAGAAAAGCAATAGAAAAGAATATGTCTTTCTCCATTGTTCCACCATCAAGGTCAAAAGAGGTTGATTTAATGAACTCGCTTACTGATATAAGCGGAAACACTGGATTAATGGGTGAGCTCATAAAGGCAGTAAAAGAAGGAAAGATTGACCTGAAGCCAGATAAAAATAGTGGCTGGTATCAGTATCAACAGTATGCTCTTGAATGTCTTTTAAGGTTTGATGAGACAAAAGAAGCAGGTAAACTCAATATTGATGATAACTACAGGAAGCGTCTTGAGGCAGCGTTTGCGACAATGCTGACCCAGGCAAGAGAAACACATGTAAAGACGCTAGAGAAAGGTTTTACAATGGCAGCACCTCCAAGGGAGCGGGTCCTTGAAGTAACAGTTCATCCCGAATTCACAATTGAGCCGATTGCTACATACTACCTTCGCGTTGCAAGGGGGTATCGCTTCCTCGAGAGCATACTGAATCAATACCTTGATGATGAATGGGGTAATCTTAAGCCACTATATAATGGCAAAGAATCAGGTGAATCCCTGAAGACGCACCTGAAATATATAACGAATCTTTTCTATGGTTTCTACCTTTCTTCCTGTGTTGACATAGGAATTGAGCCCCAACTTGAGAATGACGAGATAACAGAAGATTTGAGGGGTGTTCTTAATCAGGCGAAGAGATACCTGACATTCTGGCAGGACCCACTCTCGGGTGACCAGCTTATGAGCGAAGATATAAGGGTGATTGTCCCTGTTGGAAAGACAGCGGGGGGGATTCTCTGCTGGGCTGTTCTTGGTGTCCAGCCAATAGTTGTCAATGTCTCATACAATAATGAACCAAAAGTTACAACAAAGACACCCGGAGTCAATTTAGAGGTTGACTATGAAACAAGCACTTACACACTGCTTATACCAGAATTTTCTGAGGTCATTATACCTACTGATGAGCCACTCACAAGGAATGAGTTCAGGAAGATATGTGATGAGTGCAAAACAAGAGATAAGATAAAGAGTGCTCTTGAATCATATAAAGGCAGTTCAAAGAAAAAAGACCTATTTGGAGCGATTGGTGGTGGAGGCATTCCACTGCTTCCAATAACCATAATCGGCTCTATTATCATCGTTGGTGTTATAATATTTCTGATTATCAGGTCAAGAAGGAAGAAGAAGCAGAATTAGTCAAAAATATAATGGCTGGATTATATATACACATACCTTTTTGTAAAGGTAAATGTCCTTATTGTGATTTCTACTCAATTGTTTCTGACAGAAATACTATTTCAGAATACCAATCAGCAGTTATTGATGAAACACGACTTATTTCAATTAGGATGCCAGAATCTCAGAAAATAAATACAATATTCCTTGGTGGTGGAACTCCATCAATAGACCAGAATATTATAATTGATATAATCAAAGGTGCAGGGAGATACCTGAAACTTGAAACAATAGAAGAGTTTACGATTGAGGTAAATCCTGAAGATGTCTATCAACTTAATCTTGAAGCATTAAGAGAAATCGGAGTGAACAGAATAAGCGTTGGAATGCAGTCATTCAGCGATAGTCATCTCAAAATTCTTGGTAGAAGAACAGATTCTGATACAAATATAAGCGCATATAACAGATTAAGAGAATCCGGTTTTGATGCTATATCCATTGACTTAATTTATGGAATCAGAAATGGTGGGATAGTAGAGTGGAAAAAAAGTGTTGAGAAAGCAATTGAACTTATGCCTGACCACATTAGCATATACGAACTGAGCATTTTGAAAGAAAATCCTCTATATAAAGAAAAGGCATCTGATGATATGGTGGTAGATATGTATTATCTTGCAATAGAAAAACTTTCGTCTTCTGGTTACAGACAATATGAGATTTCAAATCTCTCACTTTTAGAAAAAGAATGCAGGCATAATCTAACCTACTGGAGATATGGTGAATATATCGGTCTTGGACCATCTGCTTCGTCATTCATAAACGGTGTCAGATACACAAACTTTGCAGACCTATCAGTATACATGAATATGCTAAGTAAAGGTGAACTGCCAGTTGAATATTCAGAGCAATTGAACAACGAAAAGAGGGCAAGGGAGGCATTAATGCTTGCTCTCAGGTTAATTGGAGGTGCGAACATACCTGAATTTGAGAGAGAGTTTGGTTACAATCTTAAGAATTTAATCAAAGATATACCTGATAATATAAAAAATGAACTCATCTCTGAAAATTATGATAGAATATCCCTAACCCAGAAGGGACTTATATTATCAGATGAGTTATTCTCATATCTAATTTAGTTATAAGTTTTTGACTGTGGTGATTTAGATGAGATTTGAGAGATTAAAATATTTAAGGGCTTTTGGTTATATAACAATCCTTATTTTATTATTTACTGTTTTTTCTACCATTCACTGTAAAAAGGGTGGGGCTTTTACCACAGGTTCTTCCTGGAAAGACGGCTGTTGGGCAAGATACAGAATTACGTATCCAGACAATATTATAGAAGATATTTCAATATCAATTGTTGGTAAGGAGGGCGCAAACTACATATTGGAGATAACAACCCTTGGCACAAGGCGCTTCACAATTGGTCTAAAAAGCCCCTCCGGTGGAATATTGGATAGAAGTGAACCCATATTGGGACAGGGACAGGTCGTATTAAAGAAGGGTGGACTTCAAGCAATGTTCGTTCCTGTTGAGGTCTTAAGCGACCTTTTCGGTAATAATATTCCATGTAAACCATTTGAGATACCGGGTTACAATATGAGCAAATCTGGCAAAGAAACGCTACTGCTTCCTGACGGCACAAAAATAGAAACCGAGCATTACAGATACCTTGTTCAGAAGAAAACGTTAGAAGAAATATGGATTTCACCCAGAGTGCCAATTTTAGGCATTGTCAAGAGAACTTTTGAAGATGGCACCGGTATAATGCTCGTTGATTATGGTGAGAAGGGGGCAATGAAACAGATAGAGGGTGAAATTCTGCCCTACGACCCAAAACTCTTTGAAGAAAAACCGCCCGTTGAAACAGGAACCGAAACGAAACCTGAGGGTGGTGAGATAAAATTTAAGCCAGAATTCAGGGGTATCTTTGGAGATATAATAAAGAAAAAGCCAGAAGGAGAGAAATGAGTTGGGTGTCTTCTGGAACTACTTTAAGGATGTTGACTTCACAGAACTTGGTTTCAAATGTGGACTTGAAGTTCACTATCAGATAAAGACAGATAAAAAACTATTCTGCCACTGCCCGGCAAAGATGGTCTCAAGAGAGCCGAACGCAGCAACTATGCGTCATATGAGACCAACGCTTTCTGAACTCGGTGAATATGATGGAACTGCGCTGATGGAGTTTAAGACAAAAAAAGAGGTTGTATATCTCCTGTATAAAGATGTCATGTGCACATACGAAATGGATGATACACCACCATTTCTTATAAATAGAGAAGCGCTTGATATAGTGATAGAAATGGCTATGATGCTCAACTGCCATATAGTTGATGAGGTTCACATCACAAGAAAGCAGTATCTTGACGGTTCAATACCCACTGGCTTCCAGAGAACGGCAGTTATAGGTATAAACGGATATATTCCCTATAAAAATAGGAAGATCGGAATTCGCCACGTCACAGTGGAGGAAGATGCCTGCAGAGAGGTTTCCGATAAGGGTCACAGAATAACATTCAAGACAGACCGACTTGGCATTCCACTTGTTGAGGTGATAACCCAGCCAGATATGAGAACCCCCTGGGAGGTAGAAGACGTTGGCTGGCTTATAGGAAGAACCCTGAGGGAAACAGGAAAGGTAAGAAGGGGCATTGGTTCTGTAAGGCAGGATGTAAATGTAAGTGTTGACGGTGGGACAAGGGTTGAGATAAAGGGAGTCCCGAGAATTGGGATGTTTGCGCCATTGACCGCTGTTGAGGCATTAAGGCAGAAAGCCCTTCTAAATCTGAGAGATGAACTTCAAAAGAGGGGTCTTTCATACGACAATATGGAGTTTGATGTTGTAGATGTTGATAATAAAATAAAGGAATTAACCTGCGACCTGCTCTTCACACCATTTAAGGAAAACGCTATATTCAAGATGGTTGTAGCGAAGGGCTGGAAAGGGCTTTTGGGTTTTAAGACACAGCCAGGTAGATATTTTCTACATGAAATTTCTGGCAGGGTTCGTGTCATTGCCTGCCTTGACAGAACTCCTAACTTCCTATCTCCGGAATTTATCACAACTTATTCACCAGATGAAGTTCAGTGGAACAGGTTTCTATCAAATTACAAAATAGGTGAGAACGATGGTGTGATAATCATTTTAGGCAGGGCTGAGGATATGAAAACAGCAGTTGACGAGGTAGTTATCAGAATGAGAGAAGCAGCACTTGGCATTCCCAATGAGACAAGGCAAGCAATGTCAGATGGAACGACCGATTTTGAGCGCATCCTCCCGGGTCCAAATAGAATGTATCCGGATACAGACCATCCGCCGGTTCCAATTGAGGCGGAACATATAGATAAGATAAAGTCAATGCTTTCTGAGAGACCCTGGGAGAGGGTTGAAAGATATAAGAAACTCGGTCTATCAGACCATCTTATTAATGAGATGCTGGATTCAGATTACAAAAATACATTTGACAGGATAGCATCTGATGCGGCTGTCAGTGCAACCTTTATTGCGAAGACACTAGTTGAAGATACAAAGCGGGTAAGGCGCCTTGGATATGATGTTAAAAAACTCACAGATGAGAGATTATTAGAGGTATTCAGAGCGTATGAAAAAGGGTTATTTCCAAAGGATATTCTGCCATCGCTTCTTATACTTGCCATTCAGGAAGAGACAGAGATTGAGGATATTCTGAAAAGCAAAGGTATAAAGATATTAGATAAAGACCATATAAGGGATATTGTTTATGAGGTAGTTGTAGCCAATAATGAGTCAAAGATAAGGAAGGATGATGGGGCACACTTTCGCTATCTGATGGGTCAGGCAATGAGCAAATTGTTCTCAAGGGCTGAGGGTTCAATAGTAGCAGAGATAATGAAAGAGACACTGGCATCTGTTGTAAAAGAGAACAGGTAATCTTATTTCTCTTTGATAAGTCCCAATATTTTTAAATTATTATATTCAAGGGCATCGCAGTGAAGAACTGCCCTACTGCTCCCCCACCTCTGGTAGCGAATCTCCCTCTTTTCACCTACCATTCTGTAAATCTCAATGTAGTCACCCTTTATCTCAAATATCACCTCACCACCCCTCTCCCTTACCTTGAATGCACTCTCAAGAGCAGAGAGGAAACTCAATACTTTATCTCTAACCTCATGTGGCTTTTGAGGAACTACTATTTGAACGGATTCAAAAACTGGCTCAAGAGGTGGTCTCTCATCAAGGGTTGCACTGATTTTATACTTCAGATTTTTCCTCTTTTTTCTCTTGAAAAAGTCAAATATTCCCATATTTTTTCAAGTTGATTTTAATAGATAGAACATAATTAAATCAAATATTATATTGTAAAGACAGATTATAATCTGCCCCTACTAATTAACAATAGTATTTATTGAAAATCAGTAAGAATATAAATATAATATGCTTATGTTAAAAATATACACAGATAAAGCACCAAAACCAATTGGACCATATTCGCAGGCGGTATTGGCAGGCGGTCTAATATTCATATCAGGTCAACTCGGCATTGACCCACAGACGGGGGAACTAAAGCAGGGAATTGAAGAGCAGACAAGACAGGCGCTCATTAACATTTCGCATATACTCGCACAGGCGGGGTCATCACTTAGCGGTATTGTAAATGTATCTGCATACCTTACGAATATGGATGAATATCAGTTGTTTAACAATATCTATACTGAATTCTTTATAGACCACGCACCATCGCGCTCTGTCGTTGGAGTTAATACTCTTCCAAGAAATGCCCTCGTTGAGATTGAAGCAGTCGCCCTTGTTTCATAGAACATCAGTAATACAGAAAACAAATACATCTTACAGATTGTATCAATTTGATTTATCAATCAAATGACAAATACATATCCCTTGTCATTCTGAACAATATTGTAGCGGTTTTATTTATCAAATAAAAAGCAATAAAAAAATAATCTGTCATTCTGAGCGATAGCGAAGAATCTCTATACCATTACTTTGCTATAACAAATCTCTTACTCGCAGATAATTCCTCCGATGTCATCTTCACAATATATACACCATCTGTAATAACTGATACATCACCTTCAATTGTATATTCACCAGAATTGTAGAGACCATTTGCTACTGTGCCTACCTTCCTTCCTGATATGTCATATATGCTAATGTCAATGTCTGATGATGTTGGAATGCTAACATCAAGATTTATGACTGAACTTGCGGGAGAGGGATATATGATTACAATCTCAAAACTACTGGGAGTTCCATTTCCTGATGTCACCTGTGTTGTGCCAAGTGTATCATTCTTATCAGAGACAACCGCCTCAAGTTTGTATTCGTATGCTGTCTCGGACAAAACATCTCTGTCTGTGTATGAATATAGATTTGTGCCAGTGATGAGGGATGTGTTGACCTTTGTCCATTGTGTGTCATCATTTGGGCAAGGATTATCATCCTCGCCTGCGGTGGTGGAATTTGAGGACAGATTATAATCTGTCCCTACGGGTGTTTGTAGGGGCAATTCATGAATTACCCAAGGTTCCACGACTCGGCGGTAGAGGTTGAAGCCCGATATATCTTCATCTGTTGAGACAGACCAGTTGAGTGTAATGGCGTCATTATTTGGCATTGCAGAAAATGATGTGAGGTCAATGCCGGGATATGGACCTTCATACCAGGCATATTTAAGATTTGGATAAAGATGATATGATATATGTGGATAATTATGTGAATCAAGTGCTAATGAAATACAATCACCATCTTCATCTTCAAAGGATTTATAATGCCATGTATTGCCATCAAAATATGTATATTTAATATAAGAATTATCGGGAAAATAATAGTATAGATAAACTATATGTGGATAATCGTTTGAATCAATTTTAATGGAATATGGGTCAATTAGAAAATAACTCTCATCTGCTATATCAATATACCATTTACCATTTAATTTATAAGTAAATTTTAGTTGGTCATAATCCTCTCCAAATGTCATATAAGCAATATATGGTCTATCCTTTGAATCAACATCAATTGAATTGGGTCTGCCTATTCTGTTACCATTATTATAAACTGTCTCTATATTCCATTTTGTTCCATTGAAGTATGCGTATTTTAATGACCTATTCGTATCATCATTGTATGATATGTGTATATAGTCCTTAGTATCAACTGCTATTGAATTAAATGAACCTACGTCACCTTCACTGTCAACGACCTCAATATTCCATTTTTCACCATCAAAATAAGCATGTCTTAAATCACCTTTATAAGGTCTACCATCATAGTATGATATATGAGGTCTATCTTTAGAGTCAATCGCTAATGAGTTTAAACCAACTGAAGCATCTCCATCAACCAATTCAATTTTCCACTTTATTCCATCAAAATATGCATATCTTAATTCACCATTATAGTATCCTACATAAGATATATGAGAGTGGTCTTTAGAATCAAGTGCTAAAGAAATGCCACCGCAAACATCAAGGGAATCAACATTCTCTATATTCCAATTTTTTCCATCAAAATATGCATATTTCAATATGAAATGATTATAATCCCAATATGCAATATGAGGAAAATCATTACTATCCATAGCAATTGAAGAATACCCACCGACTTCATCTGAATTATCAACAGTAATAATATGCCAGCCATAAGAAAATATAAGTATAGGGCTTAAAAGTAATATGATTATTAAAATACTCTTCATATAATCCTCTTTTAGTAAATTCAGGGCGGGCAGTTAAATACCCGCCCTTTTAATATCTATCTAACTATAACTATCCTTTTACTTACATTTGAGCCATTAATCTCTACATTAAAATTGTAAACACCATTTGATAGGTCACGGACATCCACCGATGATTCAAGCAAACCTGCCCTTTCAGCATATACTGTTTTCTTAGATACAAGACGGCCAGAGATGTCATACAGAGAGATTAATACAACACCAGATGTAGGAACATCAATCTTAAAATTAAAGTTATCATAAGATGGATTGGGATATAGACACTCAATGGATAAATTTCCAAGACCTAATAATTCCTTCTTTGCCCTTTCTTTTTCTGCATTATATGACCAATCAACACCGCTCCTCATTCTCAAAGATGGCTCACCATAAATCTGCAGTCCATCAGGAAGACAGCAAATATCAAGAACCTGGTTGTTGTGATATTCATAATTACAAATATATCGGTTGAAATATAATATTATTGCTCCATATAATGCAGCACCAAAAGGTCTGACTGGTTCATAATTCCATGGAATCCAACCATATATTAACCTTAATATATATCTATCAACTTCAGCTGTATATGGGTTCTCATACATAAATCTTGTTGCACCCGAACAAGCAACAGCACCGTAGATGTCATTTAACCAGCTCTTACATAGACCTACCTTTATATCATCTAACTTCCCAACATTACAACCTATCTGAAATACAACAGGGAATTCATTATTCATTGACTTATGTATCCATTTTGCATTCCATGTATTAAGGTCTTGGTCGCTGTTGGTTGACCACATTGGCCATTGGTCAACCTCACCATGACCAAAATAGTTTAATATAGAAGCACCTCTATAAATCCATAAAGCAACATTACCATTATTAGCACCATCTTCACCATGACAGGCATAGAAATCATAAGGGCTTTTAGGTCCGTTCATATAACCTCTATATTCCTTATATTGTATCTCATCTTTTTTCATCTTTGCAAACACTCTTGGTGTGTCACCTGAAAATGTTTTATGTGATACAATAATACATTTCTTCTCCCATTCTTCATTTCCCATATCACTATAGTAGTAATACCTTGTCTTATTTACTATATTTTCAAATTCATCCAAATTGTCAATAAACATCCTTCCAACAATTATATCTGGATAACAATCTGTCATCAATGGGTCATTACCCCAGCCAGTCATTCTTGCATAGCCCATATCGGTTGGCGGTCTTTGCGTCTGATAAAACGGTATTCCCCACTCTGGCATTGGTATTCCATGTAAACTACCCTGCTTTATTATATCACCAATAAGCAATACATACTCCAAGTTATTAGTTTGAGACCAAATATCATGAATGTAATGCCATATAGATGTTGCATCTGTTCCTGTCTGCGTTGTAGAAACAATTTCAACTGTGAAACTACCTCTGTTGGGGTCTTCAATATAGCTTTTTAAACTATTAAGAATACCAAGAAACTGCTGATTTCCTTCAAAATAGTTGTCATATATTATAAGATAAGTAGAAGGAGTAGGATTTATCCCCTCTTTACTGAATTCTTCTTTGAAGCTTATACCCTCAAGATTTTTTATTAAATAAGGATACATCTGACAGAAGTCAGCAGAGGGTCTTGGCTCCTCAACCCAGCCACCTGGATGTTCGTATGTAATTGTCACCCGGAAGAAATATTCTACATCAAGTTTATGTTGAACAGGGTTAAATGTTATAGGTTGCATCTTCATCTGTTCTACCTCATATTCTCTTAATATCCCTGGCATTTCATTAACTATGTCTTGATAAGGAAACCAGACATCACTATTGTAAAATTCATAGTCATAGTAGAAATCATATTCAGTGTTATCATCAGGTATAAATGGTCTTGGTGGCTGTTGTGGGTAAATATAATAATCTTCAAACATACATGACTGAATATCTGTAATATTCATGTCAACATCTGCTCCACTTGGTATTGCAAACATTTCTCTTATATTAGGCATTTTTGGTTTACCAATATCAAGTGTAACTCCATATTCAGGAATCCTAATATCATAAAAAGTCATACCATTTGGTGCCATTACCTGTTCTCTATACATTCCCGGTATCTGAACCGTATAGACAGTAGCACCAGTTGTATTGCTCTCAATAGTTATTATCGGTGGTTCACCAGGTGTGCCACTTCCACCTGGAAATGTTATCCACTCTTGCTCAGATAATGCTATTGATGTGAATAGAAGAATAAATAGAAATATAATTTTATTTGTAATTGTATATGTTTTTTTCATCTTTCACCTCCTTAATAAAAATTTATTAACTCAGTTTAAAATACAAAAAGCACCTCCCTATATTTCATAAGGTGCTTCATCAGGTAAAATCGCTCATATAACCACCTCCCCTTAATTACAATATTATACATAAAAATATTTTGGATATCAAGAGATATTTTTAAAAAATTTTTTCATCGTTCAAAACCCATTAAATATAAATCCATATAAATAATTAATAAAATCAAAACTATGATAAAATTAAGGATTATTTTTTGAGAAAAGATTTTGCTTGACAGTTATATTACTATCAGTTAAATACTTAAATTCACCATGCATGAACTTAGAAAAGACCCGATTATTGGAAGGTGGATTATAATATCCACAGAGAGAAAAAAGCGTCCTCAGGATTTTGTCTCAAAAATACCCACTGTCTCACAGTATGAGTTCAGACAGGACTGTCCATTCTGCCCGGGTAATGAAAAAATGACGCCCCCTGAGGTTCTGGCATACAGAGATGATGGCGAAAAAGATGGTCCGGAGTGGCGAATAAGGGTTGTCCCGAACAAATTTCCCGCGCTTGACCCCAATGGTGAGCCCGAGAAGAAGGGCATGGGAATGTATGACATTATAAATGGTGTTGGCGCTCACGAGGTTGTGATTGAGACGCCAATCCACAATGCAACCTTTGGATGCCTTCCGAAAGAACAGGTTGAATCATTCCTATGGGCAGTAAAGGAGAGAATGGTTGATTTGATGACAGATAAGAGGATGCAATACATAATTGTCTTCAAAAACCATGGAACTGTTGCTGGTGCTACACTTGAACACCCGCACTCTCAGATAATCGCCCTTCCAATTGTTCCCAAGACAATATCAGAAGAACTTGCCGGTTGCAGAATCCATTACGAACTCAAAGAACGATGCATCTACTGCGATATATTAAACCAGGAGATATTTGATGGAAGACGAATTGTAATAAACAGCAACAACTTCATGGTTCTGACACCATTTGCAAGCAGGTTCCCCTATGAGGTCTGGATAGTTCCAAAGAGACATATACCAAGCTTTACTGACACATCACTTGAAGAACTGGACGAATTATCATCAGTGTTGAAAGATACCATATCACGGCTTGAGAAAACCCTTGACAATCCACCATATAACTATATGCTTCACACGACACCATGCCATATGAAGAATCTTACATATTATCACTGGCACATTGAGATAATTCCAAAACTTGCCAATGTCGCGGGATTTGAATGGGGCACTGGCTATTATATTAATCCTGTTCCATCAGAGGATGCTGCGGAACATCTCAAATCTCTCTGCACAAGTATATAAGGTATGAACATACTATTCGCATCAAGTGAGGTTGCACCATTCGCAAAGACAGGTGGTCTCGCAGATGTCTCATATTCTTTCCCAAAGGCATTGAAGAGATTGGGAGACGAGATAAGCGTTCTTACACCATTATATAAGACAACTGTTGAAACCGGCCTTAACCTGACCAAGATTAAAGAACTGAGAGTCCCCCATCTTAATGAACTGGTAAATGTAGAGGTATTCAAAGCGACCGATTTTGATGATTTTAATACACTATTTATAAACTATGCTCCATATTTTGACAGGGATTGCCTTTATGGAACTGAGAAAAATGAATTTACAGATAATCATCTCAGATATATGCTATTTTCAAGGTCTATACTTGAATATATCCAAAGTATTGAGAGACCACCTGAAATAATACACCTTAATGACTGGCATACCGGGCTTGTCAAACCTTACCTTGATGTGTATTATAAAGATAAACTAAGTAAGGTCAAAACTGTATTTACAATTCACAATCTTGGTTATCAGGGAAGGGATTCAAAGGATATGATAAAAACCATTGGACTACCTGATACATACCTGAGTGAAGAGATGCTCGGCGAGGATTCAGAACTGGCTACAATCAAAGGTGGCTTTATGTGTGACGCAGTAAATACTGTCAGCCCGACCTATGCTAAAGAGATAACAACACCAGAGTTTGGTTTCTATCTTGATGATGACCTGAGAAGGATAGAATACAAACTTACCGGTATTCTTAATGGCATTGACTATGAACTCTGGGACCCTAATACAGATAAAAAGATAGAAGCCAACTACAATAAAGATAACTTTGAAAGGAAACACACAGTTTGCAAACTCCAACTCCAGAAAGGATTGGGGCTTGAAGTAAACGAAGATTCAATGCTATGTGGAATTGTCTCCCGCCTTGCAAGTCAGAAAGGGATTGACATACTGACTGAGATGCTGGAAGAGAAAGTCCCTGAAAATACACAGTTTGTAATTCTTGGAACAGGTGAAGAGACATATCATAAATCATTACCAGATATAGCATTAAAGAATAAAGATAGAATAAGCGTAGTCCTTGGATTTGATTCAACACTTGCAAGGAGAATATATGCTGGTTGTGATGTTTTTCTATTGCCATCACATTATGAGCCATGCGGTTTGAGCCAGATGATAGCGATGGCTTATGGAACCGTGCCAATCGCAAGAAAAACAGGTGGCCTTGCAGATACAATAATAGATACAAACAATCAATCAGACATCATCAGTAATGGTTCTACTGGTTTTCTTTTTGATGATTATAGTGCCATCTCTTTCAGAAGAGCCATTGAAAGAGCACAGGCATTGTTCCTTGACAAAAAAATATGGAATAACCTGATATCAAATTGCTTTAATCAAAACTTCTCGTGGGATAGTTCTGCCAAAAAATATTTAGAACTATATAACAAAATCAAAAATCAATAACCTTCAAGATTACATCTTTCTTAAAGAAATTCCATCTATTTTTTATAATTTTTATATGATATAAATATTACTATTGAACAAATTTATAAACATTGTTATAAATATTAGTTAGATATGGGGTTTAGCGGTTCATTAGAGGATTTTGGTTTATCCGATGTTCTTCAATTAATCCATATTGGAAGAAGAACAGGGGTTCTTATCATTGTATCTGATGGACAAAGAGCCGAGATTTTCTTCCAGGATGGCGAAGCAGTTCATGCTATCTTAGGGGATGTTATAGGTGAGCAAGCTGTCTATAAAGTATTTAACTGGTCAAGAGGCAAATTTGATTTTGAAGCAAAGATAGTCCCAACGCCAAAAACTATAACTGTCGGAAGCCAGAACCTTATCTTAGAAGCAACCAGAAGAATTGACGAGTGGTCTAAACTGAAGAATCTAATTCCAGGTGAAAATGCAGTTCTTTCATTCTCACCCAATCCCCCTGATGGTTCTCATAATATTACTCTAAGCCCTGAGGAATGGCGCATACTGTCACTCATTGATAGTAAGAGAACAGTTGACGATTTGGCAAAACTGACTGGATTTTCGACACTGTATGTTACGAAGACACTTTACGGTCTTGTATCAAGCGGACTTCTTGAAGTAACTGGAAAGAAGGAACTAAAGGAAGAAGAGGTAAGACACGAAGAGGCAGAGAAAGGAACCTCAGCATTTCAAACATTTATAGGTAAAATAGGTGGCACATTTGGGATAACTGGAGTGAAGAAATTAGAAGAGGAAGAAGAAGAGTTCACAACAAAAGTCGGCATTGTATTATATTTCTTAAACAGATTGCTACTAAAAATTGTTCAACCAGATGGTTTATATAATCCCGTGAAACTTCCATGGAAACTTAATAATAAATTGAGGGACTTATCATCTAACGCACCAACATTAACTGAATTGACTGTTAGAGATGGTTTGTTTGATATAAGAGAATCAGAGATTGTTCTTAAACGGATTGATGATATATCACAGGATAGTATATTAATAGCACTTTCAAAAATAGCAGATGAGCTATTTGAAGAGATAATAAAGTCGTCTAATAAGAGTGCTGCTTTGAGACGATATAATGCTATATTTAATGACGTATTCTGTGAAGGAAGAAGACCTGAAGACCTTAGTTTATCTGAATATATATCAGAGAGAACATTATAGAAATCTTAACACAGAAAAGAAAGGACCAACATATATATGCTAGCCCCTGAATTATGTCTGACCTTAAACTATTCCACTATATAAGGCATTGCCCATGCTGTAGTATTATAATCATCGTTCGTTTCGTTCTGAAGACAACCCGAGTTCAGTATATCAACTGCTGCGTGGTGAACACCATCATTATGAGGCGCCCAATTCCCAGTATAATATATATCATCTCCCTGGTCAGTGAACAAATCACGATTCCATGGCCAGTGTAAATAGACAAATGATTTTGGCTCCCAATTCTCGTTTGTTGTATTTTCTGCCTCAACATCTACATGAACAATCTCATCCTTCTCAAATCTTGGCACCTCAGTATCTATATCATATAATGTTGAGGGGTCTGTTATTGTCATATTCACATCACCATCACTGTCATAGACATGAACCGACTTTATATGAACTGTCTGCTTGTTCTGGTCATATAGTTTATATTCACCGGGAGATATTTTTTTAAGAACCCAGTTGCCAGTGCTTTGTTTCTCAAAAACTGCATATTTTGTCAGAGTGTCGTGAAGTGGTTTACTACCTGGATTATATACATTATCATCAGTTGTATCTACATAGAATAGTCCTGTAATATCGCATATAACCGTCACACAAGCAGTGTTGCCCTGGAAATCAATGTTTATTGTTCTATTAACGGGTCTATCAATCTTTCTTCCCCATGGGCGAAGAAACGCCTGGTCACCAAATACACCTAATTCACCTTTTGCACCACCATCGTCAATTTCTGCGATAGGGTAGAAATATTCACGGTATTGCCCATCAATTGCTCTCTCTATATCATCCCTATCATTGGTTGAACTCATCCATGAACACGATAAAAACAGGAATAACGATATAATAAAAATAAGTGGTAGTAAGAAAAACAAAACTAACTTTACCATCTTCATATTAAACCTCCTTTCATAATCTTATTCATTAATTTAGACAAATTATATTAAGAAAAGTTTAAAACAAAATGGGCGAAATAGGACTTGAACCTATGACTTCCTGCTTGTAAGGCAGGCGTTCTCCCACACTGAACTATTCGCCCCTGAAGCAGATTTTAACAAACAATAAAATTTTTTATAAATTTAATTTATTTTGAATAAAACTATTAAAGGTAATCAAAGGTTCATCTTCTAGAATTTCTCTTTATCATCAAAATCATCAAACCGTGGTTCAATATCAAGACAGAGCGACCTTAGTTCTCTTATAAGCACATTGAACGATTCTGGAATTCCAGGTTCTGGAATCGGTTCACCCTTCACTATCGCCTCATACATTTTTGACCTGCCAAGAACATCATCTGATTTTACAGTGAACATCTCCTGTAGCATGTATGCAGCACCATATGCCTCTAATGCCCATACCTCCATCTCTCCAAATCTCTGTCCTCCCATCTGACTTTTGCCACCAAGCGGTTGTTGAGTGATGAGAGAATACGGTCCAACCGACCTTGCATGTATTTTATCATCGGCAAGATGATTCAACTTCATTATATACATCCAGCCAACAGTAACCGGATGGTCAAATTTCTCTCCTATCCTGCCATCGAATAATGTCGCCTGTCCCGTTTCAGGAAGCCCCGCCTTTTTTAATTGTTCCTTTATCTCCTTCTCGGTTGCACCATTAAAAACAGGTGAGATCGCTATAAAATTTATTTCTTTCGCTGCCCAACCTAAATGTGTCTCCAGAAGTTGACCAACATTCATCCTTGAAGGAACCCCCAATGGGTCAAGAATTATATCAATAGGAGTTCCATCCTCAAGATATGGCATATCCTCTTCCGGTAATATTTTTGAGATTACACCTTTATTACCATGCCTTCCTGATAGTTTATCTCCAACAGAAAGTTTACGTTTTCTTGCAACATATACTTTCACCTTTTTAAGAACTCCAGGTGGTAATTCATCCCCCTTCCTTATAGCATCAATCTGCTTTTCTAAAGTAGCGGAAAGTTCACCAACCCTGTCTCTATATGTAAGTAATATTTTATCAACTTTCCTTTCCAATTCTGCTTCCATACCAAGTCGACCTTCACTTATAGGAAGTAATAATTTATTTTTGAAATCCTTCTCTTTAATTTCAACACCTTTGGGATGAACTACTTCCTTAGTTTCATAATCAGTTATATTCACCCTTGGTTTGTATGCAACCAGAAGTCTTCTTAAACAGTTATCTCTTGCATTCTTCAGTTCTTTTTGTTTCTGCATTACGTCTGTATCAATCTCCTCAATCTTTAATGCTTCTTTTGCTCTCTTTCTTTGTGATATCTGTTCTTTCTGCTCAAATACCTGAACATCCACTACCCACCCATCGAGTCCAGGGGGTGCCTTCAAAGATGCGTCTCTCACTTCACCTGCCTTCTCTCCAAATATTGCCTTCAATAGTTTCTCCTCAGGTAAAAGTTCTGTTTCACCTTTTGGTGTTATCTTTCCAATAAGAATATCTCCTGGTTTGACAGGTGCTCCAACCCTGATAATGCCATCTTTATCCAGATTTTTGATTGACTCTGAACCAACATTGGGAATGTCCCTTGTTATCTCTTCTGGACCAAGCTTTGTTTCTCTACACTCAATATCAAACTCTTCAATATGAATTGAAGTAAAATAATCATCCTTCAATAACCTTTCACTAACCACTATAGCATCTTCAAAGTTATAACCCATCCATGGCATAAATGCGACAAGAACATCCTGTCCAAGTGCTAACTTTCCATCCTTCGTAGCAGGTCCATCCGCTATAATATCACCCCTCTTTACTTTATTTCCCTTCTTCACAAGTGGAACCTGATTGAAACAGGTATCCTGGTTGGTTCTCTTGAACTTCTTCAATAGATAACAATCCACATCCGTCTCTTCTATCAAGCCCTCAAGATAGTCGTCTTTTTCTCCACCCTCCCTTTTAATTTTAATATATTCGCTACATACATCGACAACTATCCCATAATTCCTGGCAACAACTACAACACCTGAATCCTTCGCTACCTTTTCTTCCATACCTGTTGATATAAGTGGAACTTCAGGACATAAAAGGGGAACTGCCTGCCTCTGCATGTTAGAACCCATCAATGCTCTGTTCGCATCATCATGTTCCAAGAAAGGTATTAAAGCTGCTGAAATAGATACAACCTGAACAGGACTTATATCAATAAAATCAACCTCTCCTGGTGAAATCCAGGGGAAGTCATCCTTTTTCCTCACAAGAATCAATGGACCTTTAAGATGTCCCTTCTCATCTAATTCTGTATCTACCTGTGCAATTGTATATTTATCTTCTTCATCGGCAGATAGGTATTGTATTTCATCGGTTATAATGCCTTTTACAACCTTCCGATATGGTGTTTCAAGAAGACCATACTCATTGACCCTTGAATATGTTGACAAACTGATAATCAATCCTATGTTTGGACCCTCAGGTGTCTCTATAGGACACAATCTACCATAATGAGTATAATGCACATCTCTTACCTCAAATCCAGCGCGTTCTCTTGTTAGTCCACCTGGTCCAAGAGCAGATAACCTTCTCTTATGGTTGAGTTCTGCAAGAGGATTAACCTGGTCAAGAAACTGTGATAACTGGCTTGTTCCAAAGAATTCCCTAAGGGCTGCCATAAGTGGTTTTGTGTTAATAAGGTCTCTTGGCATACATTCATTTATATCTTTTAAGGACATCCTTTCTTTGGTCACTCTATCAAGACGAGCAAGGCCTACTTGAAATCTATTATATAGAACTTCGCCTACTGTCTTGACACGCCTATTGCCCAGGTGGTCAACATCATCGGGTATCCGTTTACCCGACAGAAGTTCTCTTAATCCCTTTATGATAGCAACAATATCTTCATTATGTAAAACAGTAATGTCTTCTTTTATATTAAGACCGAATTTTTCGTTTATCTTCTTTCTACCGATTCTCTCAAGGTTATAATATTGTTTATTAAAAAATAGATTATTAAATGCAAGTTCTGCTGCCTGGATATTTGGTATATCACCAGGTCTTATCATCTGATAAATCTTATTAAGGGCTTCTTCTCTTGAGTTAGTATCATCCTTTGCAAGAACTCTAATTATCATCTGGTCACCTTCGTCAATACCAACTGTAAAAACATCAATCGTAGTATAACCAAGTTCAGTTATTATCTTTAAGATTTGCTGATTTATTAAAGTCCCTGCAGTTATGAAAACATCATCTCCCTCTTTACCTAAAATGTCCTGCCCCAGAAGATACTCCTCATTACCACTCAGGTCAATACTTGCTATTCTTACAGTTCTCTTTTTATAAAACAGTTCAAGTATGTCCTTATCGGTCTCATAACCAATAGCCCTGAGTAGAATGGTTATAGGTAATTTCTTTCTCTTGTCAATTGTGAAATATGCAATATCATTTATATCAGTATTTATTTCAAGCCAGCTTCCTAAATATGGTATAACTGACACTGAATAGAGATATTTGCCACTTGCATGTGGTTTCTCTGCATATATAACTCCGGGTGACCTGTGAAGTTGGCTCACAACGACCCTCTCTGCCCCATTAACAATAAATGTCCCCTCCTCTGTCATGAGTGGAAATTCACCAAGATATATCTCCTCTTCCCTAATATCTTTCACTTTATGAACCTTTGATTCAGGGTCTCTCTCTCCTACCACAAGACGCATTTTTATCCAGAGGGATGCACTATATGTCATTCCCCTTTCCTTACATTCAAACTTGCTATACTTTGGTGTTCCAATCCAATAAGATACGAACTCAAGATAAGAATCATTATTCAGGTCATATATCGGAAATGCGCTCTTAAATGCTGCTTGAAGACCTCTGTTCTCCCTTCGCAGAGGGGCAATATCTCCCTGAAGGAAATCATTATATGATTTCAGTTGAACTTCCAATAAGTGCGGTGGTGCAAATACCGCCTGTGATTTTGTAAAATCAACCTCTTTATAACCATTCTTAATCATCAAACCACCCCCTTTTAAAACGATACTCATTACTATCTTATTAGATAGTTTGACATATAGTTATAAAAATAACAATATTACTTGACCTCAGCAGAGGCACCTACCTCTTCTAACTGCTTTTTTATATTCTCTGCCTCTTCTTTAGAAACTCCTCCTCTTATAACCTGTGGCTCTTTCTCAGAAGAATCTACAATATCCTTCGCTTCTTTCAGTCCAATGTTCTTGTCTCTATTGACTTCTCTTACAACCTTTATAACCTTCACTTTATTCTGTCCAGTAGAGGTTATAAGAACATTGAATTCTGTTTTCTCTTCTGCTTTAGTAACTGTCTCTGTCTGCTGTGCGCTAACAGTAGTTGTTGTAACGACAGATGCTTGAGCAGAAACACCAAACTCTTTCTCAAGGTCTTTTACCAGTTCATAGACCTCCATCACTGTCATGGACTTAATCGCATTAAGAATATCATCCTTCTTCATCACCTTACTTTCTGTCTTTGTTTTTGCTACCTTCTTACCAGTCCCTTCTTTTGCTCCTGCCATAAAATATCCTCCTTATATAATTAACATATATTTTACCCAACCTAATCTGACTTTCTCCCCTCAACTTCTTTTTTATTAGCAACCTGGTTTAAAGCAACTGCTAATTTCTGATAAATTCCACCAAGTGAGGTCACAAGTTGTCCAATAGGAGAAATCAGAATATTTACAAATTTACCATATACTTCTTGAACCGATGATATCGAACTAATCTCCTTAAAAAATTCAAAATCAATCTCTTTTCCTAAGATAAAACCTGCCTTAAAATTAAAATTAATCTCCTCGTCTTTATAAAACTTAATAAGATCCCTTGCAGCCAAAAATGGGTCTGTTATTAATGCAACTACTGTCGGTCTCCCCTTAAGAGTTTCCTTTGCCTTCTCGGGTAAAGGAACCTTATCAAAAGCAATTTTAGCAAGCCGGTTCTTTATAACCTTCAAATATATACCCGACCCGTGCAAACTCCTCCTCATCTTTGTCATCTTTTCAACATTAAGTCCCTGAAAATCAGACAGAATTAGACCCTCATAGGACTTTATCTTAGCAACAAGGTCTTCCACTAATATCTCTTTATCTTTCTTCTTAAGTTTTGGCATATTCTATCCTACAACTGCTCCTTGAACTAATTTATTCATAATATCAATGATTTGTATCTTAATACCAGGTCCCATTGTAGATGATATGTGAACCTTTCTTAAATACTGCCCTTTTGCAGATGGTGGTTTTGCCTTAATTACTGCATCAACAAATGCCAATACATTATCCACCAGCTGATGTTCAGCAAAATCTATCTTCCCAATTGGAGAGTGAATAACACCCCCTTTGTCAATTCTAAAGTCGACCTTGCCTGCTTGAATCTCTTTTACAGCACTCGCTATCTCAAATGTCACAGTTCCTGTCTTAGGGGATGGCATCAGTCCCCTTGGACCTAAAATCTTACCCAACTTGCCAACATCTTTCATCATATCAGGTGTTGCAACTATTGCATCAAATTCAAACCACCCCTTGCTTATTTTTTCAATAAGGTCTTCTGCCCCAATATAGTCAGCCCCTGCCTCTTTTGCCTCAATCTCTTTCTCTCCCTTGGCGAACACCACTATCCTCTTTTTCTTACCAGTCCCATGAGGTAGAACAACGAAACCCCGAACCATCTGCTCGCTCTTCTTGGGGTCTATACCCAACTTGACAGCAATATCCACAGTTTCTACAAACTTTGCTGAAGCCATCTCTTTTAATAAGTGAACTGCTTCCTCAAGAGTGTATTCTTTATCCTCTTCCAACTTCTTTGCAATTTCTCTATATCTTTTGCTTCTCTTCACCATACTACAAATCCCTTTTCAAATAATTCCATATACTAATCTTCAACAAGTATACCCATGCTTCTTGCTGTTCCCTCAATTATCCTAATAGCCGATTCAATATCATTTGCATTTAAGTCCACCATTTTTATCTTAGCAATTTCCTCAACCTGTTTTCTTGATACCGTTCCTACCTTCTGCTTATTTGGTTCTGGGGATGCTTTTGCTATATTCAGCGATTTTTTTAAAAGCACAGAGGCAGGTGGTGTCTTAAGAACAAAATCAAATGTTCGGTCATGATATACAGTTACTACAACAGGTATTATCAGACCTTCTTTATCCTTCGTTTGTTCATTAAATGCCTTACAGAACTCCATACCATTAATACCCCAGGGACCAAGCGCTGGACCAACAGGCGGAGCAAGAGTCGCCTGTTTCGCAGGTATCTGCAGTTTTATCTTTCCTATAACCTTCTTCGCCATATCAGTAAAACAAAACTACTCAAACTAACATGAATCTAGCAAAAATAAACAAATATGAAAATCCAATACTTAAATTATAATTCTATCCTATATTTAGACATAAATCAAAACAATTTTTCATCTTAATAATAAAATTTAACTTAATAGCGATTAAACCTTCTCAACTAATGGTATATCAAGTTCTAACGGTGTCGACCTCTCAAAGACAGTCACTATTACCTTCACCTTTCCCCTTTCTGGAAATATATCCTCTACAACACCAGTGAATCCAGTAAAGGGACCACCAATAACTGTAACAGGGTCTCCCTTTTCAAATGGAATCTGTTCTTTTGGTAGAAGAGATGCACCCTCCTTTAATTTTGCTATCATATCTTCTACTTCTCTGATACTGAGTGCCTGTGGTTTGTTTCTTGATGTTCCGATAAAACCAGTTACACCAGATGTCCTTTTCACAAGTGCCCAACTATCATCAGTAAGTTCCATTTCAATGAATACATAGCCAGAATATAAAACCCTCTTTTTTATTATATTCTTTCCCTTTCTTCTTATTGAAATATCTTCTGTTGGCACTAATATCTCGTTGAAGAGATGAGTGAGATTCTTCCTCTCAGCAACCTTTCTAATCGCCTCAGCAACCTTCATCTCTCTTCCAGTCAGAGTATGGATGACATACCAATTTTTTTCACTCATATCTATTTGCCAATAACAAAGAAGAGAATTCTCTCCATCAATCGGTCAAAGATACCCACAAGCACAGCAAAAAATAAACTCACAATAATAACTATGATTGTAGAGCCAAAAACCTCAAGACGGGAAGGCCAGGTAACCTTCTTCATCTCAACAATAACTTCTTTAAAATATTTCTTTGTCCTACCTATCATATCTTTCTACCTAAATAAGCAGGGCAGGAGGGACTTGAACCCCCGACCACCGGTTTTGGAGACCGGTGCTCTGCCATGCTGAGCTACTGCCCTATAAATTTTCACTTAATCTCTCTGTGGATAGTATGTTTCCTGCATCTTGAGCAGTATTTTTTAAACTCCAGCTTTTCAGTGGATGTTTTCTTGTTTTTAGTTGTTGTGTAGTTCCTTGATTTACACTCTGAGCAAGCAAGTGTCACAATCTCTCTCATATTATATCACAATCTTTTTACTCAATAATCTCAGTTACAGCGCCTGCACCAACAGTTCTTCCACCTTCTCTTATAGCAAAACGGAGCCCTTTCTCTAATGCAATAGGTAAGATAAGTTCAATTATAAGATTTATATTATCACCAGGCATAACCATTTCTACACCCTCAGCAAGTTGCACAGTCCCGGTAATATCAGTTGTTCTGAAATAGAACTGCGGTCTATATCCATTAAAGAATGCTGTATGTCTTCCACCCTCTTCTTTCTTAAGAACATATACCTCTGCCTTGAACTTTGTATGCGGTGTAATGCTGGCGGGAGCAGAAACTACCATACCTCTACGCAATTCTTCTTTCTCAACACCTCTCAGAAGAAGACCGACATTATCTCCTGCCTGACCATCATCAAGTATCTTTCTAAACATCTCAACACCTGTGACAACGGTCTTTCTGACTTTATCTGAAAGCCCTACTATCTCTACTTCGTCTCCTACTTTTATCTTACCTCTATCTACCCTTCCAGTTCCAACAGTTCCCCTACCAGTAATTGAGAAGACATCTTCAACTGGCATAAGGAATGGCTTGTCAACATCTCTTTGTGGTAAAGGTATATAATTATCAAGGGCTTTTAGTAGTTCATGGATGCACTTTGTCTCTGGAGCATCCCAAAGACCACTATTCATTGCCTGTAAAGCGCTACCACGAATAACTGGCACCTCATCTCCAGGAAACCCATACTTAGTCAGGAGGTCCCTGGTCTCCATTTCTGCAACTTCAATAAGGTCCGGGTCGTCAACCATATCAATTTTATTGAGGAAGACAATGATAAAGGGGACATTGACCTGTCTTGCGAGAAGAACATGCTCGTATGTCTGGGGTTGAGGACCATCAGCAGCACTGACTACAAGAATAGCACCATCCATCTGGGCTGCACCTGTAATCATATTCTTGATATAGTCAGCATGACCAGGGCAATCTATATGAGCATAATGCCTATTCTCGGTCTCATATTCAGCATGGTAGGTTGCAATAGTAATACCTCTTGCCTTTTCCTCAGGAGCGTTATCAATATCTTCAAATGCAAGCGCATGAGCAAATTCTTTGGTTGAGAGAACCTTTGTAATAGCACTTGTTAAAGTTGTCTTACCATGGTCAATATGACCTATTGTTCCAACATTAACATGTGGTTTCTTCCTTTCATATTTCTTCTTTGCCATAAAAGAACCTCCTATATAATATACTACACTATCATTGTCTGTTATTATAACAAACAATAGAAACAAAAATAAACCTTTTTAAGCCCACGACCAGATTCGAACTGGTGACCACCTGCTTACCATGCAGGTGCTCTACCTACTGAGCTACGTGGGCACAATCAATTTTTACTTCTATCAAATTTATAATTGTATGTCAAGCAGAATATAATTAACTGTTTCTAAATGAATATAAAGACCTGAATACCAATAATTCAGATATTATTTGATTACAGTTATGATAATATATTAACCTTATCACTATGAAAGATAAGATTGAACCAAGATTACTAAAGGGATTCAGGGACATCTCACCAGAAGAGATGGAGCGAAGGCAGTGCATTCTTAAGGTAATCGAGAATGTAATGGTATCTCACTCTTTCTCTCCCCTATTAACACCTACAATTGAATATCTTGATATATTGAAAGGCAAGATGGGAGATGAGGCAGAAAGATTACTCTTTTCTTTCACCGATTCCGGAGGACGTGAAGTAGGGTTGAGATATGATTTCACTGTCTCGCTTGCCAGATTTATTGCTATAAATCCGAACATAAAACTACCATTTCTCAGATACCAGATTGGTTCTGTATTCAGGGCTGAAAAGCCCCAGAAGGGCAGGTTCAGAGAGTTTACACAGTGCGACTTTGATATTGTAGGAACAGATTCACCTGTTGCCGATGCTGAAATAATATCAGTGATGTTCGATGTGATGATAAAACTTGGCATAAAAGATTTTCAAATTCACATAAACGACCGTAAGCTACTATTTAAAATCCTTAAAGAATTAAAAATACCAGAAACAAAGATAGAAAGTGCGTGTAGGATTTTGGATAAGTTGGATAGGATTGGAAAAAATGGTGTGATAACACTATTAAAAGATGAGAGTCTATTTAATGAAAGTATTGAGAAATTTATAGAGATATCAGAGGCAAGTCCAAATTTCAAAAAAACTATAAATGAATTATCAAACTTCGGTGGGATAGAAAAAGAGATTGGTCAATTTTTAGAATTCTTGAACATTGTATCTATGATGACAGATAATGACAGAAGAATAGTATTTTCACCGCTTCTCGCAAGAGGTCTTGATTACTATACGGGATTTGTATTTGAGGTTTTCGGTAAGGACGTCAATCTTGGTTCTCTTGCTGGTGGTGGCAGATATGACAATATGATTGGTTTGTTTCTGGGAAGGGCGATTCCGGCAACAGGTGCATCATTTGGACTTGATAGAATAGAGGAGGAGATAAATAGGTTGAATATCTTTCCAGAAGACCTGGGAAGACCATTCTGCCTGATAACAATGTTCGGGAAAGAAACAATCAATATATCAACTAAGATATATAGAGAACTATTAAACTCAGGCATATCAATAGAATTATACCCCGAGCCAAAAAATATAAGTAAACAGATTGGCTATGCTGATGCAAAGGGATTTTACTTTACAATTATTATTGGACCTGAAGAAATTGAGAAAGATGCTATCAAGATAAAAGATATGAAGACAGGTGAAGAGAAACTCTTTACAAAAGAAGATGCGATGAAATTTCTAAAAAACCATTATAAAAAATATATATCTGAAAAGAATTTTATGATATATAACAATATATAAATGTTGAAGGAGGAGATATGACAAGGACAATACTATATTCTACTTTACTGGGTCTTTTCTTGCTTCCTTTATTAGCGTTTACAGCAGGTGAAGCAGACCTTGTTGATGTAACTGGAAATATCAGCAGTTCAGATGAGGTTAATTCATTCACTGTTTACTGTAATATGAAAAAAGTGGAGATAGCATTTGATTACCCCGAGAAGGCTGAGTTCTGGGTTACAGTTAACGGTGAATATGGGGACAAATTGGGTGACTTTGACCTCTCAAAAGGCAAATATATAACATTAACTGGTGGTGGAACCTTCACTTTAACCGTATTCTCAAAGAAGGGCAAGGGAGAATGGAGTGCCTGGATTACAGGTGGTAAGACCGAAGAAGCGAAGTAGGAAATATATAAGGGCGGGCAAATTTAATACCCGCCTTTTTTCATATATTATCTATATTATTAAGAACAAACTAAATTTTAAATAGTGGTCTTATCCAGTCATTGACAAGGAAGTCCAACCTTCCTATCAGTAGTGATACTCTCGCCATCACTGTATAACCAAATGATGCGCCAAAGCCGACCATCAAGAATACTATCCCAACCTTTGCTATCTTTCCAAGGGCGCCAGTGTGAGGTTTTGAGAAGAAAAAATAGGCAAGCGTGCAGAAGACACCAATTATTATAATTGGACCATTCAACGCAATGATAAAGTTATGCCAGTTGAAATTTGAAAAGAGTGTAGAAAATGCTTGAATACTGAATAGAGCAGGTGTTCCCACTTTTCCTGTCTCAACCATAGTTCCACGAATCTGTTCTATAATGTTTGCCTGCATTCCCACCGGTATTGCTATTCCTATTCCAGTTCCTATATAGAATGCTATTGCCCACCTTGAAATCCAACCATATCTCCTGCTCAATCTGAACAAAACAAGTAGTCCAAGTATTCCAGGAATTATTGGAATATAGTGATGGTTCTTGAAAACCTCATCAATAAGATTTGGTTTAACAGCATTAAAATAGTCAATAATAAGATAGTATCCTGCGGATGTTCCAACAAGGAGGTGTTCTGCGAATTTATACACAGGGTTGTCTTTATATAGAAATGAGAATATAGCAAGGGTTAAAAGACCCGAAATTGTCAGCCATACCATCTCCATTATTTAGCACCTCCTTTTTTAACACCCCAGCTCACTATAAAATATGCAATATTACCAAGGATTATAAACACTATTACTAACATATGTATTATTGACTGAGCATCCATTCCAATAAATGCTTTACCAGGCAGTCCGGCAAGTTTCTCATATTCTGCAGCACCTTTAAGACCACCAATCAGACCTATCATCTGACCTGTCTGAAGATACGGGTAGTAATCAGCAGCCATAACAGCGGTAACCCCTGATGCAATTTTGATATGATATCTTTGATAAGCATAAGCAACCCAATACTCTGGCATCCTCGTCCCACTCACAGTTATTACCAATTTTGCATCATTATAGTTCTTAAAATTCTTCATCATTGGCAGGTCGTCTATTTTGGTGCCATAGTAGTCCTGCGGAAAAGGCAATCTTATATCCTCACCCATACCTAAAATAACAGCATCTGTTCCAACCTTATAGCCAAGGAAGACATAGTCGGTGCCATACTCTTTATTCTCAAGTCGTGCACATTCCTTAGTTACAATCTCAGCAACACCAGGTCCTGCTGGAAGAAGAGTAAGTGCTATAACCTTGAGGTCTCTCTTAAAACAGTGCCTGATAATAGCGTATGTCATAGGGTTGAGTTCTGGAATGGTTGAAGGGTCATAATCAAGAGAAATAATCACATATGAACCTGGAGGATATGAATTAATTGCATCATAAATATTCTTGACATGGTCTGTTATATCAATAGGCAATCCAATTGGAAATATAAGAGGAATAATCACACCAATTGCCACTAATATAAATATATACCGCCTATCAAGTTTTAAGAACTTCTCCATGAAATTTCTCATATTTAGCACCTCACTCTCCCCTGGTGGTTCCAAGCCAGGACCTCTCAATACCGAGCATTATCTTGAGAGCCATTGATATACTACCAAGACCCACACCAATCATAATTCCCCTCTTCGCAGCGAGATTTGGTATATCAAGTATCCAACCAGATATCGCAGGAAGTTTATTATACATGAGATAACCAATTGGAACTCTACCCAGCATAACAATAACAGCAGCAATAAGAAGAAGCGATGCTTCAAAAGTTCTCGCTCTGAATGTTCTAAATGAAGCACTTACAATAAAGAAGGCAAGAAGAGAGAACATAGTTGACTCCATTGGAACCTGTATATATTGGAAGATAAGCATAAATGGCTTACCTGCCTCTATACCGAATGCATATCCAACAAAAATAGTAACAACCAAACTAACGAGAGTTAGTAAACTATATGGCCAATCTTTGTGTCTTCTTGCCAACTTTTGATAATGAACTCTTACAAGAGATAGAACACCGAGTATCATCGCAAATGTTATTATTATTATGAACCATCCAATCACTGTTTTGTATAAACTAATTGAATATGGATGTGGAATAAAATACTGAATTATCATCGTGATTCCCATTATTGCACATATAAGCAATGGTAATTCTTTCTTCATAAACACCCTCCAAAATTATATAAACTTTCCATATTCACCTACTTTGCAATAAAGAACTTCTGGAACCAATTAATGCCAATCACAGATGTTACTATTCCAATAAATATGATAATTGCTATGAGAAGTTTAGCAAGGTCCTGTGCTTTAAGCGTCCCAAGAAGTAAAGGTTCCTTTGATAAATATGCGCTCGCAGCATAAAGCTCCTCACCAATCAATGTGTAATCGCATGCAGTAATAAAAAACGGAAGCTGCGTTACTGAATCAGTTCCAGCTATCTGAATGGCTCCAGTTGATGCCCCTGTCTCAGCGAGAATTAGCGCTTCAGCATAGTAATAACCCATAAAGAAGTTTGCAGCGGGTTTCTCTCTTATCATTATTCCATCAACAGCTGCGACATAGGAAAACTGCCTGGTTGTTATATAAAAAACCATATCATCAGAGTAGGCATCAGGATGTCCCGACTCTAAATACGCCTGTTTCACAACCTCCTGTTCAACAAGCATTACAACAGGGTCATAATTTGGAACAATCATCCTTGACTCATATTCCGCAACCTTCCTAGCAACTCTACCAAGTATGGTTACTGCAGCAATTGTTGAGATATCTTCAATAGGATGAAGCCCTGATATAAATAAAATGGGTTTACCCATCTCAGTTGCTCTTCCTATTGCCTCATCAACTGCTTCAAGCCCCGCTATCGGTCTGATGTATAATTCTGTTCCTTTCTTGGCATGATAGACATAATAAACAATGAATAATGCAAACATCAAGATAAATATAAGAACATTTATCCTATCTGATCTGAATAAATTTGCTATAGGTCTACCTTCTTTTTCTGCATATTGCTCACTTGTGATATTTTTATCACTAACTGAGTAAATTCTGTATGTATATTTGTTATTCCATTTCAAATCCTTGTCTAAATATACATAATTGCCATTCTCAATTGAAGTTCCAACTGCAACTTCACCAACATCCTCAAACTCTCCACCAACCTTACTTCGCTTGATAACATACTTTACAACCTTCTGCCCTGACAACACACCTGTCTCGTCAGGCGACGGTTCCCATATTAATTTCAGGTTTGAACCATCATCATTTGGATTATCAAACACTTTCAGAGAACCTGGTTGCTGTGGTGGTGTAGTAACCTCCACGGGTGTCATTGTCTCAGATTTTATCCCAGGAGGTGATGTCACTGACTCTGGTGATACCTTTGCTGGTTCTATCGCAAAAGAAGTTGAAAGAAGCAATATAGAAAACAACATCAAAACAGACCTGATATTCTTCATATAACCTCCTTATAAATAAAAAAGGGATAACCTTTAATTATCCCGTGTCTTATAAATACAGATGAATGTTAAACTCACTTTATAACTATTCACTTTCTATAAGTTCAACGTTCGCACGGGGAAGGATTACCGTCTCACCGTTTTCAAGGCGCGCTTTCAGTATTCTCACTGTCGCTTCCGTCTCCAGTTTGGTAAGTTCCGATGGAAGTTCCACAACCTCACCTATCATACCAAAATATGGCTCCCTTATCGCCCTTATTCTGCTACCTACTACAAGACTTGCTATGTCCTTTGCCTCCTCCTTCTTTCCAGCAGACGGCTTTCTACCAAGTGGAATGACTATCTCAGGTCTTATCACACCCGCTCTTATCTGTGTCGCACCGTTCATTGAAGCAAGGAATCCATTTCGCTTCTTCAAGAGTTCAAATGTCGCATCTGCCATCTTTATCTCACCAAAGCCCTCAGTTACAATTACTGTAAGACCAAGCTCCTCTTTACCCGTTATCGCAACTCCAAGGTCATAACCGAGAATCTTCCTCAAATCCCAATCATTCATACCACCCACAACAATACCAATCACACCTGCCTCTTTTGCTTTTTCTATTGCATCAAGTGTGACCAGAGAACCACCTACAATTATCTTCCCCTTATACTCCTCTTTTATTGCCTCCTTATCAAGGACATCCTTTGGTGTTCTGCATACTGTCTCTATCTCGCCGTGAACCTCACCGCCAATGCCAAAAATTCCCTGAATGAATGTCGCCTGCGTCTCAATCCTCACACCCTCGTTCGGCAATACATCCTTTACCCAGCCGTCTATGTATGCATTTATCTGCACGGGATTCGGCGGCTCCCTTATGATGACCTGACCTGTGATACCCGATACCGACTCTATCTTGCCCTTGACGGGGCTCAGGCATTTTGATGTGAAGAGACCAAAGATGGCTTTTTGCTGTGCGATAATCTCATTTGCCTCTACCTCATCACCCTCCTTCTTTTTCATTACTTGCGGCACATCCTCAGGTGGCAAACTCATCTTATTGGCGACATTTACAGTTACAATATTACCGGGAAGAAATGTTCTTGCGACAATGTCAAACGCCTTTACCTCATCACCCTCTTTGACGATAACCTCACCTGAGAGAGGCAGTTTTCTCTCTCTTATAACAACTGTCTCCTCAACGACTTTTAGACCTGGTGTATATGCCTGCGCCATATATTTCAGAAATTATTGGTGTTAAATTATCACAATAAAATGTCACTGTCAAGATAAAGAAGATATGTGAATATGATATTTTTATTACTATATAAATTTTTACCTTATTTTCTTCATTCTCACCCACTTGTAAGGGATACTGCGCAAAGGAGGTGAGATAAAGATATGCTGTATAGATATAGTTTATTATTAAGAATTATCTCACTCCTCCAATCTCCCTTACGGTCTTAGTAGTGTGGTGTCGCCATTTGACAGGGAATTTATACAAGGCAGGCCTTGTCTTCACCACATTGAGAGCACGCAACTAATGAGCAGAAGCAGATATCACAGAATTGACTATGTGGATTATTAGAATTATATTTTCAACTTTTTATTGATTACTTCTGTTTTTACTTTTTCTAACCATTCTATATTAATACTTGAATCTATTTCTTTAAGCAATTTCAAAGATTTTTCAACTAATTCTATATATTCCCCCGCTTTAATTTCCAATTTATATATTTTTTTTGAATATTCAAATTCAGTGATTATTTTTGGTTTATAATGAACTAACTCATTTCTTAAATTAAATAAATCATTAATTTTTTTAATAATTTCAGAATCTAAAGAGAATTCTTTACCAATTATTAACTTTGGCAAAATTTCCCATTTTGTAACTGTTCCTATTCTTTCAATAAAATATTTATAATATTTTTTACCAAGATTTGAAGTTCCATAATAATTTATAAAAGATTCTAATGTTAAAGCACAAAATATAATTGTAATAATCGAATTTATTTTAATACCTATAAATTTCTCATTCATAAAATTTAGATAATCACTTGGTGTTGCATTAGTTACTCCTAATATTTCTTTTATATATTCATTAAATTCTAATTTCCTGTATTCTATAACCTTTAAATAACTTTGATAAGCAATATAATAATAAGTTTTATGAATAGTTTTATTTCTTTTAGTAGAAAAAAATTCTTTGATGTTAATAAAACTACCCATATTACTATTATTATACATTATAAAATATATTTTATTATCTTTATTTTTACATATTAAATTACATTTCTATAAATTATTTATAAATCATCATATCATTCTAACCTTATATAGAAACTAATAAACCTTTATTATTTCTGTAAATTATCTAAATCTACCGGTTTAATAAAGTCATCGCTTTCTTTTATATATATCCATCTATAATCATAAGGATTTTCAGTCAATGAATGCTTCAAGGGGTTATTAATTATATATTCATAATGATCTCCAATATTCTCGTTATCCCTTAATATATGGTCATAAAATGATTTGTGCCATTGAAATCTGGGTATTGTGGATATGGAATCTAAAGTATGTTTTTTATAAAACTGACATCTCAGTTCTAAATAATGTCTCTCAAATTTTAATACCATATCTTTCATATCACTGCTTTTTATGCTACCCACTCGTAGGGGAGATTGCGCAATCTCCCCTACGGGCTTTTTATAAAGAAATGGGTTTTTATTAAGAAGGTCATTGTCAAATAATCTATTTATATTCTTAGAAGAGTTTCGTTTAATAAATTGAATAATCTTGCTTATATTATAATCACCCATTGGTTGTATAAGTATATGTATATGGTCAGGCATTATGACATAGCCATATATACCAAAATTCTTCAAATGCGATGCCAGTTCAATCTCAAAAGCAAGAAGTTCACAGAATATGCTCTCTTTGAAATACGGGAATCTATCTTTTGTGAATGTTGTTATAAAATAGACAAGACCCACCTCATAGAATCTTCTGAGATATCTTCTTTCTTTCATATTATTATAATACAAATTTATTAAATTAATATATTCCTTCTATTGTATTAAGAGGAATTAAATTTACTGAATTGATATTAATAACTTCTGAAGGAACACCATTTATCTTTATATCTAAACTAATTTCAAATCTTATTGGTATCATATCAAATACATCAGTATATTCATAATCTTTAGTACCTAATATCAAAATAAACTCTTGATTTGGTTTTATTAATTCTTCTTTAAATTTTGCATCTACAAATAAAAATTTATTTTTATAAATATTATTTATTTTATTAGTTATTTCATCATAACTCCTATAATATCCTCTATCAGGCATTCGATAATTACCTATATGAATTAGATTATGAATTTTATTTTTCCAATCTTCTAAAGGAATTTCACATAATGCAGACATTTGAGTTTTATCAATAATACTTATTGTAGATCTACAAATAATCTCTATAGAATTAATTTTATCTAATAAACCAGAACCTAATACTGGAATAAATATAATTAAATTACCTCTAGGACTAGAATCTAATAATATAATACTAGGATCTAATATATAATGATGATATAAATAACCTGATATTTCATTAAATTCTTTAAAAAATTTGGATTTTTTTGACAATTTTATTGTAAATCTAATACTGCTTTTTTTTGTTATTAATTCATAAATCCATTTTATATTTAAAAAGAAAGTTTGATATATAGAAATAAATATAACTAAGTTATAAATTTCAACTTTAATATATATTATAGATATTAAAATTGCTAATATCAAAAAGATCTGACTTACAATAATTAATGTTATAAAAAACCCAAATTTTCCTTTTATAAAATTTAACATAATAATCATTATAACATATATAAAATATAATTTACAAATAAAATAATATCAATAAAAAAATAATTAATTTAACGGCTTCCTCTTATATAGTAAATCATCAACTGTAACGAGTATTATATTAACATCGCCCTCGTTCTTCAGGCGGGCAACCTCCTCTACCGCACCCTTCCCAAAACTGAAGGCGACAAGATAGCCCCTCTTATATTTCGCTCTTTTAAGCGCTGTCTCAAAATTGTCAACCACATTCCTGCCAACATTATCCGTCTGCTTCACCTGTATGCCCGCCTCCTCATGATACAGGTCCCTTGGTAGATAGCCATCAAGACCCATATCGCCCACCTTCTTCCTTGAATGCCTCGCGCTCATCTCATTTATTACCCAGTTCTGAAACTCAAACGGCTTCAATTTCTTTAACTCCTTAGCACTCACAGGCATTCCAACCACAATATAGTCCTGGTCAGTGGCTATAATGCCACGACCCTCATCCTTCTTTGCGCCAACCCTTCTCAACCTGTCATCAACCGTCTTTATCGCTGTCGGCGATATGTCAATGCCTATCCACTTTCTGCCGAGTTTGTGTGCGACAGCCATCGTCGTCCCGCATCCACAGAATGCGTCAAGAACAATATCTCCGGGATTTGACGACGCCTTTATTATTCTCTCAAGAAGTGATTCCGGCTTTTGAGTTGGATAACCAAAATATTCTCCTTTCTTCTGAACTGTTTGAAAACCAATAATGTCTGCCCATACATCTGTTAAAGGACGTCCTTTAGATTTGTCCAAATATACAATTCTTTTTTCACCCTTTTCATAGTAAATTTTATAATGTCTTCCTTCTTCATCTATTTTGTCATATCTTTTTATTGTTCTATCATCTAACTTATAGAATTGTTTATTAAAAATAAATTCTTTTCCTTTCTTATAAAAAAGAAGGGTATCATGACCTCTAATCCAATTATTAACCTTTGATTTAAATCCTGATGCTGTTTCTATTGACCAAATTATTTCTCTTAAAAAATTATTCTCTCCGAATATCTCATCACATAGAATTCTCAGATGGGCGTTTGCGTGCCAGTCGCAGTGTAGATAGAATGAGCCGGTTGGCTTTAAGACATCATATATTGCCAGAATTCTCGGCCTCATCCACGATATATAGTGCTCAATTCCGCCCTCCCACCTGTCCTCAAAACTTCTGACCTCCGCCTCATCGCCCCAGACGACCTCATACTGCTTGTGCGTAAAAAACGGCGGGTCAATATAGACAAGGTCAACGCTCTCCTTCGGAAGTTTAGGTAACTCATCTAAATTATCCCCGCATATTAGTTTGTTAATAAACCCCGCTGGAGAATTTTCTCCTGCTGGGGCAAACTTATCATTCATATATCACCTCTTTTTATGCTACCCACTTGTAGGGGAGATTGGAGGAGTGAGATAAAGATATGCTGTATAGATATAGTTTATTATTAAGAATTATCTCACTCCTCCAATCTCCCCTACGGATTTTTCCCAGATATTTTTTATTAACAAATTTATCATTCATAGATAACCTCCACCTCAATTATTATACATTAACTTATCTCTGGTCTAATAGATTATAATTTCTACTTGATAATATATAGACATTATCATTATATTGTAGGGTTAGATTATAATCTGACCACAATTAGAAGAGGTCTGATATGTTGAGAGACGAGGTATGCGGAAATCTCACAAAAACTGACATCGGAAGGGATGTTCACCTCTGCGGGTGGGTGAGAAGGGTTAGAAACCTCGGCGGCATTATCTTCATTGACTTATGGGATAGGACAGGCACAGTCCAGGTGAAGTTTGACCCCGATGTCTCAAGGCAACTTGTTGAGGGTGCCTCTGACCTCCATCTTGAGTATGTCGTGTTTGTAAGTGGCACTGTCTCTGAAAGACCCGAAGATGCGGTAAACCCGAAGATTAAGACGGGCGAGATTGAGGTGATAGCAAAAGAACTGAAACTGCTTGCGAGATGCTCACCTCTTCCATTTATGATTGAGGGTGAAGAGCCGACTGAGGAGATGCGCCTTGCCTACCGCTATCTTGACCTGAAAAGACCGAGAATGCAGAAGAATATTATGCTCAGGCACAAGGTCATAAAAGACATAAGAGATTATCTTGATGAGGTCGGTTTTGTTGAGATAGAGACGCCAATACTGATGAGGTCAACGCCCGAGGGCGCTCGCGACTATCTCGTTCCGAGCAGAATATATAAAGGCAAGTTTTATGCCCTCCCTCAGTCGCCCCAGATGTTCAAGCAACTTCTAATGATATCGGGCTTTGACAGATACTTTCAGATTGCCAGATGTTTCAGAGATGAGGATTCAAGGGCAGACAGACAGCCCGAGTTCACGCAGTTAGACCTTGAGATGTCATTCGCCACTGAAAAAGACATATTTACCTTAACAGAGGGGCTTTTCGGCTATGTCTTTGAAGACGCACTTGGGATAAAGTTAGAAGTGCCATTCAAAATAATGAGTTATGATGAGGTGATGAGTAAATACGGGACTGACAAGCCGGACCTTCGCTACGGTCTGGAACTAACTGATGTCACCGAGATAATATCTGAGGGGAGCGCGGACTTCATAAAGAAGATGAAAGATGAGGGAGCATATTTCATGGCAATAGTTCACAGCATTGGTGAAAAGCCATCAAGAAAGGTGCTTGATGATTATGAAGTTATGGCGAAGGGCTGTGGAGCTGGGGGGTTAATGCAGTTCTATATTTTAGATAGTAAACTTCAGAGTGGTCTTATAAAGTTTTACACAGATAAGCAACTAACAGCACTAATAGAAAAGACATCCGCAAAAGCGGGGGACATTATTCAGATAGTTGGTGATGAGAGAAAGAAAGCAATTGAAATAATGGGCATCTATAGAAAGACACTCGCAGAAAAACTTGGTTTAATACCGAGTAAAGACACATTCAGTTTCCTGTGGGTTGTGGATTTTCCATTATTTGAATTAACCGAAGATGGCAAAACTGGTTCTGCACATCACCCATTTACTGCACCAAGGGATGATGATATACCCCTTCTTGACAGAGAACCACTATCAGTTCTGGCAAGACATTATGATATTGTCTGTAATGGCGTTGAACTTGGCTCAGGCAGTATAAGAATAAATGATGCGGGGCTCCAGCGAAAGATACTGAGAATACTTGGTTATACAGATAAACAGATAGATGACAGGTTTGGCTTTTTCTTGAAGGCGCTTGAGTATGGCACACCACCGCATGGCGGAATAGCACCAGGACTTGACAGAATTATAATGATTATGGCAGGTGAAGAGAGCATAAGGGAGGTAATAGCATTTCCAAAGACCCTCAAGGGTGTCTCTCTTATGTCAGGTGAGCCATCTGAGGTAGATAGAGAGCAACTGAAAGAACTCGGCATAGAGGTAAAAGAAGAAAATTCGCCGTAATATCTATAAGAAAAAATTTCTAACAATATTAAAATAATTCTTGATTAATGTTGTTTTTTTCCTATAATTATAAGCAAAATGAGGAGGTGTAAAAGTGAAGTCCATTGGAAAAACCGAAATTGTTGATGAGATTGCAAAGAAGACCGGTAAAACAAAGAAGGACAGCAAAGAGTTTCTGGATACATTTATCTGGTCAGTAACAAATTCATTAAAGAGAGGTACCAAAGTAACATTAACGGGCTTCGGAAGCTTCTATGTCATAAAGACAAAACAGAAGCAGGGTAGAAATCCAAAGACAGGCAATCCTTTAACAATCCCACCAAAAAGAGTTCCAAGATTTAGAGCAGGCTCAGAACTGAAAGAACAGGTAAAGCAATAATTTCTTCTTAGAAAAAATCGCTTTTTTTAAGGGCACCATCACTAATGATGGTGCCTACTTTTTTCTTAAATCACAGTTTCTTTTATATTAAAACCAAAAAGGAACCAGAAGAATCAAGATAATATTATATATTTTATTCATTTTTTTATTTAAAAAATGTTTACATTATGCTATAATATAATAATGCTAACTGATAAATATATTAGACAGGAAAAACAAGGAGGATAGCATGTCTGCATATACAACAAAAGAGGAGATAAGGTCTCACTTACCGGTAATCACAATTGAGGTCGCATCAGACAGTTTGCTTGATGAAATGATTGAGACAGCATCAGATATAGTTGATGCGAATATCTCTTCCATCTATATTACCCCTTTATCAGAACCCTGCGATGCGATAATTTCACATATCGCAACGTTTCTCTCTATTACACTTATTCTCTCATCAATATACACAGAAGAATCAGACACAGCCAAACGGCTCTTAGAGACAATGGGAAAACAGGCGAACGACCTTCTTGAGAAGGTTAAAAATTGTGATATTCCTCTTACAAATGCAAAACTGAAAGATATAAGGAAGGTGAGATTGCACAGAGATGGGCTCAAAAGGTCTGATAAGGGAAGAAGTCAATTCTATATACCAGGTGAGGCAGTTGAAGATGGAGGTGATGACCGGTGAAACTGGTTGGCAAGGGTATAATAATGGACATTACAACTGGTGAACCATTTGGTGACTACGGTGAACTTCTTATAAGATTTGGAATTGAGACAATAACAATTCCGAGAGGCGACACCTATGGCTCATATATTATCCCAGTTGGCTCGCAAGCATCTGGCAGAATCTCATGGTATGATATCAGTGAGAAAGAACTCGCATCCCTCATTGGTGGTGATGCGAAAATTGGCTCAATCAGAAAGATTGACCACGAAGCACACACAATACCGGTAGAGAATCCACAGGTGACCCTGAACCAGGAAGATTTAATAAAACATTCCGAGGTGGTCATTGCAAAGTCAGGAGATAGATTTACACGGGTCAGTGAGAATCCTTTGAAAGGTGAATATTCAATAGACCAGCAGGTTTGTGCATTCAATGAACAAAACTCAGGTGAAGAGGTATTCATTACCTACTTTTACTATGATGAGAATTCAGGAACACAGATTGATTGTTCACCATGGACACTTCCCTCATACTTTGAACTTCTTGGCAGTTTGAAACTTCTGAGGGCGGGACTTGGAATTGAGAAAGGTGACATTGTTATAAATGCAAAGAGATGCATAAGAACATCGCCACTTGAGGTAGGCGCTCTTTCTGGAGAATGCGGTCGTGTTGGCTTTGAATTTGCAATTGAAAATATTGCACCTGGTGACCTTACAATCTACTTCTCTGACTAATAAGGGGGCATAGATGTCGGAAGAGAGCATAGACGGACTTACAAGAAAACTTATTAAGAAGGGCAGTATAATACTTCCAATTCCAAATATACTGGCGCTTTCAGCATTAAAGAAATTAGGTGCAAATGATAACATTGATGATGCAGAACGGTTAATACTGACAGTATGGATACTTGAGAATCAGAACTCAGAGCGTCTGTTTGACTTTGAAGAAAATAGACCGACGAAGGATGAACTTGCAAGAACTGCTATGAAGATTGACATAGAAAATATAGGGGACTATATCTCATGTCTTGAGGAGATAGAACGACTCTTCGGGGGAAAAAAATAGGCAGTGGATAACAGAAATAAAAATATCAGAACTTGTGGCATTTTTGCTCAGAAGATACCCTGCACTCACGCTTAGAGAGATACTATTAGAACTGAACGTCATGAATATTTCTGAACTTGTAAATGCAGATATTCTGCTCACCGAGAGGTCAAGAGAGATTGCTGATTTCTTTTCTGATTAATTTCGGAGGTGAGATATGCCAAGAAAGAAAAGCGATAGTAGCGACTTATACAATAAATATAATGATATACTGTCAAGATTGGAGGAGAGGCAGAGCGCCTTTCTTGACAAGAGTTCAAACACGTTCAATACAATATACGGTAATATTACAGGTCTTGATAATAATCTGAATAGGATTACCAGAAGGTTTGATAATGTTCTTACAAAGACAATGGGAAATTCAAACGCACTTCTTGCCAACTTCCAGAATCTTGCTGAAAGCGCTATCTCTATTGCCACAAGGACATTCAAATCAATACTTGAAAATGCCCTTAGAGGTCTTGGTGGTGGGGGAGGAATACTCGGCTTTTTAGGTGGTCTTCTATCATTTATACCATTCTTTCAGGAAGGTGGAATCATCAGAGGGACAAAAAGTGGTATTCCAGCGATTGTGGGAGAGAAATATACAAGTGAGGTGATACTACCACTTGAGAAACTTGAACATCTGCTCTCACAAAAGAATGAGACCGAAAAAGGAAGCATAGTAATAAAAGAGGGTGACATTAATATAGAGATAAAGGGAACTCTGACAGACAGAGAGACATTGAGAGAAGAAATCTTCAAATCAGCAACCCTGGGTAGAATGAACGCAATGCAGAGGGCAATTGGCTGGCTTGAGGTTGAAGGGTAGAAAATGAGAAGTGAGATACTATCAATTAAGAAGAATAAAATAGTTGAGATATTCCTATCAGGAAGTGATTATGTATTGAACAAAAAGATAGATATCACAAATTCTGTCACTTCAATAAATCCCTTCATTCTTTCAATTGATGACCCTCTCTCGCCATCAGAATCATCATCTCTATCAATTGAGTTATCAGGGGATGCAAGAGTAGATAGAGCCAAACTATCAGATATTATTGAAAAAGGTCTTATAGATACAATTGAAGTTTATCTATTTTACGAAGGTCTGAAAAAAACTGTCTTTCGCGGAACAATTTCCAGTATAGAAAGAAGAAGGGAATATATCAAAGAAAGAATGCTCGTCAGATTCACAGGTGGACTTAAGAGCTATGTAAAAGATGTGGGCAACACACCACTCCCAATGCCGCCATATTCTCACCCGAATAGAGACATACTACCACGTATTTCAAGTATTCTTGGTTTTGATAATAAAAGGACTTTAATTGATAACCCAGATATAATTACAGATGAAACTACCTGGTCTCTTATTGGTTATCCAAGAATCGGGAGCAAAATATACTTTAACCCCTCTGCAATAGCATTAGATACAAAGAGAAATACACTCTATACTGCCTGCGGTTCAACAATATTTTCATTCAGTGAAAAAGATGGCTTCAGGGAGATTGCAAGATTCAAAAAGACATCTGCGTTTTATAATGGCTCTATCTGTCACCTTGAATATGATGAGAAGGATGACCTGATAAAAGGTGTGATATCCACTATTACACAAAGACCAACATACATCTTAACAGGTCTTAAAGGTGAATTTTCTCTCTGCCCTTCATCATCCTTGATTGAGATTGATGCGTCAAAACCCTTCTATCATTTTGACGATGATATATACATCAGGTCGTCTCTCGCCCGCTGGTCTGCTAAAGATATAGACGGTGAAATTACGGCTGAAGCGATTGGTTGGATAGCACCGGATATATACGGAGACGATGCAAAGAAATTCTTTGATGGCACTATAGTCACTGCCCTGATGCCAGAGGGTGATTATTCATTCAATAAGGGCTCATACAAATTGAGAGTAAAGAAGCATTCATTCTTAAAAAAGGGCATGAGGGTCTGCTGTTACCTGATTGATGATATGAAGGACTTCTCTGACCTCGGCTTTATAAAGAACATTCTGTATGAAGACAGTTACGACACAATAACATTTGATTACCCTACAAAATATATGTATAACGGAACTGAAAGAAGAGGAATCATCTCAGAATTGAAGAGCCCTAACTCCTCAAATAACATATTCATTCCAAAGAAAATGAATGTGGATTTCGCATACCTCACATCACCATATCCACAAACCCCAGTATATGTATTCAGAAGGCAGGGATATACAGGAATGGAGGATGCTCTTATATCAACGATGATAGGTGAACTTCCGATGACACTTGATGTCGGCTTTTATGCCTTCAGGTCGCAGACATCCTACGATTCCGAACTCAAGCATAACGCAAGGACATCGCCATTTTACCTTCTTCTCAGAAACAAGCGAAATAAATATTACAATCTGATAGGTGGTCTAAAACTTGTAAGCGAAAGACAGCCGAAGGGTCCAAATGGAGAACTGCTTGGTGGTGACTCACCTGTCTCTATATTAAATCATGACAAGTATGGCGACTTATTGAAAACCGATGGAGGCATATATCCTTTACACATGAGCGATGGTTCAATCGTTGCTGGAATAAATGACACAGAAAGGTCTGACAATACAGGCATGTCGTCAGTAAAAAGAAGGGCAAGAATATTAAGCATAAACCCGACAAGGATTAATCTGTTAAATAGAAATATATTCAGAACTCTGTTTGTAGATGAGAGTGGCGAACTTGAATGGACAGGAAATCCAACATTAAATGACAATACTCTATTAATACCTGCAAGAAGAGTAAGGAAGCGATTTATCAGAACTGACCTGGTAATTATTGGTGTTGAACCAGTAGAAAATGCGGAGGATGTTCCGTCAAACTACTGCGGTCATAACAGGGCATCAGCAAGAATATATATCAGAGCTGACCAGACAGACACCCTCAAAGAAGGCAGTATTGTTCGTTTAATCGGTATCACAGGTGAACCAGGTGATAGAGAATATATCATCCAGAATATTGAGGTAGCATTTCTTGAAGATAAATACTTCTGCTCACTCAAGTGCAAGTCAAGTGAATTTGTGACAAAAGCATATATTGTCGGAGCGAAGACACAATACCCATGGGACTATCTCAGGGACTATCAGGAAAGGACGAAGGACCCATTCTCTCATCCACCTGAAATTGACTTTAATGAGTTGTGGGATGCTTATATGAACGAAGAGAAATTCAGGAAGAAATATATAGAAGGGCTTGAGGATGAGTTCTGCTCAAAGACAATTGCCATCTTCGCCGGTTATCAAAAGAATGAACCTTTCATTCTCTCACTAAATCTCAAGACACATGAAGTAGAGGAAATAACTACACCAGATACAGAGGTTGAGAATGAGGAATATACTGTGAGCGATGTGCAGGGTGCATTTCTTCCCGGCATAGAACTCAGAAATGAACCGGTCATAGATAGCATAAAACTTGAGATTAACTCAAAGGTTATAGATATCATTGATGGTGGTGAACACTACAAGATGCCTTTAATCTCAGAACTTTCTGATACTGGTATATACATCCGGCTTTTGAGTGATGAAGATGTCGTTCCAATAATCCTTCTTCCAAACCATCTCATTGACGCAAATGTATTTGTCTCATATAGATACAGACAGAAAGACACATATATAAAGCATATATGCATATCAAATGAAAATCTATATGCATTTGAGGGAGGAAGCGGCAGATATTTTGTATTCAATAATGATTTTGTCCTTATAAAGGAAGATAAATTGTGGAATGAAGAGAATGGTATCTCCAATCTAAACACCGGAAAAGACATTTACGTAATAACAACACCACATTGTCAGATATTAAAATCATCAAGAGAACCGCCTCTTATTGTCAGAGAAATAAAAAAAGAAGAGGTCGTCGTTGACATTCTCTATAAGACACTTCTCTCTTTCAATCTTATCGCATATGCAAGCCCATCTGGTTTCTTGCACATAAAAAGAAGGGGGGGAACAATTGGCTATTTTGAACTGAAGAAGGAAGATATTATTGATATTGATAGAATATGCGAGCCGCCAGTAAATAAGGTCATCCTGAATTATGATGGTGGCTCTGTTGAGAAAGGCAACGGAAGACCGATTGTTAACATACCTGCTGAATATATATCAGGTAAGGGCGTAGCAGAAAAGATAGCCGAGATATATCTGAATGTGTTGAACAACAGAGAAAATATTGCCATTAAATTACCAATCTATATAAACATCTCACCATTAGACCTTATTAAAATACCTGAAGATATAATTAGAACAAGAATCTTTAATGGCAATAGTAATTTTGAACACAAAACCCTATTTTTCCTGGCGTCTTCAATAGAATACAATATCTATGAGAGGACACAGACAGTAAATCTAAATGGTCTCAAATACAGCCATTTTGTAAAGAATATGTAAAATTAAGGAGACCATCTGATTGTCTTTCACTCAATTTCTACTGAAGCAGGTATTCTCTCAACACAGTGCCAGAGGCAAATACCATCAGTCCTCATAAGCGCCTATTTTCTATATAAAAGACCGCACCTCAGGCGATTCCTTGCAAAGCTACCAAGAGATGTAGAACTGATGATGCTTGACAGCGGTTCTATAAGTGCTATCTCTCGTGGCGACCTTGAATGGCTGAAGAAAACTGACTATGTGGCATATCTCACGAGAAACTATCCTTTTGATATCGTCGCAAATATTGACCTGCCAATAATGGCTCTTAAAAAATCTAAAAACAAAATGAATAGTAAAAAGGCAATTAATATCAATATTAAGAATATAGAGGAGTTCCTGGCGAAAGATATTACAGCAAAGAAGTTATTGGTTCTTCAGGGAAATAGTATATCCGACTATATGAATATTCTATATCACATATATATGATCGGCGCTTTATCTGATACTGAAAAGCACATTATTGGAATTGGCTCACTTGTTGGGAGAAACTGGAATGAGTCAGTTGAGATAATAAGAATTTTGATGGAAGAAGTCCCAGCAGGGATTTGGGTTCATGCGTTCGGTGTTGGCTCATACAGACGGCTAAGCGACCTTATCCGACTTTCTGTCAGGTCAACAGACACAGCACTTGCTTCAAGAACCTCATCGTTTGGCAAGGTAGTTTATCCAGGGGGCAATATGAAAATGCCAAAAAGCAAGAACTTTCATCAGGGTGTGATAATGCCAATAAATATGGCGGTAGTCACATATAAAATTCCATTAGTTCATGACAATTGGGGAGGTTTAAGAGATGCGTGATTTTTCAGGCATTGTTGAGGGTGGTGTCCTGCCACCAAGATTTGTTTGCTACACATATGATGGCAAAATTCTAAAAATAATTGATATTCCAGATAAGGGCTACATTCCAATAACAGAGTCCTTTGAACCAGTAATAGATAGTTACACAACAATAGATGGCAGGTTAAAGTATCTTCACAGGGGTTATAGATATAGATGTGAGATTAAACTCAGTTATTTAGATAAGGAGACATTAAGACAATTGAAGATTGTTTATAATCACATGAAAGATAGGAATTACCTGATAATATACCCACACAGAGACCGTCTTGATATCAAATACAGGGTGGAGATTGAAGAGCCATTTGCCTTTGGTTATATAAGCGGCAGAATGATTGGCTATTATGGAACCTTACGACTGGTTGGTATCTCAATCTTGACAGCGATTCCCACTGATTTCAAGGTATCGCACTTCTGCTCTGTAGATGGTCAATATAATGAGAGCGAGATTACATATTTTATATCATCAATGGAAGAAAACTACAGCGAGAGTGAGATATCTCACTTCTGTCCATCAGATACTGAGGTGAGTGAGATTTCTGAATAAAATAGAATTATATACTTACCTTTCTTCCAAATGTGATATAACCGGTATGTGTAATGCCAATCTGGTTGGGCCTTGTTCCTGTATCTCTTACCAGAATCTCCCTCATTAATAGTTCAATTGTTCTTATATCAACAAAACTATTCCTATTCATCACATCTCTCATTCTTTTGACCTGCTCAATATTGGGAGATATAGACGCAATAGCCCTTCCTGGCTTTAACGAATCATAAGCACTCTGAACTACCGTCCACGGCTCAGCGATGTCAATAAATATTGCATCAATGTCAGTTAGACCAAAGCCATCTTCCGCAACATCTCTCAATATAAAATCACACCTGTTATCAAGGTTGTATCTCTTCAGATTAGACCTTGCATTGTTCAAAAATTCCTCATTTCTGTCAAATGAATAGACCTTACCTTCTCTACCAACCGCTACCGCAAGTGCAATTGTCAGACCCCCTGAACCGGAGCCGACTTCAGCCACAACACTACCTGCACCAACATCTGTCTCAAGCAATATATATCCAATCTCCTTCGGATACATTATCGTCGTCTTCCTCTTAACATTCATTATCATCTCTGATGTAGTTGGCTTAAGCACATAAAGGGGCTTTCCAATATTTGTCAGTATCGTATCCCCATAATGAACAATTTCAGGTAGTTTGAACAGACCAAGACGGATTGATTTCTCAAAGTTAGGTTTATACTCAATTAAGTATCTATCCTTCACCCCACCGTAAAGAACAATTACATCCCCCTCAGATACTCTCTCATCTTTCCCCATTACTACCCTCTTACTATTTTCAAGAACTCTTCCTCGCTTAATATTTTTATTCCAAACTCAAGTGCTTTCTGATACTTTGAGCCGGGTTCTGCACCAGCAACAACTATATCTGTATTTTTAGAGACAGACGATGAGACCAGAGCGCCAGACCTCTTCGCAAGTTCCTTTGCCTCATCCCTTGTCATTGTTATAAGCGTTCCGGTAAAGACAATGCGCTTTCCAGAAAGAGGTCCTCCCCTTTCAATCATCTCTTCAGTCATCTTGACACCAGCATCTTTTAACTTCTCAAGCACTCTAAGATTTCTATCATCATGGAAATAATCATATATCGCTTTTGCCACCCTCCCCCCTACACCTTCCACCGCCTTCAGTTCATCAACGTCTGCAGATTTCAGTTTATCAATGCTATGAAAATGGTTTACCAGTGCCTCTGCTGTTGTCTCGCCTACATACTCAATTCCAAGGGCTGTTAAAAGCCGTGATACAGACCTGTTCTTACTCTTTTTTATACCGTTTACCAGATTCTCGGCTGACTTTCTACCCATCCTCTCTATATCTACAAGGTCATCAACCGAGAGTTTATACAGGTCACCAACATCGCCTGCCAAACCTGTGTCAACAATCTGTGAGACAATAACATCACCAAGTCCTTCAATATCCATACCCATACGAGAACCATATAATGACAGTGCACCCTTTATCTTTGCAGGACAGTCAATATTTGGGCACTTCAGCGCAACAAAGCCCTCTGCCTTCACAAGCGGTGTCTTACACACAGGGCATTTAACGGGTATCTCTGGCTTAACCGGATGTGTTTCCACATCTCTTAGTTGATACAGAACCTCAATCACCTCAGGAATAATCTCACCTGCCTTCTGAACTATGACCTTATCACCAATGCGAACATCCTTTCTCTTCATCTCCTCTATATTGTGCAAACTTGCCCTACTCACAGTAGTGCCTGAAAGATGGACTGGCTCAAGAATTGCGACAGGTGTGATAACTCCCGTTCTTCCCAAACTGAATTCTATATCTTTCAGCACCGTCGTCGCCTGCTCCGCCAGAAACTTGAATGCGACTGCATACCTCGGTGCCCTTGCTGTTGTCCCGAGACGCCTCCAGAATGAAAAGTCGTTTACCTTCACCACGATACCATCCATATTGTAGTCAAGTGAATGTCTTTTCTCTTCCCAGTATTTATGATACTTTATCACATCGTCCACACCCTTCGCTATTCTCCAGTCGGTGCTAATCCTGAATTTTAGTTCTGCAAGTTTTTTAAGAGAATCCGCTTGAGTATTGATACCTTTCATATTGAAAAGGTAGTATGCCATAAAGTCAAGAGGACGGGAGGCAACAATACGAGGGTCAAGTTGCTTTAATGTCCCGGCGGTTGCATTCCTCGGGTTTGCGAATGGTTGACTGCCTTCCTTAACTATCTTCTTATTCAACTTTTCAAAGCCATCCTTTGGCATAAATGCCTCACCACGAACTATAATCTCATCTTTAATATCTATAATGAGAGGGAGCGACCTTATTGTTTTCATATTCTGAGTAATATCATCGCCTGTTATTCCATCACCCCTGCTTGCCACCAGAACAAGATGACCATCTCTATACAGAAGTGATGTTGCGACACCATCCATCTTATGCTCGCAGACATATTCAACATCTTCATCCTGTGAAAGACCGAGGAATCTCTTCAGGCGACTGTCAAACTCCTTAAACTCATCATCATTATAAGTATTGTCCAGAGACAGCATTGGTATAGAATGCCTGACCTGAACGAAACCCTCAATCGGCTCTCCACCAACACGCCGGGTTGGTGAATCAGGTGTAATCAACTCCGGGTGCTTCTCTTCAATCTGCCGGAGTTCACTCATCAGTTTGTCATACTCATAGTCGCTTATCTCCGGTTTTCCAAGAACATAGTAGAGGTAGTCGTGATGATGGATTAACCTTCTTATCTCCTCCGCTCTTTTCTTGAAATCATCAATCCCTGTCATAATCTCACCTTATGCAATAAAGCTGATTATAATAGAATATAAATTAATACTCAGCATTAATATAATAATGATAATCTATTAATCAAATATTCAAATCACTTCTTTTAGACTTTTCAGATAAATTTAGATTTATACTTGAACGACAGGTAACACAAGTGGAGGAACTCCTATCCTATTACATGTATTATGAATGTATTCCCTGAAATATGGCCAAATATTCAACGGAACATTTCTTGACTTAAAAATATTAAAAAATTCTTTTGTAATAGGTATTTTATTTTTATAAATAATCACAAATGTTACTCTAATATCTATAATTGCTTTATCTATATTTTCATATCTTACCTTTAAAACAAATTTTGTTAAAACTTTAAATAGATTTTCTTCAATAATTTCATATGAACTTTCATTATCTATAGATATATTTGGTACTTTTTTGAAATCAATATATTCTTGATTACAATTAACAGTTGAACTCTTTAGATAAATATTCTTAATATTTACCCCAGATATAAATCTCTTATATTCTTCTGTAATAACATACTTTCCTGTTTTTTTCATATTTTACCTCATGCTGCAATATTTTTTTTATCTGTTGAACCGAATTCAAAATGCGAAAACCCGGAAATATAATTCAAAATATTAAACCAATAGCTTGATTGAACTGTCATCTGTTCTTTTAAATAATTAATATCTTTTTCAATGCTAATTTCTGATAATCCTCTTGAAATAATAGAAAGGGCAAATTGATTCATACTCATAGATTCTTCTTTTGCTTTTTCAACAATTTCTTTGTGCATACTCTTTCCAATACGCAATAAAATCCTTCCACTATAATCATCTACATCTTTGGGCTCAATTATTTCCTTACCTATCTCAATAGCTATTTCTAACCAATTTTTTTTCACCCTCTCTAGATGATTAATACATTCATCTATTGTATCACCATCGGCCCAACAACCCTTTAATTCTCTAATTTCACCAAAATATCCTTCATCTTTTATTCTCTTTATTAGATATGTGTAATCAAGACTTAAGTAATAATCCAAATCCTTCTTCATTATGAATCCTCCTCCTCATATCTATTCAACTTTTCTAGTTTCTTCTTCATATATTCAAATCCTTCTTTCAATTTCAAGTGATTTCTTACCATTTTCACATAAACTTCTTTAACTCTATCTTTAGTATGTGATTTAATGGCAACCTTAATAATATCTTTTTCATCTACTTCATTAACAAAATAATGATCGTGTCCATCTAATTTGTATTCCCAATATCCATGTATTTCTAATATCTTCTTTATTTCTGAGAATGTTACATTGTTTGGACTCTCATAAAACTTTCTAACTAATATCTCATACTTTCTAGGTGTCAAATTCCTCCTTTATTTTATCATAATATACTTATTATTAAATATATAATATCATATATAATATCACTTTTCAATAATTATTTTAAATTATTTCCACCTCACAAATATAACCAGAAAACCTATGACTGTAATTGCAAAACCGAGTGTCATTATTGCATCCCTTAGTCCTATTAATGGAAGTATAATAAGCCCTGACATAAAAGATGCAAGCGTGGAGCCAAACATCTCTCCACCACGAAACAGACCACCAATCCATCCACCCCTCGCAGAAAGGCAGTCAGAGGCAAAACCAAACAACAGACCTGTGCATATAGCGGTCATAACAATAAGAACAACTGAGGAGAATGCTATGAGTTTTCCTCCGATAATATTTATCAAGATGCTGAAAAGAGAAAGAAAAAGGCCTGTCAAAATGAATGTGGCAGATACAACCCCCAGAGCCCACTTCTTCACCGGACCAAGACCGGATACAATACTGCCGACAGCAAGTCCAGCCATAAATACAGAGAATATGATAGCAAGCTGTCTGTAAAGACCTCCAACTATTGATTGATACACAACAAGTAATAAAAGTTCAAGCATTATTGATAGACCGCCCATAATAGTAATCAGGAATACAGGTGATGTCGTGTGTTTTCTTTCAATTAAAGCCAGAACTAAAACTATTGACAGAAGCGTTGCCAGAATAGCCCCGGGATGGTAGCCCCGGAGTTTTCTCAATATAGATGACACCTTCGGGTCTGTTTTCGCCATAAGATAGGCAAGGTCATAGTAATATGCTATTGAGTGATAATCATGGTTTATACTTCCACCCACCCTATCCAACGCGTTATTCAACATTCTCTGCTGTGTATCAATCATCCTGAACCCGAGCCCCTCAATAGTTATATAACCTGGAGTGACACCCAATGTCTCTATCTTTTCCCACATCCCTTCTGCATTTAAACCAATGACGCTGTCTGAATCCGATGCAACAAATATCACTCTTGAACCGGGAATAACAGAGACATTCTTAAACACATCCTTAATTGTGACCAAAAGTGATTTCAAATAGACAGCCAGGTCCTCACCAATATATTGCTCATCACCTGTTGCAAACAGCACAAAGACCCCATTCTCTGAAAGTTTATTTTTAGCAATACTGAAGAACTCTTTGGTGAATAACCTGTTCTCTTCAATCGTCGTTGGGTCACCACATGCCTGAACAATCAAATTAAATGATAAATCTGTCTTTGATATATATCTCCTCGGGTCATCAATCACAATCTCAAACCTTTTATCATCAGGTATTATATTGAGATAATCATATGTCATACTGACAAGCTTATTATTTGCTATTGGAACTACCACTTTTGTTATGCCAGTTACATTCTTTAGAATATCCATCTCACCTGACAGACCATCACCGACTATAAGAACGTTAGAACGACCATCTGAAACAGAAAGAGGAATAAATGCATTCTCCTCAACCTCTTCCGTAAAAGCATTTGAACCAACAATCGAGCCATTGACCATCAAAACTTTTTCGCCTCCCCTCTCTATGCAGGTCACTTCACCATATGGAGTCGCCTCTATCTTGACTATCTTATAGGACGGCAGAGTGTAGTTCATCCTTATGTTTTTATATCCTACAAGCACAAGACCAGTAATTAAAGAAAAGAGAAAAAAGCCGATAATAACAGATGAGATAGATATTACTGAAATCCTCACAATCCCCCTCATATAGCCATATAAAAATATTATCGCAAGGAGCGAGCCAATTGAAGCAACAAACCCGAGAGAAAGTGTGTTCAATGATACAGGCAGAGTCATATATGCAAAGAGACCGCCAGCTATTGAGCCAATCGCCTCAAAGGCATAAATAGATGATATTCTAACATCCTGCCTGACAACAGGTGATGCTGATGATGTAAATGAGATGCCAAATGGCACTGTTATCGGAAGAAGAACTACCGATGAAAGAATGACTGTATCTGAAATGCCTGCAACCTCACCTGTAATAAGTCCAATTGGATGCTTCAATACGAAAAGAAGAATTATGCTTAAAGGAATTGAAATCACCGTGAAGACAAAAGAGGCAATATATACTTTAACTGCTGAAAGTCGCTTCATAAGAAGTATGCCAAGTATATTTCCAAAGGAATGACCTATAAGCCATATAGCAAGAGCAATAGAGACGACAATCTCCCCTCCGCCTGTTATTGATAATATTGCCCTCAGCCCAGCAACCTGACCTGAGAGGGATGAAAAACCGAGAAAGAAAACACTGAAAAGAAATAATACCCCCACTTTCCTTTTTTCAATCAAGGGAGACCATACCTCCTTCTGAAATACCACTCCGAGAGAAGAGATAGAACAATTGCTAAATACAACCAGGGAGATGTCGTCAGAGAAACTGAATTAAAGATACTCCTTGTATATACAGATTTACCCTTAATTTCATTCAGAAGTAATTCAAGATTGTCTTTATTTATCAACCTTTTATCCCCCAACAGTGTCTTCAAAATATTTAATTTTGAGCCAGGGTCAGTATCTAAATTTCCCTTGCAGACAAAGTATGCAGAGTTTGACTCACCACCCGAACTCACCTCAATGCGATAAACACCTGCCCTATCTGGCACAAATGATGTCCTGTGTCCATCACTGATAAATGGCATCTCACCCCCTGTTATTACCTCCTCCCCACCCTCATAAATTCTATAGATTGAATATCTAACCGGAACGTTCTCGGGAGATGGAACAAGGAACTCAACGCTCTCACCTGTTGATGGTTCTTTCTTTGATATCTCAATATACGGTCTTCCCTGAAGATGGGAATATGCAGATATTCTCGCAAGAGATGATATAAACGATTCCAACTTCTCACCTCTCGTTTCAAAAGGCATCCGCCAGAGCCCCCAGAACGCCAGAGCATAGGAAGTTCCAGATGAATACCTTCCCCCAGCAAGGCGAACATGACCCTTATCATCATATAGAAAACCATAAGCCCAGCTCTTCACAACAACCCTATTTGAACCAAGGGCAGGCATTCCATCAAGCGCTCTTATATCACTGAAGAAATAAGGATTATCACTCCTCAACTCAGGACACCTCAGTTTCACATCTTCCTCAGAACCACCCACAGACAGCGGAGAGGATGGCAGGTCAAGCGATACACCATCCTGTGCGAAATAGACCAGCCCAACACCTTTATCTTTGCAGAGATTGTCTATGTTATTATAAAAATCACCAAATTTTCTTGGGTCGCCCACAATTATAATTGCATCATATTCTGAGAGCATACCCTCTGCACCCTTTATATCAACTGTTGTCTCCTCACGGACGAGCTCACCTACAGGTGTTGTGCAATATGTGGAGATGTCAAGCGCCTCGTCTCTTTCAAGCGACCTCTTTATCAATGCATAGTCAGGCGACGGTGATGAAGATACAACAAGAATTCTTATATTTCTTGGAATCACTTTTGTCGCACTAACTACATTATTATCATCAGAGATTGTGTCTCTGTCATAGACAACCTGCGCTGAAAAAACCTCAGCAGTCCCCTTTGCTCTAAATGGAACGCTTACCTCAAAGAAGCCCCCTCCTGCCAATCTCTGTGGGACTTCAGTCAGAATATCTTTGCCCTGATATAACCTTATGCTGAAGGAAGCGGGCTCATCACCGTAGTAAACGCCATAGACCTTCGCAACCTGGTCAATAGATAAAAGAGTCGGGTCTGGAAGTAATAGACCTATAAGGGCAATATCTTGCCTGGGACTCTCCCCAACAGGCATAATATACAGGTCAGGTGGAAGTTTGAGAAAATACTCAAAATCGTTTGGTGAAAGCCCACAGTCAGTTATGAAGATAAAAGATGCCTGACTCGTCCAATAATAAGACAGAATATCATTCACATCAGAATATAATGGTCTCAACTGCTCAGAATTGGTAGTGATGCCTTCCTTACCTATTGATGCAGGGTCAATGAGAGAGCCATCAGAACCAATAAGGACTGTCTCAATTCCATATTTTTTTGACCCATTTGATATATCTTTTAACAAACCAGTAGCAATCTCCATTCTGGTATTACCACTGTTGTCTTTACTTTCTGATTTATAATTCATACTCGGGCTCTTATCTAAAATCACAATCAATGGCTTTCTCTCACTCTGCTTTGATAGAAAACTGATTGTCATTCCCAATAGGAGAGTCAGGATAAGAAATAGTGTGATAGACCTTATTATAAGAAGTGTGACGATAGTTCGCCTGTCATCTTTAATCTTTCTGAGATAAAGGAAGACCGTTATTGAGATAGAAACAACGAAGACAAACCATATAAGAACAAGAGGTGAAATCGGCAGAAAGTCCAAACTCATAGAGATATTCTATCATATTAATTATTTTGATTTGTTAAGGTTAGATATATAACTTTATCCTTGCCAAATATATACCTCTTTATTATATTCTCTAAAAATGCTTTAAATTTATTTTATAAAGGTGGTGAGAATGGCAGAAAATAAGTTCATTATACTGGCAATAAATCCCGGTTCAACCTCCACAAAGATTGCTATATTTGAGAATGATAAGGTTCTTTTAGAAAAAGAGATAATGCACGACCCGAATATAGTGATGTCTTTCAAGACGAGGGAGGAGGACTACCAGTTTCGCAAGGAGACAATCCTTGGTTTTCTCTCTGAAGAGGGCATAGACATCAAGAGTTTATCTGCGATTGTAGGAAGGGGAGGCTTTATGCAGCCAATTGAAGGTGGGGTATATGAGGTCAACGATAAGATGCTTGACGACCTTAAATACAGGGCTGAGTATGAACATCCAAGCAACATCGGCGCCCCACTTGCAAATGAGATAGCATCCAGTATCGGTGTAAAGGCATACACAGTTGACCCTGTCGTTGTAGATGAACTGAGCGACCTTGCGAGAATATCGGGCTACCCTGTGATAATAAGAAAGAGCGTCCTTCACGCACTGAATATAAGGGCGGTTGCGAGAATTGCGGCAGAGGAACACTTGAAGAAGAAATATGAAGATGTAAATCTCATTGTATCACACCTTGGCGGAGGAATATCTGTCTCAGCGCATCTGAAGGGCAAGATGGTAGATGTCAACAACGCATTCCTCGGAATGGGACCATTTACACCGCAGAGGGTAGGTGCTCTGCCAACAGGAGCAATAATCAATCTGTGCTACACAGGCAAGTTCAAGCAGAAAGAACTTAATGCAGAACTCGTGAAGAATGGCGGGTTGAGGGGTTATCTTGGCACGAACGACGCAATAGAGGTAGAGAAGATGATAGAGGCGGGCGATGAGTTCGCGAAGTTAATCTATGAGGCGCTCGCCTACCAGTTATCAAAGGAGATAGGTGCGATGGCAACGGTGCTTTCAGGCAAGGTAGATGCTATTGTCTTCACGGGCGGACTTTCACGTTCAGAGATGCTTATGAAATGGGTGAGGGAGCGAATCTCATTCATTGCGCCTATAATAATGATACCCGGTCAGAAGGAGATGGACACGATGGCGATTTCGGTCCTTCGCATACTGAGGGGTGAGGAGAAGGCGAAGGAATACAAGCCAAAGGAGATACTTGACCCAATGGTTAAGTATGGGAGGAAGGAGTAATGAATTATTAATGATATAGATTAGCAACACTTTTTGATTATATAAGGATGAAAGATATAGATACAAAAGAAACAAGAGAAAGGTATCTTAAAGAATTAAAAGAATTCATAAGTAAAATTCATAAATTACAAAATATTCATCAGAAGAGAGAAAAAGAAAGAATTAAAGAGAAAGCAATAAAACTTAAAGAAATAGTTAAAATTCTATCGCCTATATATGAAAGAGAACTTGAGAAAGTAAGAGAATATATAGGACAAAAATGGAAAAACTGCGAGAGATTATTTTCAAAGACAACGTTTGAGGTTATGGATAGAAAGGCAAGTGAGGAGGTGCATTCAAAAGTCATTGAATATTTAATAGACCAGAAAGACAAAGGTGGAAGAGAACTATTAAAAGCAATTCTGAATAAAATAGAAGATGAAGTTTCACCTTTAATAATTTCATTGATTGATGAAAACAAAGATTATAAGGTTCGCAGAGAATACTCAATAAATTCAGGAAGGATTGATGTTATTGTTAAATCAAAGGATTTTGTAATAGTGATTGAGAATAAATTTCTGTCAAGGATTAGCAAAGGGGGTGAGGATTGGGAAAAACAGACAGTTAGATATAAAAATGAAATAGATAAGAAATACAAAAACTTAAAAAGATTATATATTATTCTTGATTATAAAGGTGAGGAAGAAAGCAAAGGGTGGCAAACAATTAATTATGAGGATATTTTGGGCTCATTAGAACAAGAACCAGTTAATAAAGTATTTAGTGATGATAATATATACATTGAATATAAATATCTACTTAGAAGATTAATAAACAAAATAGATGAGATAATATTGATAATTTGGAAGAAGTAAAAAGTTTATCGTTATTGAACAATACAAAGAAGGAGGTTGAAAGATGGATTTAGAAAAAGAATTACCAGAATTTTATGAGTTAGATATAGAATTTTCTAATAACATTAAAATGTTATATGATATTTTTGCTTATCATTTTAATAAAAGGATTCAAACAATAAACATTTTACAAGATGACCTATATGAATGGACAAGAAATGAACTAAAGGCATACAAGAAATGGGAAATAGGTAAATCGGCTTGGTGTGACCCAAAATTTCCTTATGTAAATAAAGAAAAAAAAATTGATGAATTTTCTTCTGTATTTGATATTAGTATTGATATTTATATAAACCTAAAAGAAAATTGTGGTTTTGCTATTCAGATTTATTCAGACAGAAATTTCTTATATTGGTATATTGGCCAATGGTATCCGGAACATCTCAAAGGTAAAGAATTATTTGATTTTAATTTTTATAATAAATTAAAAAAGAAAATAGAAAACAAATACAAACAGAAAATGGATGAAGAAAAATTAGAAATTAAAATAGTTTATCCTAATACTGAAAATGAAGATAAAGACAATAAAGACAGTAAATTTATAGGATTTTCAATTCCTTTTACAGTAATAGACAACAAAAATATAATAAGTGAATTTCATGAAATATTTAAGAAAGAGGTTTTAAAACCATTATTTGAACATATTAAAGGAATAAAGATATAACAAATATTTAAAGTAAATATATTCTAAATCAAAAAGATATATATAAATCCACCTATTTATCATAATAAATACCAAAATTTTTCAAAAAATTTTCATTTCTGTGACTTATGTCACAGAATTTTCTTTGATTCTCGTGTATATTTTATATGGCTAACCCCAAATCCCACACCAACACAAAAAGGGAGGAGCCAGAGTGGCTCCTCCCATCTTTTTATATGATAAATTCCCATACTATTGTTTAACGGGCAAGGGGTTTAAACCCCTTGTCTTATTTGTGACAGAGATTCTTCGCTGAGCCTACAATAACATTGTAGCGGTGCGATTTATCGCACAAATGTAAAATCGGTATTTTTATATGAAATCAGAATTATTAATTTGTGTTTTGCCGTTTGTTTGATAAATCAAACCGCTCCAGAACACAAACAAATCTGGTATGGAGATTATTCGCTTCGCTCAGAATGACAAATGAATAATACTCTCAACCTATCCGCTTCTCTTCAACTTGCCCACCCTATTTGCATATCTCTATGTGATTCTTAAGATCAAAAATTTTATTTTACTACAACTACCTTCCTACTCAACTCACATTTATTATCTATATATACATTAAATAAATATATACCGGCAGAAAGAGTATTTATATCAATGTTATCATTAATATCTCCATTATAAGATGAATATTCCTTATCTATAAGTTTTCTACCACTTATATCATACAAAGATATTTTTATATTATGGGTTTCATTAAGTTCTATATCATATTTAAGATAATCACTTGCAGGCATAGGATAAATCCTAATTTCTTTTATTATATTCTCAGGTGAAGAATAAGGAATATTAAATGATGAATTATCAGTTAAAGAAGTATTATATTCTTTAATATTATCTATATTATGAGTTTTAATTAAGTTATCAATCATTTTGTTACTACTTGCTAAGAGCCCTCCCTGTGAATTATCTATTGCAACCCCTTCTGCAATATTTGAATCCTCAGAATCCCTATAAACTGGATTAAACTTCTCAGTCCTGACTACATAGTAATATGTCTTACCATTACAGGGAACAGTATCATCAAGGTAATATACAACCGTATCTGGAACAGTAGCAATTAGTTTGAAATCGCCATGGGGTTCTTCTCCCCTCAAAATAATCTGCTGGTCATAGTCATCCATTGGTTCCGGTTCCATTGGCTCATATCGCCCTGACTGGTCAAAATAGTATCTATCCCATCTAAGTTCTATTGCATAGCCTTCATCCATAGGTCTATCAGTGGCTATAAGCGCCCACGGTGCTGGTGGTCGGGAAGGAGGAAGTGGTAATCCAAATGGTATCCAGGGTGGTGGTGGATAATTCCATCCTAGTTTAGATTGATACCAATATACATCACCATATTGAGCATCCTCAATCATATAATAGTAATGGTCTGAGTAAATCATTGAATCATCATTGTATCTGAACTCTTGATACCATGGTCCCTGTTGTTCTATAGGATTTTCATTTACTTTTACACCAGTATATGTTGTAAAGGGTCCTGTCGGGTGCTCTGCCCTGTATATATTCCATTCTGAATAGCCATCAGTCATAGCGCCCCAGGCAAGTTCAACAGAGTGGAGACCTGGATAACCTACAAAGTAATCAAAAAACCAGACAGCATTAGCATATGGTTCTATTATGCATATTTCGTAAGGTTCTTCAACTGAAGGGTCATCTGCCCACCAGAGCATTCTATGACATGATTCACCATTATGAGTTTCATAATAAGGAGACTTTGTATACCAATTATCCTTTACATATAGATATCGTGTTCCATTATCTTCTTCATATCCTATAACACTGACAGCATGACCACCAAGAGGATTTTGGTTATTTTTATAATCTGGATGATAACATCCCATAAAAGGTGGATAATCATGGTCTATTTCATACTGCAAGTCACCCCAATTATTCTCACTATAAGGGTCTGTCATAAAACCTATAGTCCATTCCTTATTTCCATAATAATCACATTTCTCAGTGAATTCTCTTATCATATGTTCAATTGTTGTATTTGATTCAGGGTTTGTTTGCGAGCCACTTGAAAAGAATGTGCAACATTGAAACTGGTCACCATATCTCTCAGAATTCTTATAACTTGTATCGTTTTTATTAAAAGTTATCCATGTTTGCCCCCAATTCCATCCTATATTTCCCATAGCAGAATACCAATAATCGCTATCTGGTATTAACTCATAACCCATAAAATTTTGAAATCCTAATATATTTGATGTTGCTACATGGTCACAACCACCATATTGTGTCATCATAATCCACTTATCAAAATCTGCTACACCATATATCATATGATTATAATCTGTTTTATTTCTATCTCCCTCCCCTCTTAAGTTATTACTATTCTCATATTTCTTCCATAAATCTCTATTTTCTATCTTATAATGCTCTCTCAAGAATGACTTTAATTCTGGAGTAATCTCTTCAATATATATCCTACCCCTTGGTTGTCCTTCTATACCTTCTAAATCTACCATCACATATAACCTTTTATCACCTGCCCTGAACTCCCATCCTCTAGTTCCAGAATGCCCAAGGGACCTGAAACAGATAAACTCAACATCATCTGTATTATATTTATCTTTAACCTCTTCTATAGCTTTATAATAATAAGTAAATAAAATAGGGATACATCCATTAAAAAATGAACTAATTCCTGGATAAAGTTCATATGCTCCATTCGCAAAACCAAAACCATATTGAAGGTTTCCATTAATTATTTTACATATTTCCTCAATTTTTTCATTAATTTTCTTCATTCTGCTATCAAAATCATAATAACCATGTCCATATTTCTCAATATCTGCTCTTTCACTATCAAGTTTCATATACTCATAAATATATGGTTTTATCTTCTCAAGCATCTCAAACATTCCAAGTCGCTCTGATTTTTCCCTATATGCTAAAACAAGATACTCAATGGGAATATTATTATCATCATACATTGGATATAATTCACAGTCAACGTAAGGTCCCCACATACTATTACATACAGGGTCTTTGCTATTAACTTCTAACCAATTAGAATCCATTACTGCTCTTTTAACAATCTCAACTGGAACAGGGGTTGGAATTATCTCACCTGTATTATAGTTCTTATCTTTCTTCTCTAACCATAGTCCAGAAGAGAAAACAAAGGATATTGAAATTACAGACATCAAAAACAAAAATGTTATTTTCTTAAACATCTTGATCACCTCCTAATACTAAATTATATTATTCTTTTTAATAGAATGCAATAGTAAAAATTAAACGAATAATAAGGTATCTGTTCATAACCCTTATAATTCTGATATGCAAGTATATTTGATGCAGCGACATGAGCACATGAACCCTCTGGCAATCTATCTTCGTATCTACTAAAATCTGCTACATACGGAAGTATATAAACACCCATACTATCATTATTTCTATTTAGCATTCCCTGTTCATCACTTTTATTTTCATATTTCTTCCATAGTTCCTTATAACTCTCATTATATCTTTCAATCCACAATGATTTTAAATCAGGTGTTATCTCCTTAATAAGTATATGCCATCTTGGCTCACCCAGTTTTTCTTCTAAATATGTTGTCACATATAATCGCTTATCACCTGCTCTGAACTCCCAACCTCTACTTCCCAAACCACCTAATGTTCTAAAGCATATAAACTCTACATCATCTGTGTTGTATTTCTCTTTTACCTCATCAATTGCCTTATAATAAAAAATAAATAAACCGGGGATACAACCGTTATGAAACTCACTCATTTGTGGAGGTAATTCATATATTCCTTTTACAAATCCAAAACCATACTGTAGATTTCCATTGATTTTTTTACATACCTCTTTAATCTCTTCCTCAATCTCAGAACTTATACTTTTATAATAATAATCAGCATCTTCTATCTCAAGTTTTGCCTTTTCATTTACAAGTTTCATATACTCATATATATATGGCTTTACTTTATCAAGCATATCAAACATTCCAAGTCGCTCCGACCTCTCTCTATATGCCAGAACAAGATACTCAATCGGAATATTATTTTCATCATAAACAGGATATAAATCACAGTCGTTATATATTCCCCACATATCCTGACATGGTTCACCAGTAGTTGGAGCAATATAACCATTATCAAGAACTGTTCTTTTCACAGTTTCAACAGGAACTGGTGTTGGAATTATCTCACCTGTATTATAGTTCTTATCTTTCTTCTCTAACCATAGTCCAGAAGAGAAAACAAAGGATATTGAAATTACAGACAACAAAAACAAAAATGTTATTTTCTTAAACATCTTAATCACCTCCTAATATTAAATTATACTATTCTTTAAAATTAAATACAATAAATAAAATTAACCTTAAATACTAAATTTATTAAAAAATTAAATATATATTTAACCTATCCGCTTCTCTTCAACTTGCCCACCCTCTTCGCATATCTCTCCGCTAAACTGAAAAGCCATATAGAAACTGGAATAAGGGCAAGACCTACAGCACCCAGTATAATAACGTCCTTCCACATCGAGCCAATGCCCGCGCCATTCAGAAGCGCCTCCCTCATCATTCGCAGTGTGTATGTCGCGGGTGATGCTACTGACAGGGGTCTAAGCCACGCCGGGAGGACACTCACCGGATAATAAACACCTGATACGAGAAGGACTATCGCCTGTATTATATGCGCCGCCTGTGAGCCACGCTCCGTGCTGAGAAGTGGTAAGATTGCTGCAAGTATGCCAAGTCCGATAAACGAGAAACTTGAGATGATAAGAACAAGTATTGCTGTCAGAATATTCGCACCAGATAGCGTGAGGTCAAAGAAGAAGAGAACTGCCACGAGCGTTATCCCCGTCCTTACAATGCCATATATCACAGCATAAAAAACTGTGCCAAAGAGCATCATCGCCCTCTTTATTGGCGCCATAAACGTATATTCAATCGTGCCCTCCCATCTCTCCCACTGTATTGACTCGCTCACATCGTGAAATATAATGGAGAGAAAGCCCCAGACAAGCGCTCCAACTACAAGAAACAACACAAGATTCTTGTCTCCTGTCGCAACACCTATAAATCCAATCATGAGGACATTAACAATACTGAAAATAATAAAAACAAACTCCCAACTCAGATATCTCTTAACGAGATTGAAGTTTCGTGCAATAAAGGCGTAAGAAGCCCTCGCCTCTCCTTCAAGGTCCATTCCTTTCCACCTCCTTCCACTCCTTTCCTGTCAACTGAATAAAAACGTCTTCCATTGTAGGATTCTTAACACCCCTGATAAGCGATTTAAGACCATCAGGGGTATTAATCCTTACGAATTCTCCATCAATTATTATTGCAACTCTATCACATATCTTCTCCACCTCAGCCATATCGTGGCTACACAGCAGTATTGTGGTGCCAAGTTCGTTTCTAACTGAGATGATGAACTCCTGCACCTCCTTTTTTGAAAGGGGGTCAAGACCGGTCGTCGGCTCATCAAGCAAAAGAATCTCCGGTTCTGTCATAAATGCCCTCGCGACTGCAACCTTCTGCTGCATTCCCCTTGACAGGTCCTCTACCGGCTCATAAAGATAGTCGGCTGGAAATAGGAGCCGTTCCATTATTCTCTTCACTCTCTCCTTTGCTACCCTTGATTTAATATTATATAGCCGTGCTGAGAACAGGAGGTTCTCTATAACTGAGAGGCGCTTGAAGAATGATGCCTCTACAGAGACCCTGCCTATGAGCCGTCTGACCTTCATCTCATTCTTCTGGACATCCATACCCTTGACTTTGACATAACCACTGTCGGGAAGGAGCAGGTTTGTTATGACCCTGACGAGCGTTGACTTTCCACTGCCATTAGGACCGACGATTCCGAATATCTCGCTCTTATACACCTGGAATGAGACATTCTTAAGGGCATATATTGTCTTCTTTGAGAAGAGCGAGCCAAAGCCGAAACTATCGCTTGATGACCTGAAGGTCTTGGTAAGATTGGAGCACTCAAGAATTACTTCAGGCATTAAAACCTCCTAACAGTTAAGATATGAGTTCATATAAATAAAAAACCCACCGTCCTGGGTGGGGAATACCGTAGATAACATAAAATCACATATTGGCTGGCATCCCCCAACCGATGATAAGATAAATTTCAAATTTCACCACTATACACTCACCTCTTATAAGATAAAAATCTATCATAGTAAATTATAATGTCAACTATTTAATATTTTAATTAAAATAATTATATTAGATGTAAATAATTAAATTTCTTAAATTCTATTTTCAATTAAAAGAAACGATTTATACCAAGTAAAATTCCATATTGACGAATCCACTTTGTCTCGTATCCATTATCATATAAAATTTTACCATGAATAAGTCTATAAGAAAATTCAAAAAATATACCAAAAGTCGAAGTCGATATACTATAAGGCGATATAACATGAGGACCAGTTGAAATATCAACACCAACTCCAGCACCCGAAAATATTCCACCTCTTATATATTCACCATCCATATATCCAATATCAATATGCAACGTGGGTGAAACTATATTACCAGGCATACAAAAAAATCTTCCTTCCCCAAAAATACCACCTCCATAATTTTCTTCTTCTTTTCCAATCCATCCAAAAAAACCAACACAAGGTGCTAACCTTCCGAATCGCACACCCATAAAAAAATCGACTGGTATACACTTAAAATCACCCATGAAATAACCAGTTCTCCCAACAATAAAGAAACTACTTCTTATTTTTATTTTTATCTCTGTAGTACTAGTAGGATTATAAGTCGTAGTTCCGCCAGTAACAATACGTTCTTTTGTTATCTTATCAATATCCTTAAAATCAAAAACCAAAGTATTTCCAGACATATCCATTAGCTTTAACGATACATCAGGAATCTTTTCAGTGATTATTCCACGATAAACACTTCCATTTTTTAGATAAACAACATCATATTCTATATAAGACTCAGTATGATACTCATATTGTGCCCACACTACTGAAAAGACAAAAATACTAATTAGAAATAACCTTAACATGACACACCTCCTTCTCTTAATTAGAATTATAATATAAATTATAAAAAACAAAATTTTTTTAAATATTTAATTTAATTAATTACAATAAAAATAACATAAAATAAAAGTAAAATTATTACTATATTTATACTTGACTTATTTTCATAAACATATTAAAAATAATATATTAATAAACTTGAAAAGAGGAGGTTAAGATGAAAAACCTTACAATATTAGCATTTGGTCTAATATTACTTATTTCAGGAATCTCGCTAGCATTCCATGATTACCTGTATACATACGAGTGGACAGGGCAGAACTTCTTTGAGAAATCACTTGTGCTGAACGGTCATTTCACCTATATGAAACCGGGAACAAACATACTATTCCCAGTTGAGGTTGGTTTCGCAATTGACAAACTATGGTCAGCATCAGTTGTCATCCCAATTGAGAAGTTGGATATACCTGACAACGCATTTGGTATTTCAAACATCTGGGTAAAAGGCAAGTTCATACCAATGCTTGGACCAAACATCTCCATTGGCCCAAGGTTTGCATTCAGATTACCGGTAGGTTCTACCGACCACTATACAAAGGCATTTGGGATGGATTTTGCAGGTCTCATCAGAATGGGCTATGTTGAGGACTTCCCAATGGTCATCTCAGCACAGACAGGTCTTCGCCTTGAGTTAGAGAAAGACAATTTGAAACTACCTTCATACTTCTACTTCGTTTGCGAACCGGGCTTCAAGGTAAACTGGCGTCTCACAACATACGGTGTCCTCGGCTTTGCAATTCCAGTAGCAAAGGGAAAGAGAGCTAGTGGAACAGGAACAGAGGAATATGATGGTGCAAAGGATATGTGGTTTGGGGGAAAGATGACTATGAAACTATCACCGAGTTTGACAGCAGATGGCATGTTCCAGTATAGAATATGGAAGTATGCTGAAGGTGCTCCCAAGTCATGGTTTGTTGGTTTTGGTGTGACTGCTAATATTCACTTCTAAGTAAGAGTCCTGAAAATAGATTACTGGGGGGCTATATGCCCCCTATTTTATTTCAATACTCTAATAATTTGCTTTTATATATGAGATTCTTTCTAACGCTTCAGAATAACACACCCATTGTAGTAGCGTCGCCATTCCTATGGCGACGATTATTATAAATATGTAATATTATATTTTCCGTCCTCACAAGAGTGAGGACGCTACAATTACTCACCCTTCTCATATGAGATTCTATAGACCGGCTTATCAATCGTTCCCTCTATTTTTATCAAGATACTGCCAAGGTCGGGCAATTTGATATTCGGAATTCCTTTGCCAAAAAATAACGGGGCAAGAAGATTTACATCTATCCTCGGTGAATTTGCAGTTATATCAACCATTCTGTCTTTAAGCCCTACAAACCCACTCACTGAAAAGGTTGCTCCCTTATATGACAAACTCGCATTTGATACAGTCAGGTTTTTATTATCAAGAATAAGACCAGCACCCTCTATTACAAATACCTTACCTGACTGCCCAATATGAACCTCTCCACCTTTGATATTTATCAACAGCTTAAAATCACCACCCACCTTCCAATTGCCACTCACAATAGAACTGCTTTTATAGAAAATTGTGTTAATTTCGCCAAAGACCACCTTCTTCAGGACATCAGTATCAACCTCAGTATCGGAAAGTGTTATCTCATTCATGATAGAGCCATCTATATTACAGTCACTTTTTCCAAACACCTTTGCAACTATATGTGTCCTCTTTCCCAATCTGCCATTCACATTGTCAAGAAGAACCAATAAAGTGTTATCCTTCTGAACTAATAATTTACCATTTTTAATTATCATCTCTGGAATCTTATCCAATGTCATTTTATCTTTAAAACTATTTCCAACAATATCATCAACCCTTGCCAAACATATATCAGAATTATTTGAACTGCCATAAACACAATCAGACAAAGGATAAAAATCTCCATTACTATTAAATAAAGAGATACTACCCGATTGACAGAATTTCACAGAGCCATCACGTCCACTGCCTTCAAAAGAGAATGAACCTACCTTACTTCCAAAATTAATAACAAGAACCGGCTCTATCATTTTAAGCGATATATACTCGGCAATGTCATCCTTGAAGAGCGCACCAATAATATCTATGTTCACAATCACCTTTCTTGAAGAGAAAAGAACTATAAAGGAGTCATTGGGTTTAACAGCAACCTCCTCAATAGTCACACTGGTAGTAAATGGAATATATCCAATACTATCGTAAACAATTTTTACATTGAGCAGTTTCTCAACATTACTTATTGATGAGTAAACATTATCTCTGAGATGCAGAGGAATGAGAAATCCCCAGGCAACAATTAGCAGTAAAACAATAAGAGCAACAACAGACAGAATAAATCTTGTCAATATTCTCATGATCTTGACATTAACATTAAAATAGAATATAATTAAATATATAAGAGGTCAACTGGTAGTTATAAAGGAGGAATATATGAGAAGGGCTATAATTATTATAATTTTGATATTGATACTTGGTGCTACAACAGCAGTTGTTGTTGCAACAAATATGAAGCAGTCATCAATCGGTGAAACAAAAGCGATATTTACCCCTATTAAGTAGTAATGAATTATTCTTACTAATACTCAGCATGTTTTCCTTGAAGTGCTTTATTAATGAATTCATCCATTTTTAATAGGAGAAATAAGCTCAGGATGTTGACTGAGTATAAATTCTTGAAGTGCATCGTCATTGAATTCATCATCTGTTCCTATTTTTACATCTCCTTATGCGACCAATTGCGTATAACGTCCCGCGTGTTTGAGAAGTGCCAAAGACATTTGGGTAAGTGTAGAGAACCGCAAACATGCTGTTATGTGAAGTCTCTTGCAACATCAAGATTTAACCTCTAATGTTTCATAGGTTGCCTTTACTCTTTTGGACATATTCAAATATGAATACCATATACCAAAATATATGAATGAGCGTATTGCATTCTTTGCACCTTCTATAATTATAGATTCATTAGCCTGGGATGGGAGACCAGCTGTAAATGGGAGGAATATTGCAAGAATTGAATAGCCCAGAAAAACAAGCAAATATTTTTTTGCAATCTTGATCGCCCCTGGTTTAATCTTCCAAAGGACAATCCCGGCATAAATGCTAAAAATCATCAATCCAATACTCAGCATGCCGTCAATAATACATAAGGTTAATAGTCCAGGAAACTGATTAAAGCCAGGGCTAAGCTCATTGTAAGCAGAAACAAAGTAAAAGATAGTGAGTAAAGGGGAAAAAATTGTGAGAGAAAGACAAAATAGTAATAACCACCCTCCAACACTTTTATACTTAGTTTCTACTTTTACGTCGTTTGATTCCATACTAACCTCCATTTCATAGTATCGCGCACACTTCTTACAGTAAAACTTACCTGTATATATTGCTGAGGGGATAGTATTTTTATCAGAACCACAGTTAGGGCAGTAAAGTGATACACCCCTCTCTTCCAAATCCCTCTCAATCTGTTTCTGTCTTTCAATAAGTGCTCTTTTCGCAGGGGGCATATCGGCATAATCAACCTCAGTGGGTGATGACCGCACAATCCATGTTCTAAAGGGCTCAACTTCACTTATCAAGAGCCATTTACTCTCTGTATATTCCTTTGACCTTACAAGGTCGTGACCTTCAATGAGACCTTCCTCTATTGCTTTTCTTAATTGGTCTTCCGAGAGTTCAAAAAAGTCACTACCTATTTTCAACTCAACCATAAACTGCTCCCACTCTGTTATGATTATATATGACAAATATATTAATCTAATTAAAATTGATTATCAATAGATTATTGAATCCTTCAATTTAATTGTAGCATATATTATTCTTTTTAGATTGTTATTAAGTAATTTTATTTATGATATAATTTTCTAATAGGAGGTTTAATTATGAGAGAGATTATATTCAGGTCAATGCTTATCGTCTTAGTTTTTTTTCTTGTCTTTTCAACTATTTTTATCTCTTGTAAGAAAAAAGAGGGGGCAAAGGAGGAGGAGACCCCGGGAAAATTGACTCCAAAGGAGAAGATAAAAGAACATGATAACTTACCAATGCCAGAACTCTCAGATAAGGCAAACATCCTTCCTCCTGGCACCAAAATCGCTGTTATAGTGACTGAAAAGGGAAACATTGAGATAAAACTTCTTGATGATGGTGCTCCAAAGACCATAGATAATTTCATCAGTTTGGTAAATCAGGGCTTTTATGATGGGCTTACATTCCATAGAAAAGTTCCAGGTGAACTTATTCAAACAGGTTCTCCAAATCCTGATGGAACTGGTGGACCTGGCTATTCCATAGATGATGAGGCAAGCCCTTACAAACACATAGCAGGGGCTGTTGCTATGGCAAAATTGCCTGGAAAAGAAGGCAATCCAACCCCAAATACTGCAGGAAGCCAGTTCTATATATGTCTTAAACCACTGCCGAGTTTAGACGGTAAATATGCTGTCTTCGGCACTGTCGTAAATGGTCTTGATGTTGCAGGTAAGATAAATGTCGGTGATAAAATAAATCAAATATCAATTATTGAAATAAAAAGTGAATAATAACCGATTAAATTTAAATTTAGTAGAATATAGAGAGGAGATATGAAAAGAATACTGATTATAATTTTTTTAATCCAAGTTGTTATTGTCTCCCAGGTTCTACCCGCAACATATGAAGAGATAAAAACACTCTTTGACAGTCAGAGATATGACCTGGTAATAAAAGAGACAACAAAGATTCTATCGGAGAACAAGGGGGGAGATAAGACAGCCGAGTTATATTATCTCAGAGGGCTTTCATACGATGCTGTCAACAAGATAACCTGGGCAATTGACGACTACAATAAAGCAATAAAGATATACCCAGGTTTCGGAGATGCCTACGTTGCCCTTGGCGGACTTCTAATTGAGACAAATGAACTTGAGTCAGCAGAGAATGCTTTTAAGAGTGCTCTTGAACTGATAGAGAACGAGCCAGTATCCCTTACCGGTCTCGGTTACATTCGTCTTATGCAGAATAAGACAGAAGAGGCAGTAGATTACCTGAAAAAAGCGATAGCAACAGGTAAAGCCCCTGCACAGGCATACTCAAACCTAGGCTATATAGAATATACAAAAGGAGATATTCCTACTGCTATTAGCAATCTTGAAATAGCAATAAAGAAGAATCCAAAGGACATCACAGCGATGTTCACTCTTGGTCTTGCCTATATGGTCAATGGAGATTATTCAAGTGCTTCGGATTACCTGAAGAAGGTGGTTGATGCGAGCCCTGAAGACCTTGAGGCGCGACTTGCTCTTGCTAAATCCTACGAACAACTGGGACTGAAAGAAGCAGCAATAAAACAACTGACTGAAGCACTCAAACTCTCTCCAAACAATAAGAAGATAACAACCTGGCTTAATAGATTAAAGACAGAATAATGGCAGAAAGATATTTACGACTCGGTGTTAACATTGACCACATTGCCACCATCAGACAGGCGAGAATGACATTTGAGCCCGAGCCTGTCTGTACAGCGTTTATTGCACAGATGTCAGGCGCTGACAGCATTGTTGTCCATCTCAGAGAAGATAGAAGGCACATTCAGGACAGGGACCTTGAGATAATAAGCAAGGTTATCAATATTAATCTCAATATGGAAATGGCATCCACAGACGAAATGGTGAGAATTGCCATAGATGTAAAACCCCATCAATCTACAATAGTTCCTGAAAAAAGAGAGGAGATAACAACTGAGGGCGGATTGAAAGTGACAGGAGATATAAAGGAACTTAAAGAGAAGGTTGCTACATTAAAAGATGCAGGAATACTGGTGAGTTTATTTATAGACCCGGACACAGATGAAATAGATGCATCAAAAGAGGTTGGTGCCGATATAATAGAACTCCATACCGGGAGCTATGCAAACGCTCCAAATCTCACAATTAGAGCGAAGGAGCTTGAACGGCTTATTAAATCTGCTGAATATGCAAGTTCAATTGGTCTTGAAGTCGCAGCAGGACATGGTCTTACCTACTATAATGTGAGGGATATAGCAAATATAGAGAAAATAGTCGAACTCAATATAGGTCATTCAATAATATCAAGAGCGGTATTTACAGGTCTTGAGAGAGCAGTAAAGGATATGATTGCGATAATCAGGGGTGGTTGAGATAGAGATAAAAGGCATAGGAATAGATATTATTGAGGTCACCCGCATAAAAGATTTGTATAAGAAGTTCGGTGAAAACTTCACAGAGAGGGTGTTCACTGAAAGAGAGCAAAAATACTGCCTCGGTAAAGCGAATCCCTTTACTCACCTCGCTCTTCGTATTTCAGCAAAGGAAGCGACTGCAAAGGCAATTGGCTGGCTTCACTATGCAGTTCCATGGCTTGAAATAGAATACTGTGTTGATGGGGATAGACCTGAGGTTATACTCACAGGCAGGGCAAAAAAGAAAGCAATTGAAAATGGTATATCAAAAATCATTGCTTCTGGAAGCCACTCTCATGACTATGCTATCTGCAATGCAATAGCCATATCTTTCAATAAAAAGGAGGCGTGAATTTGTTACCTATTCTCACAAGTGATGAGATGCGCACAGTTGATACTAACTATATAAAGAATATTGGAATACCATCCACTGTGCTTATGGAGAGGGCAGGCATTGGCATTGCACTATTTGTCAATAACCTGATTGAGACAGAGGGTTTAGATGGAGATATCACAGTCATCGCGGGAAGGGGGAACAATGCTGGTGATGCCTTTGTGACCGCGAGATATTTACATGAAGCGGGCTTTACTGTAAACATTATAATGACATCGGATGAAAAAGACCTTTCAAAGGATGCTCACGTAAACTTCAATCTTATAAAATCAAGAGCGAACATCAATATAGTCAAATCTAATGACAACTGGAAGAGAATGTTAAAGAACTCTACTATTGTGATAGATGGTCTTCTCGGCACAGGCGCGAAGGCAGGTCTTAAGGGAATAATGGCTGAGATTGCAGATTTCCTTGAAGACAGTCCCATCTATGTTGTCAGCATTGACCTTCCAAGCGGACTTGACGCAACAACAGGTGAGATAAGTGGCAGGTGCATAAGAGCAGATGCGACGATAACACTGGGCTTTCCAAAACTCGGTCTATTTGCACCATCCGCCTGTGACTTTATTGGTAATATATACCTCCATCCACTTGGTTATCCCATTGATGCATTTAATGGCACAGATGTGAGGACATACCTTATTGAACCGAGGGATGTAGTGGAAAATACCCCAATGAGGTCTGAGAGTGCAAACAAAGGCGACTTTGGAAAACTGCTAATTATTGCTGGAAGCAGGGGTTTTACTGGTGCGGGGGTAATGACAGCAAATTCCGCCCTGAAGAGTGGTGCAGGGCTTGTGAAACTCGCATTACCAGAAACAATAGAAACGCAGGCAAGATGCCACCTGACAGAGGTAATGACAGTTCCACTTCCCGATAAAGACGGCTCTCTCTATGAGGGGTCAATTATAAAACTGAGAGAGTTCAAGGAATGGGCTGACTATGTCGTTTTCGGACCAGGCGTTGGAATATCAGATGGTGTAACAAAGATTCTGAAAGAGGTCATCTCGTGGAATAAACCAATGGTTATTGACGCTGATGGTCTGAATAACCTTGCCAACATTGGCAAAATCAAACTACCTGATGGAAGCATTATAACGCCACACCCTGGCGAGATGGCTCGCCTTATGAATACGACTATCAGCAATATTCAGAAAGATAGAATTGGAACCGCAAAGGAGGCGGTCAAAAAATATAAATGCGTGGTAGTCCTCAAGGGCAGAAATACAGTTATCGCAGAGCCGGATGAGAAAACAGGCAGTATATATATAAATCCTACAGGGGGACCGGCGCTTGCGAGCGGTGGCACAGGTGATATCCTCACTGGATTTATTGGCTCATTCCTCGCTCAGGGTTATGGACAAACAGAGTCAGCAATAAATGGCGTATATCTCCATGGATTGTGCGGGGACATTATCAGTGTGGAGAAGGGTGAAGGTCTTCTATCCGCGACGGACTTGATAGACGTGCTTCCCGATGCCTGTGATATTGTAAGGTCAAGGTATATATGGGTTGATGCCCTTAACAACTTGGTGCCATTTCCAATCTGGGGCGATGCGAGAAGGCATTATGAGGCCTGCCCAGGGGTGTTGGGTGATATTGAACTCTACTAATCCCTTCTAACAAATTTGTTTGCGAAGAATGAGATGAGAGAGCCAAGCATAATAAAGCCAAGAAGAACCTCTGCGAGAATCCATACCTTACCTGCAAGATTTTCAGAAAAAAACTGCCAAGACCAAGAGATGTGAAAACTAAACCAGATAAATAATAAGTGTCAAACCAATGACTTAATTTCACGCCATTTAATGTAATAATTGGATATATATTGCAAAGAAAATCTCTTACTCTTTCTGGTAGAAATGAGGGTGGTGGATAACCTGTATATACTGCTCCAAAACCTGCTATAAACAATATGAGCCACATAAACCATAATCCAAAACTCTCACCAAAATATGATGTCAAACCCCATAAAGGATAAAAGAGATATTTATGTAACCAACTACGATTCTTAAAATCATTAATAAATTGCTGATAACGAATATCACTTATTAAACGAGGGTTTTTTGACCAGTCAATCTCACTGGTATTTATTCCAATAAATTTTGTTTGTAAGTATCTTTTTAAAATTGGTCTTCTTTGAAGTATTTTCCTTCTTAATTTATTATATAAACAAGATAATATCCATATTACCAAAATAAATGGATAATAATAGAATCTTGTATGAGGATTATATTTAATATTTGATATATTATTACTTTTTATTGTTGAATTTTTCAAAATTGCACCTCCAAGATAAGCCATATCTAAATTTGTACTTAATAAATATGAATTTTCTAAATTTGCACCTTCTAAATGAGAACTATTTAATTGTGTACTTCTAAGAACTGTTAAATTCATATTTGTATTCATAAGATTTGAACTATTTAAATTTGATGATTCAAGAAAAGTATTTAATAAATTAGCATTCTCAAAATTAGAACCATATAAAATTGAATTACTAAGCATTGTCCCATATAAATAAATTCCTTCAAAATTACCCCTTAAAAAGGTTACACCTGTTAAATCAACTCTACTTAGATTAAATCCACGAAGCGATTTAGTTGCACCAAATATACCGATAATTTCATTACGATATTCATTTCTCTCATCACTATTTAAATGCTCCCAACATTTATTTCTTCTACTAAGAGATCTTTCAAAACAACCATTTACTATACACTGTGGACGATTCCACCAATAATCAAAATTACTTCCTGCATCTTCCCATTTTCTTGCAAATTTTGGTATTTCTGAAAAATTATTCATTTTAATTAATCAATTCATTCCAATTTAATACACTAATCCCTTCTCACAAACTTGTTTGCGAAGAATGATACAAGAGAGCCAAGCATAATGAAGCCGAGCATCACCTCAGCGAGAATCCACCACTTAGCGGCGTCGTTAGCCGGCACGAAACTACCTAAACCCAAAGAGGTGAACACCAACCCTGATAGATAAAAGGCATCAGTGAAAGTTTTTATTTCTTTTCCATTTAAAAGCATCTTGGGTAACCATCTTGCATATTCAAAATATAAAAATGATAAAGCAAAACCGGTTATTATTCCACTAGCCCATAAGAGCCAGAGGCTCAATGATTCTCCAAAATATGAAGTCATTCCCCATAATGGATACATAATATATTTATGAAACCAACTGCGTTCCTTGAAGGCATATAATAACTGCTGGTAGTGTATGTCCCTTATCAGTTGTGGGTGTTGAGACCAATTAAGTTCTGATGTATCAATACCAATTAAAATAGTTTTTTTGTATCTTATAAAATTAGGTTTCTCTGTTCTTTCATTCCTTATTATTTTATTAAATATATATAATAAAAACCAAAAGAAAATAGCAAATGGATATATATAAAATCTTGTATAGGGATTATATTTTATACTAACAATTTCTGTTGCCCTTGTATACTTAATTTCTGCTACTTTTGTTAAATTATTCTTTTTATTTAAATCTTCATCTTCTTTTATTTCTGTCCTTTCAACAATTAGACCATACCTACCAAACCTCGAATAAGATAAGTCTGTTCCTTTGATATTTGCAAAACTTAGAATTGCTCCCTTAAGATTTGCATCCTTAATAATTGCTCCAATAAGATTTGTATCTCTAAGCATTGCTTCTTCAAGATTTGTAAAACTCATATCCGCTCTTTCAAGATTTGCAGATTGAAGATTTGTTATCTTAAAATTTGCAAGATGAAACTTAGATCCACATAGATTTGCATTCTCAAGATTTGCTCCTTCAAAATTTGCATAAGAAAAATCTACTAAATCAAAATTTACACTAAATAATTTCTCCCCTCCAAAATTTACACTTCGTAAATTAAGCCCTTTTAAAATATTACCTTTTTTACATTTACTAATTATTAATTTTTTAAAATCTTCTTTTTCTTCTTCAGTAAGGCATTTCCAACATTTTGGACTGTAACTTAATCTTTTAGATGAAAAACATTTCTCACAAGTTCCATATTCTATATTCCACCAGTATTCTGGATTTGTCTCTGCATCTTCCCAATTTTTTGCTATTTCAGGTATATATTTTTCAGACATTTTTTATCACCTCACTCACTTATTACTATCTAAAATATATAAATATCTAAAAATATTTTCTTATTATTGACTTTACATCTTTACAATTTAAATGTTATATACCTATTATCCTCGCTATTCCCTTCACTGCTTCCACCGCCCGTCTGTGATATGCAAAACCCTTGTCCTGTTTGCTTCTGTATCTTATTTTGAGTGGCTCTATAAGGGCAAAGTTCACATTCATCGGCTGAAAATCACCCTTCGGAACTGTCGTGATATATCTTATAAGCGAACCTATCGCTGTTTCAGGCGGAAAAAATGGTGGCTCTCTACCTGCAAGGTGCGACCAGACAGAAAGACCCGC
>Ga0315280_10000440_pt1 | contig 77221 bp, 95 predicted proteins | sample YL17G06_40_MG_FD_203697 | JGI IMG/M metagenome (GOLD analysis project Ga0315280, IMG submission 203697) | Sediment microbial communities from Yellowstone Lake, YNP, Wyoming, USA - YL17G06_40 | ecosystem: Environmental > Aquatic > Freshwater > Lake > Sediment | place: USA: Wyoming | collected... | reverse complement strand
CGTAGAGGAAGGTCAATGCGGGACCTATTCCAGCGCCGGCGTAGAGGAGCCCAGCGTAGATGGGTACCATCGTACATGAGCATACGCAGAAGAGAGGGGAGAGGAGAATGGCGATCAGGTAGGCTATGGGCTTCCCACTGCTCATATATCGGAGCATGAAGCGCTGGGGGATGAACTCGGCGAAAAGGCCAGAGACCGTGAAGGCGAAACCGAGGCAGAGCCATCCATGCTGTGCGTAATCCCATATGTAAACGAGCGGGATCTGCCATAAGGGCAGAGCCCTAAGGTCCTCTGCTGTCGATGTCGGTGTCAATGTGTAGGAGCCGATGATGGCCCGAGCCATCATTATTACGAAGAAGAGGATGAAGCCGAGCATTAGGCCTGTCTTCAGCGCCCGCTTATGCTCCAAAGGCGCAACCTCGGTCAAGCTTCGACCCTAGAGTGCCTCTCTCAGAAGCCGTTCGACGACGGGGGCATCAGGTACCTTGCCCATGATCTTCACGACGCCGTTCACCGCTAACGCTGGGGAGAGGAGTATGCCGTATCTTTGGATGACGTCTTCCGAGATGATGTTATGCCTCTTTACCTCGACCTCTATCCCCTCAGCTGCGAGCTTTTTTGCCACGGCCTCCACGTTTTGCTTCACTGCCGTACATCTGACGCACGGCGGATCCGGACCAAACACCTCAGCGTTTATCTTTTTCATAGAACCACCTACTATGATTCAACGAATCGACATATATAAATATAATGGTATGAGACAATATGAGGGGCTAAAGGGGGGGTACTTGTTTATCCTCTTCGCCCTCCTTGACAAGTTCTCCAGCGTACTCCCCTAACTACCCCACCTTATCCACCTATGACAGGTGCTCCTCGGCACCTGGGCGTGCTCCGCTATCTCGTCCAGACTTCAGCCCTGCACATATGTCCTGACGATCCAATCGCGAAGCTTGATGATGTCTCTCTCCAATCGATCGTCCTTCTAAGGCTCTATCGATAGTTCAGTTGTCTCATATGTTATGACCTAGGACAAGTCTCGAATTATAACAATAGATTTAAATACTTAAATATATCCTAATTTAATTCATGGTGAGACAGATGGTAAAAATATTGTTGGGCGTTGATGGCTCAGAATTTGCGGAAAAAGCCTTTAAACAGGCAATTGAGATTACGAAGAAGTTTGCGGCTGATATGAAAATTCAAAGGAGAAAAAGCTGATGGCCAAACAAATAGAAGAATTTCAGATTGTCGTAAACAAAAAAATGCAATTTTGCGGGAGAATCTCCAGGAGGAATGTGTAGATTGACCCAAGCTAACAAACATTGGGATGAAAGTATGCTTAGCCATGAGAACATAATCTATGCTTGCTTTGGTGGGCTTTCCAACACAGGGATTACAGCAGCACTTGCAAGTTTGGAAGTAGTGAAGGAGTTGGGCCTTAAGAAGGTCAGTATAGGCTGCTTGGCAGGTATATCAACAAAAGTGCCCCCAGTTATTGGGAAGACAAAAGTTGCAAAGAAAGTGATAACGGTTGATGGCTGTCCAATGGAATGCAGTAAGAAAGTTGTTGAGGAGGCTGGATTCAACGTCGCGAAGAGTATAGTTCTTGTAAGAGATATTGGCATGAAAAAGAAGGCTTTGCATGAGGATATCGGAAAAGACTTGAAGTCAGTCATGGAATACGTGTCAGAAGAAGACGTGCAAAAAGCAAAAGAACTCATCATGAAATTAATTTTAGATGAAAAATGAACTACGCAAATAAGTTATGAGATGTGAAAACTATGGAAAATGAAAAGAAAAAAGAACCCAAGATACTTAAAGAATGTTATAAGGTTGCTGAACACGAAAATGTCATCTGGGTTTGTGATGGGGCTGCAAATGTAGGTCAGATAGGGCAAGCAGTTGGCGTCTTGCTCACAAACCTGGATAAGGCTAGGATGTGTTGTACGACGGCTGTGGCTGCCGGTTCAAAGCCACATCTCGAAATAGCTGAAAGGGCTAAAAAGAATATCGCAATAAATGGATGTGGCAACAGATGTGCGTCAAAAATTCTAGAGAAAGTCGGAAAGAAAATTCATTATGAGATAACTATATCTAAGTATTTACAAAAAGTTCCAACACTCGACATCTACATGGGCGATGTAAAGAGAATAGCTCAAATAGTTAAAGAAGAGGCTGAACTCCAAGATTGAGACAAAACGCACTACTTCATGTTATTAAAGAAAAGAGGTATTATTCTGCTTCGCTCTGGTATCGACACCAACTGATCCCTCCTTAGCTGCGCGTGTCTAGAAAAACAAAAGAGTAGTATCTGAGGGATGATCAGTTCATGATGCCATTAGATAATGCCAAAGCTTCATCTTCACTTCGGGAGTTACTAAAACTCAAATGGAGCCCTGTAGGAGTGAAATTCATCAGGAACAATGAGGATCTGAATGACATACCAGAACAATCCTCTCAAAAGCTTCGGTATTGCCAACTTATAATGAAGGCTAAGGAAGGAAAAAGTGCAACTCTTACGCGGGAGAACATTTCATGCCCCGCTGCTGCCGCAGCATTAGGTCTATCGCCACTTCCAGAAAAAATCAGTAGCGTAGAAATGCTGGAGGCTCTGGGTTTATTTACACTAAGGGCGGCTGCGGCAACAACAATGGCGCAAATGCCCAGATTGGGACAAGGGAAGATCAAGGCCGTTGCTGCAGCTCCGTTGGCGGAAGCGAAATTCATACCAGATGTGGTAATAATTGAGGATCAACCAGAAAAATAATGTGGATAAATCTCGCTGCGATTCATGAAACCGGAGGTCGTCTCTCCTTCAATTCCGCTGTCTTTCAAGCATGTTGCGTCGATGTTACTGTTGTACCTTATCTCACAAAGAACGTTAATGTCAGTCTGGGATGTTATGGTTGCCGAGATGCCACAGATATTGAGGATGGTGAATGTCTCGTTGGAATACCAAATGAGAAGTTAGGTGGAATAATTGAGTCCGTCGAAGCTCTCTCCAAGAAAGCGATTCCATATGTACGCCAAAAAAGAATATACAACTTATATATGGAAGAACTTGGACGATGATGCTTCGAGTGATGTTTGATACTTTTTTAACTCTCTAGATATGGTCTAGAAAATCCATTGTCGTGCGGATGTGTCTACGACGACTGTAGTATCAGTCGTCAAACACATCATTATTATCTATTCTACAAAGCTAATGGAGGAAAAACTGACGGCAAGTAAGAGCGTGCATGGTGACTGTAGGTTGTTTTTGTGCGTTCTAGTTGGTCCAGGAGTGGCATAGAACACTTCTCATAGGTATGCGTAACACTTATATATACTACTATGTTATAGATAACGCTGTTATACATGTCCCCCTGCGGATGCGGCCAACGGCATTGCTGGCACGAATATCCTGAGCGCGGTTGGATTCAGTTCCTCATACTCAGGGTCCTATACGAGAAACCCACTTACGGATACAAGGTCATGGAAGCATTTAAGGGGAGGAGCCTTGGGTCACACAGGCTTGAGACCGGCTCCGTCTACACCCTCCTAAGGCGAATGGAGGGCGCCGGCCTCCTCGAATCAGAATGGAAACGCTCGGAGACAGCTGGACCCGATCGCAGGATCTACAAGGTGACGAAGCGCGGAACAGAAGCTCTGAGGAGCGGCCTTGAGTCGATCTCAAGGAGGAAAGCACTGATGGACGACCTGACCGAATTCTACAGGGAGAACTTCGAAAGGGTCAAGAGGAGGTGAATAAATGATGTGTTGTCACGATGATGATGAATGCCACGGCGATGCTCACGAATCCCATCACTTCGGATGTTACGGCGGCCACCAAGGTAACTGCCACAACCATGGCTTCCCCCTCATGAGCGTTGAGGAAGAGATCGAGGGTCTCGAGGAGATGAAGGGAGCTATGGAGAAGCGCCTCGAAACAGTCAACAAGCGTCTTGAGATCTTGAGGCGCTAGGCCATAATGCTACCTCCAACCTTTCGTCCGAGATTCGCGGGTGCATGCACTGGATGCTTGAAGAACTCACAGAAGCCCTTGAGAATCAACTCGGAAAGGTGAATAATCGGCTGGGAGCCCTGAAATGTTAAAGGCTTGGTGAAGGTGCTGGAAAGATGGATAATGCAATAGATGCGGTTAACCTTACAAAATACTACGACGACTTTTTAGCAGTGGATCACGTAAGCTTCGATATCAAAAAGGGAGAAATCTTTGGGTTCCTCGGACCCAATGGAGCTGGGAAGACGACGACCATCCGTATGCTGACGGGTGTGTCCAGGCCAACCGAAGGTAAAGCGCTGATCATGGGATATGATATCGTCAGCCAGTCAGTTGAGGCAAAGTCCCTCATGGGTATTGTCCCGGACATCAGCAACACATACGATGAGATTTCAGCGTGGGACAACATCATCTTCACGGCTAGACTGTACGGAATCTCCAAGGCAAACAGAGAGAAACGGGCTGAAGATTTATTGAAACGGTTCAATCTCTACGATCGGAGAAACGACAAAGTCAAAGAGTTCAGTCGAGGCATGAAACGTCGAGTCTGCATCGCCATGGCCCTTGTCAACGACTCAAAGGTACTGTTTCTCGACGAGCCCACATCGGGCCTGGACGTTGAGGGCGTGCGGGAGATCCGTTCGATGATCAGAGAACTGAACAAGGAAGGATTGACGATCTTCCTCACAACCCACAATCTGGAAGAGGCTAATCAGATATGTGACCGCGTAACCATCATAAACCGGGGCAAGATAGTAGCCATCAACACGCCGGAACGGCTCAGGCAAACCATGCGCAGCATCCAATCCGTGGAGGTAGCCTTCAAGGAGGCTTCTCGAAACATGGTTCAAGAACTGGAGCAACTGACGTCAGTATCCTCAGTGGAGAAGCGAGGAGACAAATATCAGCTTTTAACTGATGATCCGCCCACTGTGTTAAGGGAGATTTGGAATTACGCGGAACGAACGGGCTGCATACCTATTTCCATCAATACACTGGGTCCCAGCTTTGAAGATGTCTTCGTGAAACTGACGGGTAAAGAGATGGAAGAAGAAGTTCATAGGGGCAAAGGTATGATGGGCGGTATGGATAGGAGGGAGAGAAGTTGAGTAGGGTTTCTAAACTGGACGAGATGAGCAGATCTTGGGCCATAGCAGTCAAGGACATGCACATCTACTATCTGAAACCTTCGACCCTTATGTTCGGTGTGCTCTTTCCCTTCACGCTGTTCCTATCATTCACTATAGGACGCGAGATCCCCATTGACAGGCTTGTACCCATGCTTGTGGCTCAAACGGTCTTCTGGGCTTCATCATCCGTTGGTCCCACATCCATCCCGTTGGAGCGGCGGCTCAGAACCTTCGAAAGATACTTGTCCGCACCCCTATCCTTAATCTCTCTTCTCTTCGGAAAGACTTTGGCTGGAATGATCTTTGGGTTGTCTGTCTCGGTGCTCTCGCTACTGCTTGGCGTGATTGCCCTCGGCGCCACTGTGACAGGCTTTGCCGCTCTCGTGCTTGGCTTGGTTCTTTCTTCTCTGGTCTTCTCAGCGATGGGCATAATGTTCGCGTCTATACCTACGGAGAACCCGGGCGACGTAATGATGCCTTTGACCTTTATCCGAATACCGCTTCTCTTCATCAGCGGGATATTCATACCCGTATCCCAACTGCCGCCCGTAGGCCAGGCAGCAGCTTTCATATCGCCGCTTACTCACACCCTCGATTTGATAAGAGCCGGTTTAGGAGGCCACTCCAACTTCGGGATAGCCGTGAATATTATCGTATTGCTTCTTTACACGGCGGCCTTCATGTGGCTAGGCACAAGATTTAATCTGAAGATAATGAAGAAGGAGTGAGCTCTCGATGAAGAAAACACTAAAAAAGATGCTGCCAGTGTCGTGCATGCCAACATTCGCCGTGACTGCCGTCACATTCATACCTCTGTTTATCCTGTATCTGAGAAACGATACAATGAAGAATCTGGTTTTTCAGGACTTGCATGTTTGGTTCGGAATCTTCTTCATCATATTTGCGTTTTCCAGAATCACTTTGAACAGAAGATTCGTTGCCGGTTCCATTGGGCAGCTGTTTAGATATAGCCGATGCGTTTCAAGAAAGTTTGAAATCATAATGGCAAGAAGGAGGTGATATGATTGGTGGTTAATGTGGTGGATGTGTACGGTCTCAAGGAGTTTTCTCAAGAGAAAGGCTTGTTGGACACTATGGGAAAGCGCCGACGCGTGAAGAAGGATCTGTTGCAGACAAAAAACTTTAATATTGTGCTGGTTTGCCTCGAAAGTGGTCAAGAAATTCCCATTCGCCCCGAACCATACGATGTATGTTTCTATGTCATTGAAGGCAAGGGCGTTTTCACAATAGACGAAGAACAGAAAGAGCTAACCAAAGGCAACATGATTTTTGCTCCTGCAAACGTGGCCCGCGGAATTAAAAGCACTGAAAGGCTAAGAATTCTTGGAATACAAGAGGCACACTAATCTTTTGGTTGTGAACAATGTAATGGTCTTTTATGGAACGAATTCGAGGGGAAGGAAATCACAGATGTTCCGGGGCAATGAGAAACAAAAGGAGAGGTGGTGAGAGGTTTGTGCTGTAGATGTGGATGCTGCACCACAAGGGGCGCGCGCTTCTGAAATCCGTAGTTAGCCATCCTCCCCTTTCTTCTTGACCTTCAACCTCTCGGCTTCGACCTTTATGTATTTAAATATGACGTTTTCCAGTCGATACGCCATTTTCGAGCCATAGAACGCGATGCCTCAGGGCTGAGGGGGCACCTCAAGGCCTCTCCTCCGGAATGCTTCAAATACTTTAATATAATTCAACGCGAATGGCAGCATGCCTATGGCCATCAGCAAGCGACTCGACAAAGGCCTTAAGGGCCTGGTTTGCTCGGGTAGATGCCAAAATGAAACGGTGGAGAGCTACAGCAAGAAGCTAAGGCTCTTGGCCCGAGAGGCAATAGATACGGATAAACTCAGACGCCGTAGTACGGCGTTCAAGGCCTTGGGCGACGAGACGCGGCTGAGCATCGTCAACCTCCTCCAGATCAGAGAGCTGTGTGTCTGCGAGATAATGGCCGCCTTAGGCCTGACACAGCCCACGACGTCACATCACCTGATGATCCTTAAGAACGCCGGGTTAGTCGAGGACAGGAAAGAGGGGAAGTGGGTCTTTTATCGCTTAGCGGATCCCGTGTTATTTAAAAACCTGCACAAAATGAACACCCTATAATGTGAAATCGGGACAAAGGTCGATGCACAAGGTGAATTATAACGATAAATTTAAATACCTCAATATGTATCTTCAATTCAAGGCGATAGCAGATTAAAAAAATATTGGTCGGTGTTGATGGCTCAGAGTACTCGAAAAAGGCGTTAACAGAAGCGATCAAGATTGCTAAGAAGTTTACGGCTGAAATAACTGTTGTAAACGTTTTCCATGAACCCACTGGTCAGGAGCTGAGCGAGAAGATTTTGGGGAAGGTTAAAGTCATCTTAAAAGACGGGCAAGTAAAATACAAGCTCGTCTCAGTCTTGAATCCTAATACTCCCAAGGTAATTACGGACAAGGCCGAAGACGAGAAGTTTGACTTGATTGTCGTTGGAAGCAGAGGAATAGGGGCTATGCATGCTTATCTGATAGGAAGTGTCTGCAACAAAATATGTTACGACTCACCTGTCAGCGTCCTTATTGTGAAGTAAGCATTCATAGTTGAAGGGAGAAACCTTGGCGGATGCACAAGCATCAACATCCTCTACATTAAAAGGAGAAGCAACTCTTGGGGTTTTTGAGAAGTACCTGACTCTTTGGATAGCGATATGCATAGTTGCGGGTTTGCTGGTAGGAAGGTTTCTACCGCAATTCGGGCAGTTCGTGGATTCTCTCAAGTTCAGACAGTTATCTATACCGATCGGCATCCTGCTGTTCTTCATGATGTATCCGACCGTTGTAGGAATACGTTTCAGTGACATAAAAAAGGCGGCGAAGAGACCTAAACCTTTACTCGTCACAATAATTGCCAACTGGGTGATAGCCCCACCCCTAATGACACTGTACGCGAACGTCATCCTGGCCGGGAACCCGCAGTACATAGCTGGTGTCATCCTCCTCGGCCTTTCCCCATGCACGGCCATGGTGATGTGGTGGATGTTCCTCGCCAAGGGCGATATGGCACAGGGGCTGATAAATACCGCGGTTAACGCCCTTCTGATGCTTGCCCTATACGCCCCGCTCGCGGCTCTCTACCTTGGGGTGAGCAGCATCCCCGTGCCGTGGGATCTGATCGCCATAAGCGTCTTGGTCTTCATCGCGATACCGGTGGCATCAGGGGCTATTTCTCGAAGGCTGATTATAAGGAGAAAGGGAGAGGAGTGGTTTAAGAATGTGTATATATCCTTAGTGGGAAAGATATCGATAATTGCTCTACTAACGACTTTAATCGTCCTCTTTTCGTTTGAGGGGGAAATCATCCTTAACAACCCCCTCTTAGTGGCCTACCTGGCAGCACCAAATCTATTACACTATGCCACCATGATCACTTGGACCTATCTGCTTGGATACTTCGCAGGTTGGAAATACGAAACCGCCATCGATACCACCCTCATAGGGTCCAGCAGTCACTTTGAGGTCGCCATCGCGGTCGCCACGACCCTGTACGGAATAGGATCGGGAGCAGCTCTGGCGACTGTCATAGGACCGCTAATGGAAGTGCCCCTCATGCTGTCCCTTGTAAAACTCGGACTGCGCACGCGCCACCTCTTCCCGCGAAATAAGGCCAGAAAGAGAATCGGGGTGCACGCCAATGCGGGTTGACACCACTAAAAGCTGGCATGCCCTTCCCCCTGAGACGATTTTAGAGGCGCTTAAGATTCGTCGCAATAACTTTATTACTCCTATTTCAAAAGAGCATTGTATATCTAGGGTCGGTTTGGAACAGATTCAAATAATGGAGAAGAGAATGAAGATTGCAGGTCGAAGTGGTAAGGTTGATCTCACAAAGGATGACGTTAGAATTACCTTAAAGCGAGAGCCAAAGAAAGGCGTTAAAATTGCCGAGATATAGAGTGCTTATCGGAGTTTGTCTAGTTGCCTTTGTGAGCATCGCTTACGGAGCATGGCAGTATTATGGTCAACTTCAAACTGATGGCGACGTAAAAAATATTTCAGCGAACCCAGCCCCAAACTTCTCATTAAATGATATAAACGGTACTCAATTTTCACTCAGTCAACATAGCGGAGATGTGATCGTTCTTCATTTTATGGCTGTAGGCTGCGGCGGCCAAATATCACCCATTAATGACTATCAGCTTAGTCAACTTGAAACTGTATGTAATAACTATTGCGGTAGAAAGGCTGTTAAGATAGTAAGCGTTGTTGTGGCGACATGTCCGAGCAGTGACCTAGCACAGATACGCATCAACAAAAGTATAACTTGGATATTGGGAAATGACTATGATGATGGTAAAATAGACATAATCGATGCTTACACATCATATCTCATAGAGGATGGTACGATTATCCTCGTAGATAAAATGCTTAATGTAGCTCAAGTGTATATTGAAGCTGTAACTGCAGATACTTTATCATTTAAAATCGATCAGCTATTAGGGGCCTGATGCAAAGTTGCTCGAGGAATCTCTTGGCTTGCTCTTCCTAGGAATTACGACCTTTCTTTCACCTTGTTCCATCGCCCTCATTTCAGTCTATCTCACCTTCTCTGTAGGCGTCAGTGAAAGCATTAGAAGGGGGTTTGTAATTGGTTGTAGCTTCGCTACAGCCATGTGTCTAATATTCTTTTTACTTGGATATGCTTTGTCAGCCCTTATTCCGGTGAATATTATAAATTTTCGTTTTTTCTATGGTGTTTCGGGAGTTCTTCTCATTTTCTTCGGGATAACTAACTTGGGCTTGTTTAAAAGAATTGGCCCACGTTACACTAGAGCCAGTGCTTCTTTTACAGAACAGATGAATGCCCTGAAGTTGACTGCCTTAATGCACCTTTCTAAATACAATTACGCCGTTGGTGCTTTTATGTTTGGTATTGTTATTTCTCTTGCATTAGGGCCGTGTTCGTTATCTTTGGTACTACCAGCGATATTATTAACCATGCTTAGTGCACCAACGCCTTTTCATGGAGGCATATTACTCCTTGCTTTCGGTCTAGGTCATGGATTGCCAGTTCTATTCTTAAGCACGTTGTTGGCGACAGCGCGAAAGGCTTTAAGATATAAAACCACTATAGTGAGCGGATGGCTAACAAGGCTTTTTGGAATAGCTTTCATTATAATTGGTTTAATAATGATTGGTTATTTGGTGGGAGGGGGTAAGTAATGAAGCGAAATAAGGCGTTAGTCGAGATTTTTATTCCTTTAGGATCTTGTATCTGTAATTACTCGGCACTAATGGAAAAAGTGGGGCATGTAACAAGCAAGTTCAAAGGCCAGGTCGAAGTAAAAATTAGGTCGACTAAGTCACTTGAAGCGTTTAAATACGGAATCCGAGACACATGGGTAACAGTAGATGGAAATACTAAGCTTTTATCGGATTTTAACGAGAAAGAGCTCGAAGAAGCTATAAAAAAAGTAATTAATGCTCTTTGGACAATTAATGTGATATAGTACTTCGTGCATCCATTCCGCATGCGTTCGAGAAGGAGGTCGGGCATAAAGCCGAGGGAGCGCATTCGCAAGCGCGGCTTCGAGATGTTAATAGCTAAAGTGATCAAGGCCAAGATAGCTAGGGAGTTGCACGTAGCTTACAAGACAGTCTGGGAGTGGGAGAAGCGGCTGAGATCAAAGGGACCGGATGCATGGAGGGATGAGATGCAACCCGGCAGGCCGATGAAGCTCACCTCAGCTCAGAGGAGGAGGCTGGTCAAGATACTGCTCAAGGGAGCTCGTAGCTACGGCTTCGATTCAGAACTATGGACGCTCAAGAGGGTTGCGAAGGTGATCAGGGAGGAGTTCAACGTGACGTACAACGTCACCCACGTCTGGAGGGTGCTGCACGACCTGGGCTTCAGCGCGCAGGTCCCATTGAAGCAGGCCCTGGAGAGGGACGAGGGCTACATCAAGGAATGGCTGGAGGAGAGGTGGCCCGAGATCCGCAAAGATGCTGAGAAGAGCGGATCCCAGCTGGTATTCGTCGACGAGAGCGGCCTGTCGAACGAGCCCAATGTCGTGAGGACGTGGGCACCGAGGGGATCTCGTCCAAAACTGAGACACAGCGCGAAGAGGAGGAAGCTCTCCATCATATTCGCCATAACCATGGATGCTGAGCTCTACTTCAGCGTCTACCCCTACGACCTAACTGGAGCTGAGGTCATCCTCTTCCTCGACACGCTAACGAAGATGATTCCGAGGATGATGCTGCTCTGGGACAACGCATCCATCCACAGGAGCAACGAGGTTAAGGAGTACCTCTACATGGTCAGGGACGCAATGGTGACCCGCAGGTTTCCAGCGTACGCTCCGGAGCTGAATCCGGACGAGTACGTCTTCTCCCACATCAAGTGCAAGGAGCTCGCCAACTTCTGCCCGACATCTGAGGGAGAGATGAAGCTCGGCCTTAGGAGGGCGATAGCGCGGATGGTGAGGAAACCAGAGTTCATACATCGCCTCATGCTCGGCTCACCGCTGTTCAAAGGAAGATTCTAATCCAAAACGGAATAGAAGCTATCCTGTTAATGGGCATGCGAGCTTAAACGGTGAATAAACCTTTCAGGTGAACCATTGACCTTATTGATGAGTATTGGGCAATTTCAGAGACCATCACATTCTCCTCGTAGATTGAATAGACGGGGAGAAGGGCTCTACATAAGATGATACAGGACATGGACTTATAGCACTAGACTTAAAAGATAATCGATGGTAGAAGCATATTTGTCTTAGAGGTGCCCTGACCGACCATGAAATGTAATATCATATCCCTCCAGAAGTTGTCTCCGTCGGTGACACATAGCTGCGGATGAACTATGGCGTACTCCACGCTGAGCTCATTTCTACCGAAGTTTACGAGCTTCCACAAGTCCAACTTGAATCCTGGACACTCACCTGTGCAGAAACACATTATGAATCTTGGCAGTTACTTTTGGCTCGTTTGTGGCTTCAATAAGAATTAAGATATTTAAAAATATTGTTTTCATTTTTGGCCTAAGGGTTAACGTTTAAATTACGCCGTATTCTCTTATTTCTCGTTAAAGATTTATGACCTTTGGGAATATGATTGGTTGAGGCGCGTTTAGGATGAGGGTTCGCGTAGAGTTAATTGGTCAGCTTAGGGAAGCGGCGGGGTGCATTCAAATAGTAGTAGATATCGAAAATGGTAGCAATCTCCTCGACCTAATAAAGGCTTTGGTTAAGAGTTACGGGGCAAGGTTCGAAGAAAGGGTCTTCATAATTGGCACAGCGAGCGAGGTCGCTGAGGACCTTTTCATGCTCCTGAACGGCAAGATACTTTCGAGAGACAAAGCTTCTTCCACAGAACTGAAAGAAAACGACACAGTGGTCTTGATGCCAGAGGCCATTATATGATTCCCTTGGCAGCACTCTCCTTTACGATGACTTCCTCTTGCAGTCAAAACAGGCGTCTGCATCCACGTTTGTCCAAAACGTCTTACCGCAAATTGCGCACACGGTCTTACGGAGCGACCGGCTCCAACTATCGCCGCTGTCAGGCGAGGTCCGGCTAGTTTTCTGGAAGCTTATGGCCTTGTGGGGGCAGATCGGTTCGCATGCGCTGCAGCCATTTACGCACTTTATCGGATGGGCGACGATAATTTTTCCCTCCCTTATTTCGAAAACCCCATTTGGACAGAAACGTATGCAGCGAGGTGCTTCTAGTTTCTCGCACCCATCGCAGCGGTCAGGAAAGACCGTCGGGAACCAAGTACTTAAGGAACCGGCCATCTGGCTATCCACGATATTATGGTAAGAATTAAACTTTCTCTCGTCTTCAAATTCACCTCCCTGCCAACTTCGCGGAATGCGTCCGTTAGGGAGCTGTTGGACGAGATGGATCGATTTGACGTCGAGAGGAGTTTATAATAAACTATTCATTACCCTTAGTGGTAGTAGGAATATTGCTTAATCCTTGCTTCTTGATTGCTTCAACCATCCTGCGAACTCCATGAGGATCGCTTATTTCGTTAAAGCGCATAGCTTCATTACCTGCAAAATAGAATACTAAGTCTCCATAAGTTTGGCTTATGTTATTCGAGGAACTAATACCTACTCCAGAGAATGTTCTACCCCCCGTTCCTGTATATGTACCAACTCGACTACCTTTGGAATGCCGATACTGATTCATTACAACCGTATCAGATACAGCCAAACCTACTGAGTACATAACAGGTTCTGGAGTATGCTCCGATATAGGACGATATTTAATCGCCCGTAAATTAGATATTGTCCAACTTTCAATAGTCTTTTTATGAATAATACCTTGTATAATATCATGAGTCCATAGAATTTGTTCACCATCAAGTAAATCCTTATTTGAAATCTTTTTTTGATAATCTCTTATTATATCCACTATTTTTAATAAAATATTTCCTACCGAATCTCCATCATTGTTTCCCCCCCTCAAGTGTTGCCTCATTGGCTTAAATAGCGGATTCAATCCATTGCATGACAGTGAGGGGCGACGGAAAATGACCTTATCGTCATTATTTAGAGGATTTGGGGGGCTTGCGGGATGGAGGAGCTAGTCGCCCTCTTCTTCGGGGTCCTCGGCCTTTCGTCCTATCCCCTCGTCTTCTTCTTGACCCTAAAGAAGTCGGTCAGCTTGACATCAAAGAGGAACGCGACTGGCGGCAGGTCGCTCTTTTCCTTAGTCGTCGTCTACTTCGAGACCGCCCTTCTATCGTTTCTGATCGCATACTTCTTCCCCTCCGACTGGCCGCCCTACGCCGCATCCCTAGTCGCGTTGTCGGCAATCGTCCTCGCTACTGGCTACACTCTGAAGGCTGCATTTGACCTGACGTACTGGAGGGGCATCCTCGCGTACTTCCTCTGGCAGGCGCTGTCCCTTGCACTCGGGGGACTGCTGGTCGTGACCGTCATGGCTGCAATGCTAGAGACCATCTTCACTTTCATCCTGATCGTGGCCCTGATGCTCTCAGCCTGGTGGATGTGGGGCGGGCAGCTTGGTCTCAAGGCTGGACGTAATTACCTGCGTCTTGGAGGGCCTGACAAGAGGGTCATGACCATCGCAATGGTCGCCCTGCTCTGCTCCTCGCTGGTCGTGCCTTCCGCGGTCGTCCGCTGCGCGCCCGAAGAGCAGGAGGTGGATGTCGACTTCACCTGGGAGAACAATGGCGTAACGCATACGGTTGGCGCGAACATAACCTGGAATGCGACGGCGGTCAATGCTACCGTACAGAGTGCTACAGCGCAGGCGAATGGGGGCGCTGAGTTGGTCACGGGAGTCGGCCAGGGGGTGGCCGACATCATCTGGAGCATCGTCTACTTTCCCGCCTCCCTTTATAGCCTGCACGACTTCAAAGCAGCAACGACCTACCTCTCCCTCATCAACGACGTGACGCAGCTGCAGGGGATCATGGAGCCGCAGAAGCCGCTCCTCCCCCCTAACTCCCCGTTCGATCTCCAAGTTGGGAAGGAGTCAGCCTCGACGTTCGCGAAGGACGGGGCATTGGCCAGCGAGCTGGCGGACATGGACAGGAAGGAGTACAAGTGCGAGGTCGCTAGTAATCCTGACGTCATCAGTAAGGAAATACGTTCTGTTTTTCAAGTTTTTGAGACGGATAAAAAAGAATCTTTGATGGCTCTGAAATTAACGGGCTCACCATACATGGCACGTCTAGACTTTGAGAAAGTCCATAGAATTGCGGCCAGTGATTGGGTTAATAAATTCCAAACGATGCTAGGCTTAGGCAAGTATCTCTTACTAGAGGTTCCTTTGGATTTAAGGGAAATTACTGAAAGTCTTAAGGATATTTCACAACGCGGGTTGGCTGATAGAATCGCAAGTTCTGCAGAGGCGCTCAAGAATGCTGAGTCTCAACTCAGACAAGGAGAATGGCGAAACGCAATCAGACAAGTAAGGGATGCAATAGAAGCCATCAACAAGGGGAATATAAAGACCGAAGCCGAGATATCAATAACGAAAGCTATAAAGAACCTTATTGATCAGTCAGGTCTACCACAAAAAAGCCAAGATTCTATAACTATGATCATTGATAATTTAATGGCATATACAAGCGCAACGCATCACGTAGTTCAGAATGAAAAGGATGTTGAAGTAGAACCTCCTTTCAATAAGGAAGATGCTATCTTTGCAATTGGTTGTACGGCATTATTACTAAATGTATTAGCAAAGAAGCTTTTACATCTCAAGTAGTCCGTCAATCTCCCTCATTTGACTAGGATACTGACTTGCTTTGGAATGTAAAGCCTTAGTATACTTCTGGCGTTCAAACAACCTCTACTCTCCATGCATTTTTTAGTATCCAAACTAATGGCTCTACGATACCATATGGTCTAAGACGGTCTGGCGGATTACCGTCAGGCTTAACCGCTCCTACAGATGATATAGGAAATACATGGTAATTTTCGAGGATTTGTTCACATAGTCCATTAAGTTCTCGCATTCTACTCTTAAAGATCGTTAATGCTTCATCGAAACCACAGAGATCTGTCTTTGTTAAGATTATAGCTACAGGAGTCCTCATTTTCTTACCGATAGCAACTTTCTTCTGTTCGAACAGTATCTGTAATGCCGCTTTAAACGCGTTTTGAATTTGATCAACTTCCTCTTTTTTGACAACAGGTAGTAAGGATGTCATATCAACTATCAAGAATACCGCATCGCTTTGTATGACGTAATTGAAATATTTACTCTTATGTAACCACCGTTCGCTGAGGGGCATGAATTCTTTTACATGTTCACCTGCAAAATCACCAATCTCTATTCTAAACGAACGTCTGTATATTCTAGGTTTCAAAACAACTATCGCTCTGAAAGGGAACAACTCCCCTATGACGGTAGAAGAGAGCCATTCCCCACGAGCAAGGATATTAAGGTTATTATTTACTCTCTCAATCGTTTCGGAACCATAGGGAGAGAAAGTAAGACCAGAAGTGCGATTTACTGCCAGCTCATTGAATAAGACTGTAAGATAGACTGTCTTTCCAGAACCAGGATAGCCTAGCATAGATATTACCAAAGACGTCGGATGCTTAATGAATAGTCGTATGAGTTGTGAAGTGATAATAACAGACAGAGTAGTTGCTGAATATAAAAGTACAATAGAAAAATATCAATTCCATGGCTAAAAATTATGAAATAGCCACTTATAAAAATGACAATAATAATTAATGTTAAGATTTTTATCATGTTTGTTATTTTTAAATTAATGCTCAAAACTCTATTCCTCCAAGATGTATTTGTGTTTAGCAATGATACTCAAAATGACTGTTATTATGCTAGCAATGATCGTGAATTCTTGAACCCGAATAAATATAGTACTTAGTTAAATATTGAATATTATTTATTTCGGAAATTAACACCAAGTCTAAAGGCCTTCCCGATAATGTTTTATCTTGTATGCGACTAATAACCGATATAAAATTCAACTCATCTTGGACCTGTTCCATAGTTTAAGATCTGGATATCATCTAACTGGATATATCATACTGATCTTTATGAGACGGTTTCAGAATTTGGTGATGACATATACGAAACCCTGAGTGAGGCGGCTGGTGGAGATGATAAGATCTCAGAGGGGCTTCAGAAAAAATATGAAGATGTCGATTGGGCGAATGGATGCGAGTTCAAAAAGGCCCTAGAAAGCTACTTCAGGGGAGGGAAGTTAAATGCTAGGTCTTGGCACGGTGGCTATCTCTTCGCTGCCTCAAAGGAGTGGAGGATCAAGACGCTGGAACAATTCGACGAAGCACGTGATGTGGAGGAGAAACACTTCTCGGAGACCTTGGAAGAGTTCGTAGAGTGGTTCAAAGATAACGGGCTTAGCCTGGGGGCAAAAGCTGAAGAGGGCCTGAGGAGGAGGATGAGAAGTTCCTACACCTTCAACCCTCGCGATGTAACTGAGAGGTGGTGCAAGCTCTTAGTTGAGGAGGATAAAGTTGAACTTTCTGATATCTACCTGTGGTGGGGAGGCGAACCGAACAGCGATGCTTGTTATGCTTTACTGACTCTGTTCTTCGAGGTCGATCCAGATGATATCGGCTCTCCGAGATTCGATGAGAGGGTCTCGAGGAACCTGAGGGCTACATTAGCATAGCCGAGAAGGAAACTACGTGGTTGTCATCTTATAGGGAGTATGAGCCCAACGTTTGGAGGGCCATCTTCTCCTAGCGTTGAGGGAATCGTATGGAGACGCATCCAATTACCAAAGCCATCGATAATAGGACGTTCAACATAATCTGATGTTTAGAAAGCTAACCATAACTAAGGTACCCTGCCCTTGGGCTATCAAGGAATTAGAGCTATCCAAGCCTAAGAACCCCTTCAAACTACTCCTTGCTAGCCTAAAGATTGGTAGCAGAGTACCCAAGAGGAAGGCTACCCTGTCTAGGAGCCAAGAAAGCCTGTCTGTAGGCTTTCCTATCGGGATATCCTGTCAAAATGAAGCCTGTAGGGTAAATTCTCTAGTCCAGTGCTGGGAATGTGGACAGAAGAGGGCTAAGGGGACTTTGCCAATTCTGCAATACTTCCTGCTTTGTCTACTATACCTGTCAAGGCCTATTGATCAGCTCTCAAGTTCTTTACCAATCTCTTTTAATCGTCTTGGATTGAGAGAAATATGAAGACCATCTGGTTTACGCATCGGAATAAAATACCCCTCTTTCAGTAAATCTTTCGCTTCTGCCATGATTTCACGATATTCCCCCATTGGCTTACCCTTGGGGATATTCTCTATATTGGTATGACTTCCTCCCACATAGCCATGTCGAAGCATCTTCTCGAAGATAAAACGCCTGTATTTCCCCATTTACGCCCATTACATGATTGCTTCATATAGTTAAGTTATTATATACTCTATGATATAACATAAACCAAACACATATATGCTCTGTTCGTACATTGTGTGTGCAGTGATGGTATATGCCTAGACGGTTAGGTTCCGAGGTTCCAGAACTACCAAAGTATGGATTGAGAACCATATTTGGTGACTCAGTGAGAGTTAGGATTCTTGACTTTCTCACATTGTACAGAGGTTCAGCATACTCTATGAGTGAGATAGCAAGGAACAGCCACGTATCATGGCGGAGTTTCAACAGTGTATTTCCATCTCTTGTGGCTCTAGGAATAGTCAAGCAAGTTGGGACTTCTGGACGGTCTAAGCTTTTCACATATGCTAACCCAGACAACATCATCGCCGAATGCCTTGTAAAGTTAGCCAACAAAGTCGCAATTGAAGAAGCAAAGGAGAATACATAAGCTATATAGGGTAAAATCATTAATCCCTAAACAAATACCCCAAATTATCCTCCGCATAATTACATAGTTATCATAATCATAACAATACTTTAGAAATAATATAGCTAACCATAACTAAGCTAATTAACTCGATTATTTTGAGCCCCAATAGGATTACCGAGTTTTAAAACATCCATTAAGGGCAAAAGCGAATAAATGTAAGCTATTTGGTCTAAAACTTATATTCGGGTCTACATCCTTAAAGCGAAGAGTCGATTGGAGATCTGATTGACCGGTCCGCCTCCGACGCATTCTAATTCCTACGTTCACCCCCTCGTAAGGACGGGCACGGTTGAGCACAGGTCCTATCAGGTGAGCATTGCCGGTGCCGCAACGAAGGGGAATAGCCTAGTAGTTCTGCCGACGGCACTCGGCAAGACCGTCATCTCGGCATTTGTGGCGGCAGACATCCTGCTCTCCTATCGGGATGCTCGTGTACTTGTGATGGCACCGACGAGGCCGCTTGTTCTGCAGCACAGGGAGAGCTTCCTCCGCATGCTGAAACTCCGCGAGGAAGACGTTGCCACCCTCACGGGCAATACCCGTCCTGAGATTCGCGAGGCAATGTGGAAGGGCCCCTCCAGAGTTATCTTCGCAACGCCCGAAGTCGTCAGGAATGACCTAGCCGAGAGGCGATTCACGTTGAAGGACTTCGGCCTTCTGGTATTCGACGAGTGCCACAGGGCCGTGAAGGAGTACGCGTATACCGACGTCGGAAACTTCTACCTGCAGCAGGCAAAGAGCCCATTAATCCTCGCCATGACGGCTTCGCCTGGATCGAAGCCCGAAAGGATAGAGGAAGTCTGCAAGAGCCTCTCGATAGAGCAGGTCTTCTTCAGGACGGAGGATGATGCCGACGTGAGGCCATACATCCAGTCCATACGTGTTGACTGGAGGCGCATCAACCTTCCCGATCGGTATACCCCGCTCGATAGAGCCATGAGGGCGATGCTGATGAGCAGGTTGCGGTGGCTATCGGAGAAGGGCCTCCTCAGGGGCGATCTGAGATTCGTCGGCAGGAGGGAACTCGTCGAACTCGGGGAACTGCTCCGCTATCGCCTTGAGGAGAGCATAGAGGAGGAGAGGGACCGGTGGATGCGGGCGATAGTACAGCAATCCATGGCCCTCACGATATTTCACATGATCGAGCTCCTGCTAAGTCAGGGACCACAGACGTTGTCGTCGTTCATAAGGAAGATGGAGGAGGAGAAGGGGGAGAAGAGGAGTTATGGCGTCCTCTTGGCCGAAATGAAGTCGATGGGGATGATGAGGGAATTGGAAGGGCTGAGGCAGGTCCCCCATCCGAAGGTAACTCATTTGCTGAAGATCGTCTCGGAGCGCCTCAGGAACAGCAGGCAAAGTCGGATATTGGTCTTCTCGCAGTACAGGGACACGGTCAACTTCCTCGTAGAGATGCTAGGCGGAGTCGAAGGCGTTTCCGCCACGCGCTTCGTGGGTCAAGCATCGGCGTTTAGTGGCAAGGGAATGAGCCAAGAGGAGCAGGTGCGCATACTGAATGAGTTCAGAGAGGGGAACATCAATGTCCTCGTTGCGACCAACATTGCTGAGGAGGGTCTCGACATCCCGGAAGTGGATCTCGTGATCTTCTACGAACCGATACCGAGCGAGATAAGGTACATCCAAAGGCGGGGGAGGACGGGCAGGAGGGCTCCGGGGAACGTCATCGTCCTTGTGGCCAACGACACGCTCGATACAGCATACTTGAGGTCGAGTATGAAACGGCTTGAGAACATGCGGACCATGATGGCGAAACTTAGCAGGTTGCTGGCGATGAAACCCCTCAGACCAAGGCCGGCTCCGAATCCATTGACTGAAGATGAGATCCTGACCCTCGAGAGGGCGGCGCCGCCCCTCATCAGTGTGGAGGCCAAGGCTTCGGTCATCGGCGATGCCCGCGACGCAGAAAAGGAAACCGCAAGAGTCGTCTCAAGGAACTTAGTAAGGACCTACAAGGCGCTGTATCTGAAACTCCTTGAGTATGGCGGGAGAGCGAGTGCCAAGGCCCTATTATCGGATCTCGAGATAGAGGGCTGCGCTGATGTCGTGAGTGAGGCCGCGATTAACAAGCTCCTCAAAGACGGTAAGGTCATTGCCAACGAGCCAGGCCAACTGGAGATCGCCAAGACGGGAGTGGGCAGGGATTACGAGGTGTCCGTTGAGAGGATCTTGCCCGGGCACGCAGTTGTGTTGGTCGACAAAAAGTGGAGGGCACGCCTAACCCCTGATGATTACCGAGGTCCTAGGTCGGTGTTGAGAAAGGACGCAAGCTTCAGAGCGGTCGGGCAGCTCTATCGACTGAATGGGGTTCTCTGCATCCGAATCGACCAGGTCACAGGGATGGCGTAAGATTGGAGGGGCTAGATTGGGTATGAGCGATGAAGAGGAGAACATGGAGCAAATCCTTTCCTACTTTAATGGGGAACTGAAGAGGATAAATTATGAAGGCCTCATCGGAGTTGCCGCGTTCGTCGATGTCTACAACGATTTGATGCCCGTTCAGAGGGACAGGTTGATGGACATCGTCGGAATGAGAGCACGGACCCTCATGGTGGGAGGATCCGTGTTATGTATTGGTATAGCCTACTCCGAACATGCAATAGACTCGATCAACGTGGTAGTCGATGGCGTTGTTGACAAGGGCAAGTGGAACGTATACGCCAGGGAATACCAGAAGATCAACGGGCACCTTGATGATATCTCCGAGAAGATCGCAGACAGGTTCGATGGCATCGCCGTTACAGCAACGCTAGGTGGATTGGTGGAGAAGGTAGAACATGTCAGCGAATACTACCCACTCACCATTTCGCACAGGGTCGCAGCCGAGAACGCGGGCCTTGGCTGGAGAGGGAAGAATGAGCTGATAGTGAATGAGAGGTATGGATGCGCAATGAGGTTTGCGTCCATTATAACGGGGCTTCAATTGCCACGTGGAAAGAAGGTGGATCCCAAGTGTGGTTCCTGCAGGGCATGCCTTGAGGCTTGCGCTATCCTGAAGAACAAGGAGAGGCTGTCGGACTTCAGGGAGAACTGCAGGAGGTTCATTAAGTCGCTCGCGCTGTCTGACGAGGTATGCGGAAAGTGCATCAAATCCTGCTACAGGCAAAGCATATTCAAAGACAGCTTCAAATTAAGAAAGGCCTGAGCTTCATGGCTTGCTATGGGACATTTGGAGTTGACGCGATCCCATGGGATTCCATGTGATCTCCATTCTCGATAACGGTATGGGGTATGTTCTAGGTGCCATGCCAAGTTCTCTTAGCTTCGTCGTATGATCGTGGAGTACCTACATCCCACCATCGACCTTGGAGTGCATATCCGTAGACCGGCTCCTTCTCGCAGAGCCACCCTATGAAGTTGCCAGGGCTATCTGGGTTGTTCCCCTCACTCAGGTACTCGTGGATTCTCCTTATGCTATTCCTCGGGAAGAGGTAGATGCACGTACCTATCAGGGTTGACTCCGGCCTTTTTGGTTTTTCGACAAAGCGCACGAGTTTCCCATCAGAACCCACCTCAGCTATTGAGCAGCTCTTCACGACATCTATATCTTTAACGTCGTAGGTGACGATTACGGCGGAATTTCTCTCATGGTAATAGGCGACGAGATCTCCCAAATCCGATGTGAAAAAGTTATCACCGGCGATCACCAAATAGTCTTCACTGTCTATCTCATCTATCAGTTCCCCCAAGGCCCTTATGGCACCCAACTTCTCCCCCTCCACATGGGATTCTTCAGCCCATATGACGACCTTCCCGCGTGGTCTACGAGCGAGCCACTCCTCAAAATGGCGCTCAAACTTCTTGTTAGTAGATATCATGACCTTGTCGATTCCAGTGAGCCTTTCGAGCTTATCGAAAATATAATCGATTATGGGTCTTCCCCTTATGTGTAAAAGTGGTTTCGCGACGTTCCTCGTCAAGGGGAAAAGGCGAGTTGCATATCCCCCCGCCAAAATCACCACGATCATGGCTGTAGGGTGATATGGTCGGAGAAATAATAGCCTTTCTTTATCGAGAACCCGATCCGAGTCAACCGGGATTGTTCCCCCGGCCAAACCCTAGTTAAAATCGACTTAGCATCTGAGCCATAAGTGGCTAGGAATTGATAAGCACGTCGAGTTCGTTCATAAGCGTTGAAGCCTCCGTGAAACCTTCGTGCCTGTACCTTACCAGGCCTTCTTCGTCGAGGATGAAGGTCGTAGGAGTCCCCCTCACTTGATACTTTATGGTAGCGCCGACAACATCCCTGGCCCATATCCAGTCAGCCTCATAGGCACTCGCGAAATCCCGAAGCAGGCCATCGGTATCTGTGAGCGTGTCTACGCTTATCGACACCAAAACTATTTTACCACCATATGCGTTCCACAACTTCTTCAGCTCCGGTATCTCAGCTCTGCAGTATGGGCATGTGGTTGCCATGAAGTTGATCACGATTACCTTCCCCCTGCTTGTGCTTACGGAGAAGTTATCGCCCGTAAGCGTCGTGACGGAGAAATCACCCCCTTGCGCTATCTGAGACCGACCCAAGTTCCAAGAGTTTATTGCGAATACAATGACTAGCAGTAGGGCGATGACTAGGACATACTTGTTGACCAATAATCCTCGCTCGCTCTCCATGGAGCCTTGTTCGGGCTTAGAACTCATAAAGCGTCGATTTAGAGAAGTGGATCTGGCACGTATTAATGGTTTTTCAGTTACAGCCGTAAAGTGTTCTCTCGGCATTCCCATCGTCATAAGAATAGATTTTGCCTTAATGGCCTTATCAGGATCTTGGCCCCTTTATTCGAGACCCTGTACTTGTACCCCCTTATTATAACGGCGGGAATGGCCTCGTCGGCGCTGCCCGTTGCGAGCTCTGCGGCGCCTGCAAGTTCGTCTGCCACCGCGATCTGCTTGACCCTGAGCCTGTAACCATGAAGATCCCACTTCCCCCTCAGATCCGCTATGGCGGCTATGCCAGCGGCACCGATTGCGATGTTGATGTCGCCTCGCCTGAATGGCCTCCCGTGGGTATCCGTCACCACGACGCCGACATTTAGGCCATGTCGCCTGAATGCCGTTCGCAGCCTTCTGGCGGAGACATCGGGCTCTTTGGGCAGAACCACAACGGATTGGCCACCATCAACGTTCGACAAGTCCACGCCTGAGTTCGCGACTATGAAGCCAGTACTGGTCTCCGTTATCAGGTGGTGGCCCACGAGCCGGATTATCCTCTTGGCCTCCCCCAGTATTGCCTGGACGTGCTGCGGGACCTTTCCGGTCTCCTCAGCCACAATCTCGGCCATGGTCGAGGTCTTGATATCTTGGAGCTTGAAGATGCGGCCCTCAGACTTTGAGACAACTTTACTCGTCACGACGACTATGTCCTCGTTCCTTATCGGCGTACCCTGTCCTTTTGCCGCGTTCACTATGAGATCTGCCAGATCGTCTCCCTTTTCCACCATCTTGATGCCCCTGATTCCCGTTATCCTGATCCCGCTAGGGCATCCTGATTTTCTCTGTGCCATGCTTTGGGAGGCCATGCCCTACCCGAGAAAAGCTTTACTAAAGGACGCCGTCTCAGCGTCATCTTGACGGAAGGCTTTTCAGCACGATCTAAGATCGAACGCCACGAGGGAAGAGCATTCACAATCCTTTCGAGAACAGAGATCCTCAGGCTGATCGATGAGGGCAAGCTCAATATAAATCCGTTCAGCAAACGGCAGGTAGGACCTGGGAGCGTCGACTTGACACTTGGGAATGTCTTCAGGGTCTTCGAGAAGATCAGGGGCATAATACATGTTAAAGGGGATCCACATGTCGAAAGATTCACCAAATTGGTAACCGTCAAAGACGGGGATTACCTCCTCCTGATGCCCGGCGAACTCGTCCACGGCATCACAAGGGAACTAATAGCGCTCCCGGACGATGTTGCGGGGTGGATCGAGGGACGTTCCAGTTACGCCAGAATGGGGCTGATGATACACATGTCAGCCGGCCTTGTGCAACCGGGTACCAGGAATAGGCAAGTCCTGGAGGTAAGTAACATGTCCCCTGCGCCAATAGCCCTCTACCCTGGTGCTAGGATCTGCCAACTGGTTCTAGAGTCCGTACAGGGCAGAGCCAGGTATGGGGGAAGGTTCAGGCGCCAAAGGAGACCATAGTTTAGGTGAAGCCCGCGTCTTCGGAAATCGTTTATCAACCGCCCCTCACTTGACTGACACTGTAGATTGAGCAGCTCACTGGCGATCGCGGAGGTTACTTGTAGGTCCGCTCTAGGCGAGAGCAGGCTGCCTGGCTATGATTATTGCCTAAATCCATACGTCGGGTGCAGCCATGCATGCGTCTACTGCTATGCCAGGAGCTATGCCCTTAGGCGAGGGAGGAGGGATGCATGGGGAAGTTACATCGACGTGAAGGCCAACGTCGTCGACGTTCTGGCGAAGGAGGTCCGGAGGAGCCTTAGGAGGGGCGTCGTGGGCATCAGCACCCTCACGGACGCCTATCAGGCGATCGAATCCACTACGTGCCTCACTCAGCGATGCCTCAAAGTCCTGTTGGAGAACGGATTTCAAGCGACGATCCAGACGAAGTCGGACCTCGTCCTAAGGGACATCGAACTGCTGGCTGCGCATGCCGGAGGCGTCACCGTGGGAGTCACGATCACAACGCTGGACAAGGATCTGGCCAGGCGGATCGAACCAGGTGCCTCGGATCCCGAAAGGAGGATCGACATACTTTCGAGGATGAGATCGGCGGGCATAGGAACATGGATCTTCATAGGGCCAATACTCCCCCACCTAACCGACGACGGCCTTGGGGGGCTCCTCGACGTCGCCCGATCGCTCAAGGTCGGGGAAGTCATCTTTGACAGGCTCAACATGAGGCCCGGTGTCTGGCCTTCCATCTCGAGCTTCCTGCAATCCAATTATCCGGAATTGCTGCCGAAGTACAAGGAGATCTTCTTCGGGGAAAGCGAATACTATGCGCCACTCAAGGAACGCATCATAGAAGAGGCAGCCGCCAGAGGCCTGAAGTATAGCGTCTGCTACTGAGTTACTAAAATCACCAAGCGCGATCGGAGACATATTCGCCTATCCATTCTATTGCTAACGATCAGCTTGAGGCCATTCACTCACTGTGCGCTTATGGGAGGAGGCGGTAGCTGCTGAGCTGGTCTCATTGAGAAGAATGCCACGGCTGCGACTATCCACGCTGCGCATAATATTATGAAGCCTACGAGGACTACGGTCAGTACCGCTCCTATGAGCAGAAGTAGTCCCGCGGTTCCAAACATCTTCTCCCCTGTCTTCGCTGCCAGGTGATCGAATGACTTCCTGAGGAATATCGACTCCAGCAGGAAGAAGACGAATATCGCCCCCAATATCAGTATGAAGCCAAAAAACATTCTGAAGGGCTGTATGTTAGGAAGGACCAGCGGGCTGATGACTCGGTTCATGTATGCCCTGAAGAAGAATGAAACGAACAATACTATCGCTATCGCGATGCCAACCGTGCCAAAGATAACCCCGTAGAGATTGTCCCTGAAGATATCCTTCTCATTGTAGTACTCGCTCAGCCCCTTGAGGGCAACGAGCAGGAGAATTATCCCCACCAAGGCTAAGGGTGGAAAGATGGAACCAATGGTAAGAAGTATCGCTCCAACGCCACCAAGGGTTCTGTTGGATTCTAGATTACTCGCCATGATGTAAAAAAGCATCGGAATTATTAATATCTATCTGAATTAGAAGCTGTTCTAAATTGTAATACAGGATTTTCTGTCTCTAATGTCATCAAGCTCAAGCTTTGGGATGCCAAGTACGCGTCAAAAGAAGACTCCTTAGCCATGCTTGCAAGTTAATACAATGCTCTAATTGGCCATGGGGAAACAGCTAACACCAGAAACAACATTCTAGGGTGCTCTAGTGGATAACATTTCGACCGCTTGGCGCTAGGATTATATCTATTACTGCCAGTTTAGAAAGGATCATAGTCTGAAGGACGTAACTCAATGCCAAGCGATACCTGCAACCTAAAATGCGATGGATGTCCATTGCTTGAGGTCTGCGGGGGGATAGAGGGACCGAACTTCAGTTGTCCATTCTTCGATTGCCCAAAGGCTAGAACAGATGGGCTAGTATACATGAAGGGGTGTTCCGTGTGCAGATTACCAGACATATCGTGGAAACTTTCGCGGAGACAAATCCTGGACTTGATGCGAGAGGTTCAAGTCCTAGAGCAGATGAATATAATGAGGGTGAACCTACCAAAACTTGTACCAATGATAGATCCTTCTGACAAAGCCTTGTACGCATGGAACCAAACAAAGGTGGAGGCAATAATCATCGAATTCCACCAGCTCCTAAATGATGAGATCCTAGAAGCGGTCAAGGCTAGAGGTATACACGAAACTCTTGGATATGATGGGACTGTAATATTGTCATCGATTATGCCAGATCACCTGCTTGTGAAATCAGAAATCCTTGAGAAATTCATTGAGGCCGCCACAAAGGGGGGATTTGATGCGGTATTGGGTTGGGATACTCCAGTCTATGAGGACATCCCCCTTTACGACAGCTGGACGAACCTCCTCATGGGCATCAAGCTGACACGCCAACTCTTAGGCACGGGCATCCCGGTAATACCCTTAGCCAAGGGCAACAATCAAAGGCAAATAGCCTTCAGCATCGACAATCTAGTGAGGATGGGGTTCAGGGACATAGCCCTGCATGCGTCGGAATACCTTTACAGCTGGAAGAGGGATCCCAAATCCAGGCAGATCCTGTACCAGTATTCGGGCGAGCTCATGCGGAAAGCCGAGACGGTACTACTGCTGGGGGCCACGAGCCCGCAAGCGCTAGGGTTCGCGAGGAACGCCTTTCCCGATTGGCACAGGATGAGGATGGCGGGCTTCAGCTGGTACTTGGATGCAGTGAATCACAGGCTTTATGCTCGAGATAGCCCAAACGAGATACTGGATTCCCGAGGATCGTTCGTAGAATGCGGCTGCGAAACATGCCGTTCGAATGGTGCCAGAAGACTGGCGGAGGATGTCTCGGTGAGGGCTGCGCACAACTTAGGATACTCGGCATCTAAAGCCACAGGGAAGCAGCTGCCCAAGACAATGGCCTATGACTTGGTGATTGGGAAGGATGTCAAGGCACTCATAGCGGGCGATCTGCACATTGGGACCGAAGGATCCCTCTACACAGACTTCCTCGATCTTCTAAAAGCCGAAAGGCCAAACGCCCTGATCCTGCTCGGCAATACCTTCGAGCTGGACAGAGGGTCGATAATCCAAGAAGATGTTAAAAATTTCTTTGAGACGATTCGCGACATAGGGGCAACCTTAGTTACGGTAAAGGGATGCAGGGACAGCAGCCAGGAAGACATCTTAAAGCACGTGGACAGGCTCGCATTCGCCAAGGGCCACAAGGCCTTGGCCTACAGGCAACCCGAAGGACCGGACGAGAAGTACGCGTTGGACTTCTACAAGCTGCATAGGATGGCCAAAGAGGCACTCGCTATCAAGCTGCCCAACGGGAAGATGATGCTCGCAAGCCATGGACAGGACATAGTAGAGGAAAGGACCGTTTCCCTGGAAGAGGCGAAGGTCGTGATGCTGAGGCACAGGAGGGCAAAAAGGGCGGATTGGCTGGTCATTGGGCACATACACCGAGCCTTCGTCGATGGGGAGAAGGGCATAGCCTCTCCGGGATCGTGGCAGCTGCCCACTCCGGACTTGAAGGGACTTGTAAAGAAGGGGGACGTCATGAGGGCCATTATCATAGGGCCGTCAGGAGAGATATCGTTGATCTAAACGGTGTAGTGCGTAAAATTGGGACAATACCGACTAAGCCGGAGAATTGCGAGGCAAAGGTATTACGAAGGGATAAGGCAACCGATAGTAGCGCCATGCTACAAAGACTTGAAACGGACTTGGATAAATCTATCTAAAAAACAGCTCACGAAAAATCGGATAGGCTTAGGTATCTACTTAATTGAAATAATAGGTGATAAGAGCATACGTTTTATACGGGAATTAAGGGAGGTCGAGACTCCAAGAATTGTCTACGTGACAATTCCGAAATTGCTATCCGACGCATTTAAAAACAAACAACGAGTCAACGCTACCCTAACTAAACTTAATCAGGATGGATTTTTTAAAATGGTCAAGGACTCGATGGCACGACTCTATGACTTGGATAGAATAGAGATGAAAGGTGATACGCTTTTATTGCAAATAGAAGGTATAAAGCTGGAGTTTCATGTATTAAATTACAGATACCAGCAACAATTTGAATACACAGGAGCATACATTTTATTTGAAGGGCCTCTTCCTGCTAAGCAGCATTTTAAAATAGGATACGATGGATTCGGAGAACCTAGCTTCTTTATCTATGATAAAAATATATATAGAAAAATACAAAGCATTTCGTATGACCTAGAGTTATTAGTATTTCACGTAAAGTATATACATGGTAAATCTCGAATTAATACTAGATTTATACATCTAGGTAAAACAATAAGTGATATAATAGAAGTAAAGCAGCTTTTCGAACAATATTTCCAGGCCAAATCAAATGGATTACGTAAAGAGATGGGAGCAGCAGGGACAGCAATTGCGGTTGAAGTTCTTAAGGATATAGGTTATAGAGTCGTCTGGTCTGACACAATCGGAAATACGGAAGGGCCTGATATCAGCTTGTTTGATGCCAATGGTAACAAGATCACTACTGAGGTAAAGTCTACCTCAATTTCAGGTACTATTGATTCAGCACTACATGATGCCATCGATGACATTGAAACTTATTATTTTGATCTAAACCATTCCAATAGTAAGTTTCTTTGGCATAATTTAGATAATAAATTGAGATATGAAGCGGATTATGCCCTAGCAGTCGCCATCTACCTAGACGAATATTACAAGACAGTAGATATGAAAATGAGAAGAATAGAGGTTGTAACAAGTGAGGGTGAAGCAAAGTTTAATAGAACTACCTTGACATGGAGGACAGAACATATTGGATGAAGATATGCTTTGGGATAAGGTAAATATCTATCTGGGTGATTTATCTACAAAGGTAGATGAGAAAAAAAGAATATGGATGAAAGCTGCTATTGGAATGGTGAAGCGACAAGATGAAACGATTGATATGAGTTCAGGTATTATAGCCGACATAAGAGACTGGGAAGAAGTATATACAAAACAGACAAGAGCCGAAACGATAGAGGAATTCCAAGATAAAAAGAACTGGAAGAAATGGAAAACCATCGCTCCAGCGCTAATAGCTGACTTGGAAAGGAGCGAGGATATCGCTAAGGAAGTAGCGAAAAAGCATGGGGTAAACCTAAGGATGGAAGTAGATAGAACTAGAGCCCATTTTGTAGCTGAGATAGATGGCCGAGGCCTAGAAGATGATGAATTGTTACGACGAGCCTACAAGCACGTGGACGCGATGTCTGAAGCATGGGACCTTTTCGGAACTTGGCTATATGGAAAAAAGCGGCTTAAAATAGTGAGAAGTAAAGCTAATCCGATAGACAGTTGTAATACTATTAATCGGGCAGCTACTTAATAGGCCTTGATTAATGGTAGATGCGGAGAATGGGAATTGTGGGCACGTCTTAGACGTAGAACCCATGAATCCCTTCGGAACAGGGTCCTAAGCCCTGCGCGTTTGACCAGCTTCGCTATCTCCGCAGGCTCCAGGTTATGTTCCTGCCGCACTTTAATCTTACTACACCCAGTGGGTTCGAAAACGTGGAAGTCAATATTATATCCATAGTGCGAGTTAATCTATCGATTATCTAATTATAGTCCTCTATAACCCTTCACCTATGTCCCGTAGTAAAGGCATTCTGATTCAGTGCCGCTTATTTACTCTTTTATAGCTGGTTCATTGACATCCAGATGACAAGCGAGATCTATCTAGATGCCCTGCGTTTGGGCAAAGAGACCGATGAGAAGATATCATCGATGTTCGAGACCCCTTTCGCTATCCCCCTTATCTCCCTTTTAGACATCAGAAGCCATGCCCATAGATACCTGCCGGTGAGGGTCATCCTAATCCCCTTCTACGAGATCTGGGGGCACAACGCGATACACATCAGACGCTGGGACATACACGACATCATCGGCTTCGATGGCCCCGTCGGCCTCTCGAGCATAGGGCCCGACGACTACGTGATGAGCGAGGCATACTTCATCGACTTCATCAGATTCGCCATGGAGTGCAACTTCGACTTCGCAGTCGCCTGGGACGCTCCGACTTACGTGGACATGCCAACCGATATCTCCTTGAGGAATACAATCTACGGCGTTGAGCAGTTACGGAGGGTGATCAGAGCGGGCATCTCGGCCGTGGGGCTATTGAACGGCTGCAACGCCGATCAATACGACAGGTGTGCCGACTTCCTGGTGAAGATGGGCGTCGAAGCTGCCGCCGTCCACGTCTCCGAGTACCTGAAGAACAGGAACGACCGGCTCCTCATGGATCTGATGTGGGACGCCCTGAAGATCGCCACCTCGAAGTTCCGCAGGACGCTGATCATCGGGGCGACCGACCCGTACCTCATCAGGTACCCGCTCAGGGAGGCCTGTCCCGAGGCCTCCGTCTCGGGCCTCAGCTGGTTCATCGACGCGAAGCGCGGCCTGGCGTACAGCGCGCAAGGCAAGGTCAACGCCTATGAGAAGGACCTCCTCTGCAGCTGTTCTTCTTGCAGCAGCAGGGGGCAGGGGGGTGCGCTCTCCAGGTCGACGCTCGAGAGGGCGGTCCACAACTTCTCCGTGGTCCAGGGCGTGATGGAGGGCAGGGAGTTCCCGCAGGTCGAGTCGGTCGACATAATCCACCGCAAGAGGAAGCTCGTCATCGTGAGCGACTTACACCTCGGCATGAAGGGGAGCCTGGTTGCGGACTTTTGCGATATCATGCATGGAGAGAAACCCGAGGTGGTTCTATTTCTGGGGACACCTTCGACCTGGCAGCATCTGATTTCGAGCTGTTAGAGGAGCACGCGAAGACCTTCTTCAACCTCCTGTACGAGCTGGAGTGCGAGGTGTTCCCGGTATACGGCGGCACCGACAATTCCCTATCGATGTTTAACGCGCAGCTCAAGCGTATAGCATACGACCACGAGGTCCACCCCAACGTGAACTTCTCAAAGTATCTGTTGAGGGACGAATACCAGCACCTCTACCATGTCTTCAAGTTTTACGTGGCGGCGAGGGAGTGCATCACCATTCTCTTAGCGAGGGGGAAGAGGCTCTACGCCGCCTACGGTCCACCGTTGAACTTCGGGCTGCCCTCCCCGGAGAGGGTGGACGAAATCCTGAAAGAGAAGAGGTGCGATTGCCTCGTGCTTGGGGGCTACCACAGGAAGTCCATCGAGGACGGCAGGTTCTATTCACTGGGCGCTTGGCAGGCCCAGAGCAGGGAGGCCGAGGGATCGGAGCGTGGCCTGAGGGGAGCACTTTTCGTGGAGAGAAAGGGCGTCGCCTATAGGGAATTCTAGGTATGAAATGCACACCGCTGCCGAAGTCGGTCGATCTTCTTGGGCAAGAGCAGGATACGTGACAAGGCAGATAACCTTGCTAAGGCAGATGGGTTCTATCACTGGTATGACGAGTCAACGTTAACCGGTCTCGAAGCAGATAGGGATACGCTCCGAACGCTGCTTCACCCACTCGCCTTCGGGGAGCCATCGGCGCGGATTTCTCCGAGGCAGAGGTCGAAGTTCCAAAGGATAATGAAGAAGAATGCTGCCACCATTCCCATTAGGGTGGCCACCCTCCTGGAGATATGTGAGCTACTTCACATATCACCTGAATCATTGGAGAGGATGAAGCTCTTCAAGAGGGACTACCCCATTCCGCTGGCCCATGCTCAGATCTACCGTTTGATGACCCACGTGATCAACGAGGGAAGCGTAAAGAAGGGCAAGTATCCCCGAGGTGTCTACTGCAACTTGGACCTCTCGTTGCACGAGAGGGTGTCCCAGCTCATAACCTCCCTGGGCAGCCACGGGAACAGGAGGATCGGCAAGGACAACGTCCCTGAGACCTACGTAAGCGCAGCAATGGCGAAATTGCTGATTAAAGCTGGTTTGGTGCCGGGCAAAAAGACAAGGGGTCAATACTTTCATCACCTGCCGAAACAAATCCTCGACAATCATGTACTATCAAAGTACCACATGTCTGCAACGCTTACTGAAGAGGGTTCACCAAGCCTCCGTTTTAATGTGGGATCTAGACCGTCTATCTCAATAGCATACACGAGAAGTATAGATGTCACGGATACTTTGACAAGCGAGTATATTGATAGCCTAGAAAAAGAGAAGAAATATTATATTGGTAAAATTCCAGACGCGGTAAGATCCAAAATACGCCTTCTACCTTTTCCTCTTTTGGAAGATGAGGTCAACTTACTTAGGAGGAAATTTGGCATCGATGTACATACGAGTCTAAAAAGTATCTACAAGAGTAAACAAGATCGAGTGACTGCAGAATGGGGTGCCGTATTCTCGAGTGCTGAAGCGATTAAAAAATTTAAAGATAGAATCGGTTTCTTACCGGGAAGTCGTGTAGAAAAAAGGTTTGAAATGATATTGAAACTTTATGAGGAGAATAAGAATAAAGCACTTAGCCAAGAGGATGTAGATCGAATAGGAAAAGAATTAAGACAATCCTAGTGCTTCTTCTATCCCTTCTTCATGCCATTTTCCTTTAGGAAGTCTTCTAGATCTTCGGGCGTATTGGCAAACATGACAGGAATCCAACCACTTCCCACTCCGATGGTTGTTCAGCCCATCGCCCCTCCACCCTGAACATAAGTAAAACGAGTTGCTAACGGTCCTTTACCCTCAAACCACAGGTTTTTTTATCCCACCGGCACTTCCAATACCCTAATCGGAAAAAGTAGGACGATCCTAACTTCATTTCCCTCTTTTCATATTTCTATGCTTCGTTAAGAATCGTTCCAGATCTTCTGGTGACTTAGCAAAGACCGCTGACTTCCAATCACATCCGACTCCTGCAGTAATCCATCCCATTGCCCTCTCCGCCTTATACATCAGTATCTCAAGTTGCTGTCGGTCCTTTATCTCCAACCCCTTTGACTTGAGGAAGTCGAGCATCTCCTGCTCCTCGATGTAGTCCTTCTTGAAGTGCAGGAAGAGTTCCTCGAAGAGGTGGCCAGCTTCTACATCCGAATACGATTCCACGGACATCACTAGCTAACTAGGTTTAATACCGATCTCTGATATAAGTCTGACCCGAATGCTTCAGGACAATGACCTACTTGCACGAGAGGTTGATCTCGCCGTCCGAGCCGATGGTAACGGAGACGCCCGCGTCCATCAGGGAGCGAATCGGCTGGCGCCCCATGGCCCTGAGGCTCCTCTTTCCCCCCACAGGCTCTTCTCGATCCTGGTGCTTCGCTATCTCCGCGGGTCCCACGTTTCGTCCAGCCACACTTTAGTCTTTCTACATTATTAGGGCTCAATACTATATGCGAAAGTCCATTTACCTGCCAGATGCATAACATCATCAATATTAGGGCGTCACAGATTGAGCCACGGATCTAGACTATGGCTTTCTCTCCTGATTGCCTGTGGCTTTTCCCCCTGATCGCTTGCCACTTCATTAATTCCCTATAATATTCTCCAGTCTCGATCTTATCGCACAGGTGCTTAAGCACATCGTGGACTTCTGTGAAGTAGACCCTGTCGTCGTCGGAGAACGCCCTCTCGCGTATGTCCTTGGCCTTTACCCAGATCCCCAATCCGGCGTCACGCAGGGTGTTATAGAGCACCTTATGTTCCACCTCTACGAGCTGGTTGTAAACTTGGTTCGCCAAGTTAACCAGGTCCTCCCCAACTCCACCGAGGCTTTCGGGGTTAGGGATGTCTGTGTTCTCGTGGATTTTTTCCACTATCCCGCACAGCCTCTCCCGGATGGTGGAAAGCAGAGGCTCCATGTTCTGCAACCGAATCAGGCCGATAGCATCTGCGATTCGGTCATAGATAAGGGCTTTGCTTGCCTGCATCGAGGGCATACTGATTTATGGCTGAAGCCGAATGCTTGGACCCGGTGATCGGCTTTGGCTCTGCGTTTCCACAACACCATGACGGCCAGGAAGGAGGATTTTCGGCCCCTCAAGCAGGGAGAGGTGAGGATGTATACCTGTGGTCCCACCGTCTACCAATTCGCGCATATAGGGAACTTCAGGGCCTATGTCTTCGAGGATATTCTAAGGAGGTATTTGAAGTATAAGGGGTACAAGGTAATACAGGTGATGAACATCACCGATGTAGATGACAAGACAATAAGTAGATCAAGGAGGGAGGGCATTCCGCTCTCGCAATACACTGCGAGATACATCAAAGCATTTTTCGATGACCTCGATGCGCTGAATATCGAGAGGGCCGAGTTTTACCCGAGGGCGACGGAGCACATCGACGAGATGGTCGCGCTCATAAAGAAGCTGCTCGAGAAAGGATATGCATATGTAAGCGAGGGCTCCATCTACTTCGAGATATCGAAGCTTAAGGAATACGGTATGCTGAGCAAGGTCAATGTCTCGGAATTGAAACCAGGGGCGAGGGTACGAGCGGACGAGTACGAGAAGGAGGAAGCTCGCGACTTCGCCCTGTGGAGGGCGTGGGACGAGGACGATGGTGATGTCTTCTGGGAGACCGAAATAGGCAAGGGGAGGCCCGGATGGCACATCGAGTGCTCGGCCATGTCGATGAAGTACCTTGGGGAGGAATTCGACATTCACACTGGCGGAATAGACAACATCTTCCCGCACCACGAGAACGAGTTAGCGCAGTCGAGGGCCGCAACGGGCAAGGATTTTGTGAGGTATTGGCTTCACTGTGAGCACCTACTTGCAGATGGCCGCAAGATGTCGAAGTCCTTGGGTAACTACTACACCCTACGGGATCTGTTGGAGAAGGGTTATGATCCGAAGGCGATAAGGTACCTTCTCATGTTCGCGCATTACAGGGCTCCCATCAACTTCACGGAGGAAGGTCTGAAGGCCGCCCAAAATACAGTCTCAGGTCTTATCGATTTCCTGGACAGATTGTATGAGTCCATGAGTGGCGGAGGGGACATCGAATACGATGAGGAACTCCACGAGAAGGCACTGATGGCCGAGAGGGAATTCGAGGAGCACATGGACGACGACTTGGATACGCCAGGGGCCATGGCCGCTATTCACGATCTCGTAAGGGAAACCAATAGGGCCAGTGAAAAAGGGAAGGTGTCCCCAAAGAATCTGAAGGAAGTCTACGATTTACTGATGCGCCTGGACTCGGTCCTCGGCATTCTAAGACACGAGAGGGAAAGGCTTTCAGTAGAGGACGCGCACCTTTTGGAAGAGAGGGAAATTGCACGCAGAAGTGGTGATTATGCCTCTGCGGACAACATCAGGTCTCAGTTGCTTCAAAGGGGAATTGTTTTGGAAGATACGGCGCAAGGGGTACGGTGGAGAAGGATCAGGACCCGTAGCTGAATCGAATCTGTCCTAATGCTTAAGCCAAATGCGTATAGGAAGAAAGGTTCGAGACCCCGTCTACTCTCCGATAATTTGTAAGATCAGTTCCCTCGACCTGCCTTGAACATCGAGTTCTACAAACACGACTTGTTGCCAAGTGCCAAGGGTCAACCTCCCTTCTACAAATGGGATCGTAATTCCTGGGCCCAGAAGGGATGCTCTGACGTGCGAGTGGCCATTCCCGTCCTGCCACCTCTCCTCATGCCGATAGGTTGCGCCCCGGGGCACAATCCTCTCGAGGGCATCAGGGAGATCCCGAAGGAGGCCCGGTTCATACTCCATCGTCGTGATGGCTCCAGTCGACCCTTGGACGAAAACGGTAACGATGCCGTTACTCAGCTCCGTCGATCTTACAGCCGCTTCGACCTCCGATGTGATATCGATTATCTCGCCCTCTCTCCTCGTCCTCAGATTCGCCTTCTTGGTTACGACTACCATTCAGCCAATCGCAGGTTAGCCGAGCGGCTGGGGCCTAAATGCTTAACCTGCAAATTATACCTCTGTAAGTTTCTCCTCGGCAGTAGCTCTTTCACGCTTTTCCAAGAGGAAGGTCATGAGTTCTTCGGTTCGCGCTGGGGGCGGTTTCTCAAACCCCTTGCCAGTCGTGAGGAGCTGATCACTAAATCGCGCGGAGCACTCTTCGGAAGCGATGATAAGGCCGACCAGATTCTTCTTCATCGCGTCCACCTCCCCCAATCTGGCCAAAGCCCTACGACGCCAAATGTCAAGCAACTTGAGGTGCTTTCTTATGGAATGGCCCTCGGAATCTAGTTCGGCCATCGACTCCTTTGCATAGGACGCCCTCTCGCCATTCTTTCTCTCCATGAACCTGCCCTGTTTGACAGCTCGTGGTAGATCGCACAATATGTGGCCTCATCGATGCCTTTGCCGACTGGCATCTTCTGCAGTCTCTCCCCTTGAAGTGCAAGAGCAATCATCTCGGAAAGGATTCGGTTTGACTCCTCAAGAAGGTCATCGCTATTCATACAGGCATAACTCAAAGAGCTCCAGCCCAGTATAGCTTGCAATGTGACAAGATAAGGATTTCGCCTTCTATTCTGGTCATGAATGCGATTTGGGAACTAAGTTTAGTTTTTCTAGAATTATGCTCCTCAAAATTGGATGATACGGTTAGACTCTCAAAGTATTACGAGTTTTAGCCTTTGAAAAGGCATTTATTGCCAAGAAGAAGGGCTACCGCATATCGGTATAAATCCAATTATATGAGGCTGCTTCGGGTTCAAGGACGATGATGTCTGCTGAAATTTTTGCTGTCGGCGATGAGCTATGTTACGGCCGGGTCTACGATACGAATTCTTTCTGGCTCGCGGACCAAGTCACGAAACTTGGCGTGATCGTGAACAGGATCACATGCGTCAGGGATATGGTCGAAGAAATGCGTTCGGTCCTTGAGGAGAGTTTGGGGAGATCACCACGCTTCATCTTCATTACGGGCGGCCTCGGTCCGACCGCCGATGATAGGACGATAGAAGCCATCGCCAAACTCGTGGGTCGAAACATCGTCACCGAAGATCGGATACTTGAGGAGATGGCCAAGAGGAGGGGGGTGCCAGTAAAAGACCTTTCTCCAGGCCTGAGGTCTATGGCTCGGACGATCGAAGGAGCCGAGTGCTTTCCGAACCCTGTCGGCTGGGCCCCCATTACGGTCGTCACGATAGGTGGTACGTTGTTGGCCGCACTGCCTGGTCCACCGAAGGAGATGCAGGGGTGCTTCACGGCCTATCTCTCGGAAAAGGTGGCGGGCGTCACGGGATACAGGAGCATATCGCATCGAGTCTTCATCACGATGTACGAATCGGAGGTATCCCCTCTGCTTGAGGGCCTTGCCCGATCCTTCGACGGTACCTACTTCAAGCCATTGGTAGGCGAGTACAAGCAGAACATGGGGTTGCCCGTGGAGATCATAGTCTTTGGCGAATCGGAGATGGTCTGCAAGGTGAAGTTCGGCAAATTACTTTCGTCATTGAAACAGGAGGTTACCGCAAGGGGAAAGAGCATTGTTTCCGACCTTGAACCGATTCATAGTCCGACAGAAACTGGGCATACTTAGATCCCTCTATTGTAAACTAGGTGAAAAAGGATATACTTCGCTCATGGTTAAGTTGACGCCATGCCCAAGATTGGAGTTGGAATAATAGGATGCGGTGGGATCGCCAGAGGGGCCCACATCCCAAACTACACAAAGCTGAGTGGAGTTAGGATCGTCGCATGCTGCGACGTCGTGGCTTCAGCCGCAAAATCTTGCGCGAGGGAATTTAAGATCCCGAGGATTTATACAGATTATGAGAAGATGCTTGAGCTTAAAGAGATAGACGCGGTGAGCGTCTGCACACCCAATTTCATGCACATGGGGCCAACGATCGCGGCACTGAAAGCAGGCAAGCACGTGCTCTGTGAGAAACCATTGGCAATGAACGCGAATGAGGGAAGGGCGATGGTTGACGCAGCGAGGAAGGCCGGGAGAAAACTCGTCGTCGGGTTCCAGAATAGACTTAGCAGCTCAGCACAGTGCCTTAAGAAATTCTCAACAAAGGGGCACTTTGGGGAGATCTACTTCGCAAGGGCTCATGCCCTCAGGAGAAGGGAGATACCGTCGTGGGGGCTGTTCACCCAGAAAGACAAGCAAGGAGGCGGTCCGCTCATTGATATCGGAGTACATATCTTAGACCTTACGCTCTACCTCATGGGATTTCCGGAACCAACCGCGGCCTTTGGTGCGACATACACGAAGTTTGGCAACCGAAGCGACATAATGAACCTCTGGGGTAAGTGGGATCCCAGCAAATATACGGTGGAGGATTTAGGTGTAGGGCTAATCAGATTTAAGAATGGTGAAACGGTTTCCCTGGAGGCGAGCTTCGCCTCGAACATCGAGAGGAGCGTCTTCAACACAAACCTCCTCGGAACTGAAGGCGGATGCCAGCTCGAGCCATTGAGGGTATACCGGGAGGAGGAGGGCATACTCACCGATTCGACGCCCGTCTTCTTGCCAGAAGTTGATTGCCACGAGCAGGAGGTTAGGCTGTTCATTGAATCCGTCGCCACGGACTCCGAACCCTTTTCCACAGGTGAAGAGGCGCTCGTGACGACAGAGTGCCTTGACGCCATTTATAAGTCCGCTGAGACGGGCAGGGAGGCAGCAGTGGGGGGATAAGGCGAGACTTCAAGGAATCTGTAGTTATTCACAGAGGGCGGTAAGGGCTATTAAGTCCAAAGTGCGTCTTCAATAGTTCCCCAGCGTGAGGATTAGATGGATAAGCCAGAACGCTACATGACGTTTGTGATCATCTCGTTTATCCTCTTTCTGTCTCTGGCGGTGCTATCCAATTTTGAAGGTCTCTCGATGCTCATCTATGGATCGTTTGCATGTTTGGCGCTGGTCTTTCTCTTCTTCTTGGCATCACTTCGCTCAATGGGCCAGCGCGACCTCTTTGACGTGCTGGGGAGCTTGGCCTACAAGGCAAAGGGGGGTGTATCACGGAAGGAGAAGGCATCCAAGGAGCCAACTCCCAAACAATCGAAATCCAAACCCGCCAAGCCATCCGGATCAAAAACAGCTGAGCAAGAGCCATCTTTATACCAGGTAACTTACGAGAAAGTTCCCTTACCCATGCCTCCTCCACCTCCTCCGAAGCCAGAGGGTGAAGTGTCACTTGAAGAACTAACGTGCCCGATGTGTGGCCAAAAACTCCATCCTCTAGCGGCATTCTGTGGGAGATGCGGTCATAAGTTACGTGAGCCAGATGCGGATACTGCTTAGGGATTTTAATTATTAGACTAGTGCTATTAGCTTGGTCATCACAACTTACTGTTAAGTTTGGCTATTCAACAAAGTTTACAGTCGGCTTGTCTAGCGCCCCTTTTCGGCTTCTACTAAGCCCCTGTTTTATAATAATTGAGCGCCGGCGGCAAGATTTCCGCGCAGCCACAATACGGCAGGACTCGGACTTGCGAACCAACGGGTAGCCACAGAGCAGACCCACGTCTGCCCATTAACAGCCTCAGCGCTAGAGCACCGCTGCTGTGGGCGTTACCCTCTACCTATTGCTCAAGGCCCTTTTTAAAGGTCCTTCTGAGCTACGCCGGCTCATTTCAGCCTAGCCTGGCTTGGCATTTATCGGTTTCGTTTTATCATTCGGAATGGGTTTTCATAATGACACTGATTATCTCGTGTCTTATATTAGCCACCTAGTATGTAATAAAGGGGTTTAGATGGCAATTGACACGCAAGTTCTTCATGTTGCTTCCTAGAAGATCATTGGGATTCCTAGGATCCACCCTAAGATCGTCCCCAAGATCCAGGCTCCAAGTGCTATGAAGAATGACCTCCCCCAGCCGACGTTGAACAGGCTCTTTAAGATGAAGATCCACAGTATCAACGCAATGAGCGTGTAGAGGAGTCTCCCCGAGAAGAGGGAGAAGATTGCCGCACCGACGATCGCGGCTACAGCGGCTATCGGAAAACTCGCCTTTTCTGGAACGAAAACCTTGGCGCTAAACCAAAGGACGAATGACGAAACCAACCAGACGACGAGGAAGTAGACGATCTGAGAGATATCGGAGCCAATTGGAAATGGGAGTGCCATGTCAATGCGTCACCTGGTATCTACCATACTACTTCACTCTCAGGAGCAATATCGGCAGACCCATCGCTACCAGCATGAGTCCGAACACGAAGAAAAACTTCCAATATTCGCCGAGCTCGACAATCGATGTGTAGGATGCGTATAGGAGCACAAAGCCCACTACGGTTAAGGTTACGCCATAGATGCGTCCGAACAGCTTCTCTCTGATCGACACAGGCATGAGGGCAGCCAGTATTCCCTCCTTTATTATGTTTTCATGAAACCGTCCTAGTGAGAAAGGAGGGACCATGCCACTGCCAAGGTACCGAGCACCGCGCAAAGCATGTCCATTCCGACCTTCCGGCTTGCCTTGAGAAGAAGCCGTATGGCCGCCAATCCCACGATGAGCGAGAATCCAGCCGAGATGAGAAGTTCGGTGCCTGAAAACCCCAGAAGCGCCCTATCGAAGAGGAGCTCGAATAAACTCGCGCCAAGAGTGGCGGGAATGCTTGCAAGGAAGGACAGCCTGAATGATTCCTCGGAACCTAGGCCCCTCAACCCGAAGAGCGCCAATGTTATGCCCGATCTACTTATTCCAGGCAGCACGGAGAGGCTTTGTGCAAACCCCCCCAAGATGCCGTCCTGCAAAGACGGCCTACGCCCCCGAGATCCCTTACCGCGCAACCTGAGCATCGAGGCCGTGAACAATAAGGTAAGGCCCGTCAACAGGGTTGCTGTGCCAATGCTCCAAGAGACGAGGAGCACCCTAAACGCGAACAGTAAAGGCAGTCCGACAATGCCCGTTATGGCCGTCATTATGGCCAAGATCCTCAGCTCGACCCCTTGGTCATCCTCCTTCGAAAAAACGTATGGAAGGGCCCTTGCCAAGTTCGCCACATCGTGACGGAAGGCGTAGATCGCCGCAAGGGTTGTACCTCCCTGCAGTGCCAAACCAGTCGAGAATGCCTCTGCTGGCGAAAGGCCAAGCTTCGCCATCCCAAATAGCATCACTTGAGTCTTGCTGCTGATGGGCAGCCACTCCGCGAACCCCTGTATGGCTCCCAAAAGTAGCCAGAGGAGGATGTCCTCGGACAAAGGGGTCTAGCTCTCTAGTTCTTCGAGCCGCGTCTTCAGGTACTTGTCGACTATGAAGGAGAGGCCATACCGCGAGAACGCTTCCTGCTCGGCCTTCTTCTTGATTTCGAAGAATTTCTTTATCTCCATTGGCCACGGCTTGCCTTGGTAGCGGGGATCCTTCCGTATCTCCTGAAGCCTCTTGATGTCCTGCTCATTCAGTTTGGTGCTCGGCAGGTTGTACTTCACGATGTCGGAAGCATAGACGCCCGCCCACTTGGCCGATGGCGTTACGAGTTCCGGGATGTGGGCTGCGTTGGCGGAGCCCGAGATTATGACCTGACAGATGTGCAACCCCCATGGATCCGCGTCGGCGAAGAGGTAAGCGGGAAGCTTGAGCTCTACGTTCAGGCGTCGAATTAGGGCCCTGGTTGCCCTCGGTGCCTGCCCGGCCGTGTATATGAGAAGGGCGTTGTATCGTTTCCAGGCCTGTTCCTCGACAAATCTCGTAAACATCGCGCCTTTCTCGATGACTATCACTTTGTCCGCGCTCGTGTCGACGAACTCGGACGATGCAACGGCTGGCCCTATGACTATTCCATCGGGGTTCATTGTGAAGTTGAGCTTCTTGCCCTCGTAGCCTTTAACTGTGTATTCCACGTCGAGGTCTCCGAACATCGCGCTCCTCTCCTCGGGGAAGATGTTGAAATCCTCCCTGGGGTGCTTTATGACGGATTCCAGCTCTGTTATGATCCGATCGGACTCCGCCTGGTCCTCGAAAGCGAGGTCTTCCCCCGCGGCCATGTAGAACACGTCCCTTAAGGTGCTTGTCTTATTCTCCTTGAGTAGGAGCGAACCGATGTAGCCGGCCCAAACGAGCTGTGTCAGTGGCTTTAAGTGCTTCACATTTCTGGCCGTCCGCCTTATCATCTTCTTTCCTAGAACGTACTGCCTTAACCTCTCGTCGAAGAATATGTTGTCCGTCGTCCTACTCGGCATCTCGACGCTCGGGAAATCCACCTTGGTTATCTGATTCACGACGTTTTCCGCTAAGGTGTTTAGCATCCCTAGCGAATCCTTCTTCCTAGCTACCGCCACTCCCTTCGATTTCACTACCTTTTTCTTCGCCACCCTCGATCACCTCGGATGATAACGCCGACGCTTTCACGAGAAGGGGCTTGATATTTGGGACATTCTTTAAACCTATCGTGGATGCGGCGTATTTCGCCATCTTCGGCAGGTATTTCTCGAATACGTCGAACCTCCTCTTCTCCCTCTCGAATGAGAGCCTTCTCGATAAGAAGCCCGAAAGCCTTCTCGCCACGTCCCTCATGGCATTGAGTATCTCCCTCTCTATCTCGGGCCTGTCAGCCACAAACTCCTTTCCTACGGTCTTGTATGGGATCTTGGTCGAGCAGATATGCACTACGATCGCCAACGGAGCTGTCGCGTGATCCACGTTATAGCGCTTCCAGTTCATCAACTGGTTCACAGCCTTCCATGAGACGTCGCTCGACTCGTCGTAAAGGAGTGGGATACGGTTTGCGAATCTATATAGCGATATGCTGCCGGCCGGAATCCCACCCCCATAAGCAGCGCCAACCTCGACGATGAAAGGGTGACCCGAGTAAGCCGACGGTTTCCTCGATTCGACCGTGACGAACTCCGGTTTGAGCTCCTTAAGTATGCCCGCTTTCAGCAGGTCCTCCCCGAGAGGCGAGAGGCAACTCGCGTCCGGAGGGAGGAAACCATCGTAATTTCTCAGAGCCCTTGCCAACTCGACTATGTCCTCATGCGAGAGCTTCTTGGGATCCCTTCGGGGATCTAGCTTCGTAGTGCTGAGGAACTGCCTTGCCGTTGCGTCCCCAACCCTATGGAAGCTTTTTCGTAGAAATCGCAACATATTCTTCGCGTCCGAAACCTCTATGATCCTCTGGAGATTTTCGACATCTATGCCGAGGGGGTGAGGGAGGGTCTCCTTCGGGGACTTTGGCATAGTGTTTGTGGCCCTGGTGTAGCGAACGAGACGGCCATCCATGTCGATGAAGGTGATGTTCGCATAAGGGGCAACCATCGCAGTCTGTCTAAGGTAATCGATTATCTTCGGCATGGCCCTGTAGTAATCGCCTTCGATTGCAAACTCGATGAGCGTACCTCGCCACTTCTTCTGTTTCTTTAACAACCTGCGTTCAAGCACCTTTGGTCGATTTTTCTGAATGTCGATCATCAGTGAAAATTCATACGCTTTCGAACCGGTACTCGAAACTACCCGAAGAGGTGTGTTAGTTGTGATCTGGCCGTAAAGGTAGGCCATCTTGCCCCCAAGACCGAATGTGCCCCTCATCTGCCTAAGGATGTATTTCGAACCGAAGAGGACCTGGCCAAAGGCCTGAGGTACGTGTTCGGGTGGCACGCCAGTGCCGTTATCGCTAACGAGTACCCTCAGGACTTGGGAGACCTCGGAAGAGCCCTGAAGACCAGTGACTTTGATGAATATATCCGGAAGGATTCCCTTCGTCTCGCATGCGTCGAGGGAGTTCTCTACGAGTTCCCTTATGGTCGAATAGATGGCGCGGCTAGGATTTGAGAAACCTGCGACATCTCTATTGCGGTAAAAGAAGTCGGCAGGAGAAATTTCCTTGAAAGTCTCAGACAGCTCTCACTTCACCTCCCCAAAGCGCGTTAACAGGAGACTGATTTCCAAACGTGAAGTTCATACTCCCTATAGATTGACAGCCACATATGCTCTTTCTCGGCTATATTTATTTGTACCCTCCAGATTGGTTGCGTTCTCGTTAAATCAAATCCGGATGTACCGATATCCTGGGATGTCGTTCTCGAAGAACCTAATAAAGACATGATGTGACCTTTATTCCCCTTTCCCTTCCCACTCAAGGTCGCTCGCACCCCTCATTCGGGACATGCGGAACTGAAATTTAAGGTCTAGTGGTTAGGGTAACGGGCGATCCCTTGAGGTCGTGAAGAATAAACTGGCTCAGAGGGAATGCTCCCACAGGCCCTAGATGCTAGATTACGGAGGAGGTGGCACTCACCCTTCATCGCCTGTTTGACGATCTCGGATAAAATATAGCGTCACACCAATGACATATAAGGCAAGTTCGTTGTGGTTATTATTTTCTTATCTAACCACTAGTGTCGCGACCTTCGATTCTGATACAATCCTGTGCGAGACGCTTCCCATTAAGAGCCTTTTCCACAATGATAAGCCCCTACTTCCGGTGATTATTAAATCGGCCTTTATCTCTACCGAGTATCTGAGTATCTCTGAAGCAGGATCGCCTTCGAGTACGTCACCATCGGATTCCAAGCTGTTCTCTTCGGCGATCTTTATGCACTGCTTGACATCACCCGATGCCTTGGCCCTCAAGTCCCCGATAACCCTAGCAACGTCAAACGAAGGGCCATGGGGTGACAGGACATAGCTTATCGAATGAATATCTACGACTTCGATGATGACCAATTTAGCCTTGTATCTCGATGCCATATCCATGGCCATGTCTAGAGCTCTCTTCGCGTTCTCAGAACCGTCGTAGGCCAATAGCACCTTTTTCAGCATTTGTTTACGAATGAGATCAAAGATACTTAACTTTTTTGATTTTTATGGAATTTGTGGAGGAAAAAACCTAACGATCGTTCGATGGGCCACAGACGACATATATTGCGATAGGGTTTCCAAATGCCAATGGGGGGCATGAAAGGAGCCTTTTAAAGTAGCAATTCCAGCCCCTTGAACATGGAATACTTTTCGACAGAAGGGCTTGGGAGGACCTTCATCCTCAGATTGAACCATGGTGATTGCCTTTTGGAGAGCATCATAGGCCTCATCCGAAAGGAAAACCTGAAGGATGCGGTAATTGTATCTGCCATAGGCACGTTGGACAAGTGCAAGCTGCATATGGTCGTTACAACGGGCTATCCGCCTGTAGAGCATTACGAACATTGGGAAAATAAACCGCTGGAACTATCCTCAATAGATGGGATAATAGCTGACGGGAAACCCCATCTACATGTGGTGGTGTCGGATCGTGAGAGGGCTTACTCTGGACATCTTGAAGAAGGCTGCCGCGTATTATATTTAGCCGAGATAGTGATCATCGAATTAAAATCCCTGGATCTGACTAGGGTATATGATGATGATCGAATAATGAAATTAGTCAGCAGGAGAAGCTCATCTGGTTAAAGCGTTAATCCGAACTTGTCAAGGTAGGGTTTCTGGGAATCTCTATCGAGGGATAGTTGCCTTTCAGCTCTTGTGAGGACCTCTAAAGCAACCTTCCTAGGTACCGACACAACCCCATCATCATCTCCTACGACGATATCGCCTTGGTTGATTATCGTTCCGCCTATCACCACTGGGACATTCACGTTTTCCGGATTGACTTCCACTCTTCCGATGACCTCCGTTCTACCAGTTCCTCTGCAAAATACGGGAAAACCTATCTGTTTTATTTCGCTGCTGTCTCTGCATCCGCCATCCAGTACAATGCCTTCCACGCCTTTCTGCTTCGCGACCAAGGCTATCATGGATCCCCAGAATCCCACATCGACATATCCGTCTAAATCCACGACTATGACAGTCCCTCGACCAGCAAATTTCATGAAGCAATCATAATTCGCCCTCTTACTATACCAATCATCGGCGTATTTTTCATAATCGGAAGGGCCCATTGATGGTATCTTACCTTGAGCTCTCGATGTCTTTACGGTCAAAGCCACCCCCGCCACCTTTACACCCGAATATAGAGGTCTTATCGCGGATGAGACGAGGACTTCGTCATGGAATCCAAAACGATCGAGGGCGTCAACTACATCGGCGACTCTTACCTTTCCATATCTTTTCGTCAGCTCAACAGTTGACAAGGGTACCAACTCCACGAACTGCCCATAGCCGATTATATGTTTAACCGGTGCACGTTAATGGCCACCGTCACCTGCTTTATACTCAAATGGTGACACGCGAGTGTAAGTATGATTAGCAATATAAGGGCTGGTTGACTGTCGCTATCGAGATGCGATTAGGCATAGGCAGCTATGCGTTTCCATGGGCTATTGGAGTTCCAGGCTATCCCTCGCCCGAGAAACCCCTTGGTGCGATGGGCCTATTAAAAAAGGCAAAGGCCCTAGCGGCCGACGTAGTCCAAATATGCGACAACCTTCCACTGCATAATGCGAATAAGGGCGAACTCGATGAGCTTCGGGACGCTGCCAATGACATTGGCATTCGCATTCAGATCGGGACCAGGGGGATTAGGCCAGGCCACCTCCTTATTTATCTCGAGATCGCAAAGTTGTTGGGCGCAAAAATACTGCGGACGACGATTAATGAGCCTGATCTCAAGCCAACTATCAAGCAGGCCGCAGCCTCTATAATAGATGTTCTTCCCAAATTTGCAGGGGCAGGGATTTCCATCGCTTTGGAAAACCACGAAAGCTATCGATCGAGGGAACTAGTTAATTTAGTAGAGGGGATACATAGTCCAAATCTCGGCATCTGCCTTGACACGGTCAATTCTTTCGGCGCCTTAGAAGGTCCGGAGCAAACCATAACAGAGCTAGCACCGTATGCCTTAAGCCTCCATGTCAAAGATTTCGACGTAGTGAGAGTTGGGAATCAGATGGGGTTCATGATAGTTGGCCGCCCAGCCGGCGAAGGGCACCTTGACATCGAATGGCTGTTCGATAGAGTGCTGAAGGAGGGGAAAGAGCCCGATGCGATCCTGGAGCTCTGGACTCCCTTTTCGGATGGTGTCGAGGATACGATACATAAGGAAGAAGAGTGGGCGAGCAGGAGCATGCAGTTTCTGAGGGGGAAGGTGGGATGAAGCGAGGAGAGAATATGCTCACCATCGCAATTATAGGCGCTGCTGGGAAGATGGGGAGTCGCATTACGGACAACCTCTCAAGAGGAGATTACAGCCTGCTACTTTGCGAGAAGGGAGACGCAGGGATATCAAGGATCCGCGAAAGGGGGTTCTCAAACACCGAAACCAAAAGGGCGGTTCCATCGAGCGACGTGATCATCATGGCCGTGCCTGACGCCAAAATTGGTGGGATATTCGGAGGAAAGCACATTACGCGCCCCATGATCGGACGGCCACCCATTGCAGTTAAAAGACAATGCCTATGTTTATTTTAATTCGGTGATCTGCGCACCCCAAGTCAATGAATAAATTAATTAATTGCGAATCGCGCAATCACTCACCGTAGATGGTCTATCCTAAACTGAAAGTGTTCCACCAAAAGGGACATCCTGGAAATGGCCGATTCCTGGTGACGGATGAGGGAAAGCCATTCTTTTATCTTGGGGATACAGCCTGGGAGCTCTTCCATCGGTTAAACCGCGAAGAGGTAGACATCTATCTGCGGGACAGGGCCGCGAAAGGGTTCACAGTAATTCAAGCGGTCGTGCTCGCTGAGTTCGACGGCTTGACGGTCCCAAATCATTATGGTGCCTTGCCTTTACACGACAACGACGCGACGAAGCCGAACGAATCCTATTTCGATCATGTAGACTACGTCGTAGAAAGAGCTGGCACACTCGGCCTTCACATGGGGATTCTTCCGACATGGGGAGATAAGGTAAATAGGAAGTGGGGCATCGGTCCCGAGATCTTCAATCCCGAGGACGCCTCTGTGTATGGCGAGTTTTTAGGGGATAGGTACATGGATGAGCAAGTACTTTGGATCCTCGGCGGTGACAGGCCGTGCGAGAACGAACGCCACTATGCCATCTGGCGCGCAATCGCTGAAGGGCTTCGGAGGGGTGACCGTGGCAACCACCCAATCACCTATCACCCGATGGGGGGAATGACCTCTGCCCAGTTCTTCCACAAAGAGCCTTGGCTGGACTTCAACATGCTGCAATCTGGTCATGGCGCCAGGAACATTGCCAACTACGAGATGATCGAGCGCGACTATGTGCATGAACCCATCAAGCCCTGCTTGGATGGGGAGGCCTGTTACGAGGACCACCCAATCAACTGGGACCCTGGAAACGGTTGGTTCGACGACCATGACGTTCGGCAAGCAGCGTACTGGGCGGTCTTCGCCGGTGCTTTTGGGCACACCTACGGCTGTCACGATATCTGGCAGTTCCTCGGCCCCGAACGCCCTCCCATAAGCCATGCCAGAACCGAGTGGAGAAAGGCCCTGAACTTACCTGGCGCCTCACAGATGCAACACCTGCGTGCACTTATAGAATCTCGTCCGACGTTGATCCGCATTCCAGACCAATCCCTCCTAGTCTCTGATATTGGCAAGGGGGCAGATCACGTTCAGGCCACGCGTGGAGCAGATGGGAGCTATGTCTTCGTGTATACGCCAAAGGGGGGGCAGGTCGCCGTGCGTACGGACAGGCTATCCGGCAAGATGATGAAGGCTCACTGGTTCAATCCGCGCGATGGTAAGGCCGAGTACATCGGCACGCTAATGGCACCACGGGAAATGAAATTTACATCTCCTTCCAAAGGGCAGACTGATGATTGGATTCTCGTCTTGGACGACACAACGAAGGGGTTTCAAGTCCCAGGGACAATGATGTGAAAATTATGTCACCATCACGACTCATTAGCACGTGTCAGTCGAATAGCGGCAGGATTTCATATCCTCGACTAAGCGACAAGACTTAAATTGAGCAAGTATTTTCGTTCAGTGAGGAAAAACGATTTGATCGGATACACAAGTCTCGCTTCTCTTCCAATGCTACGGGAATATACGAGCCATAGGATCTCAAGCTACGACAAGATTGGTGGTAATGAAGATGATTGGCAGATAAAGGGAGGTGAACGGAAGGTGCTCGCTGCCATAGATGGTCCTGGCTGCGTAAAGCACATCTGGATGACGCTCGGTCTTCCCAAGGAGGATTACGTTCGTCGCATCGTCCTGCGCATGTTCTGGGACGACGCACCTGAGCCGAGTGTTGAATGTCCGATTGGGGACTTCTTCGGGATGGGCCACGGCATTCGTAAGAATTTCATCACCCTGCCCCTTCAGATGAGCCCTCAGGACGGGAAGGGCTTCAACTCATGGTGGCCAATGCCCTTCAAGTCGAGGGCCGTCATCGAGGTCGAGAACCAGGGAGTCGATCCCTACTGGCACTACTTCTACATCGATTACGAGAAATACGGTTCCATTGAACCGATTAAGGACCTGGCATACTTTCACGTCCAGTGGAGGCGCGAGGCTGACACGGACGGCTGGGCATGCAGGGAACGGCTCGATCGAGAATCGATCTGGAAGGACCCGCGCATCTATAATACCGATGGAAGGGGCAATTACGTGATCTTGCAGGCGGATGGGAACGGCATCTACTGCGGTGCGCATCTGGACATCGACTGCTTTCACCGGAATCCGAACGACTGGTATGGCGAGGGGGATGACATGACCTTCATCGATGGCGAGAAGTGGCCCCCGTCGCTCCACGGCACGGGCACGGAGGACTGGTTTCACTGCGCATACTGTCCTACGCAGGAATACAATGCCCCATATAACGGCGTCATCCTGCACAGCGGCACTCCGGAGTGGCCATGGAAGGGAAAGCAGACGGTCTACCGCTATCACATAGAGGACCCACTCCGCTTCCGCAAGAGCATCAAAGTTACGATCGAGCACGGACACGCGAATAAGCTCAGCAACGATTATTCGAGCACTGCGTATTATTACCTGTCAGAGCTGAAGAGGGGAGGCCCTCCGCTGCCGCCAGTCGATGCTAGGCTTCCAAGGCCAAACGAGGAGACATACGCGCCCAAGAGCTGAACTCGCTCCCCACTCCATTGTTGGACAGTATCTAGCCCTCGTGCTCAATTGTCTCCTCTAGCTTTCAGGTATCGCTTTTCGTAGCTACAAGAATCTTCGAAAGAGGTACGGATATCTATGGATCTATTCTTTTTGTGCCCCTTCCCCTTCCTTTCCGGATGAGCCTCTGGGGGGAAGTCCCGTCTCCCATATCTCCATCCTGCTGCGTTTGAGTTCCTTGCGGACCTTCTCAAGGTGTACGTAGACGGTCTTGTGCTGTTTTCCATCGGCAAACATCCTGACGGCGCTCTTCGCCGCCTCAAGGCCCTCTGGACCCCCGATTATCGTAACATACCTTCCTTGGATGGAGAGAAAGGTGCCCGTCAGCTGCTCAACCGTCTTCCATGCCTTTCCCTTCTCGCCTATGATGCGGCCCTTGATCCTCTCAAGATCCCTGGGCGCTTCGCCGACGAGCTCATGGAGGTCTATGGACTCAAGGTACATATCGTCATCGCTCAGACTCATGGCCCTAGCAGGTGAGAAACCGCGCCCTATGGCAACGAGGATGTTCTTCAGCTTCTCAACTGTGACGCGTTCGACGATCGAAGGATCGAACTTTATCTCGATATCTCCAGTGGATCCATCTATGGTTAGCTTGGCCCCATACGTCGTTTCAAGCTTGGCCTTCACAGACCCCTCCCTGCCCACGATGACGCCGACCCTGTCAAGGGGAATCTGTATGCTTATGCTAACTTGAGTCAGTCTTCATCAACTCCTGAAGGAAATCCTCTTCATCGACAACCTTCACACCACGGTCCCTGAAGAACTTGTTAATGTTATTTATGTCTCTGGCTAGGAGCTCCTTTGCCAGAGGATGAGAGATCGGGAGGGATTGCGAGACATCTATCACAACTGGGAGGTCATTCCAGATCATGACGTTAAACTCACTCAGATCCCCATGGACTAGTCTTGCATCCCTCACCATCAGCCTTATCGCTTGGATCAGTCGGTCATATGTGGGAGAGGGGTCGGGCAGTGCTATCTCATTCAGGAGCGGCGCCCTAAGGCCATCCTCGCCTATGAACTCCATGACGAGCACATTCCCTTCGACGTGAAGCGGCTCCGGTACAGACACGCCAACCCTCCTGAACTCCCTCAGGTTCACGAACTCCTTACGGGCCCAAATGCCAATGATGCTCCTTATGTCCCTTTTCACATTGGAAAATCTATGGTCCCCTACTATGTAGGGCATCATCCCCTTCCTGAATTCCGCGCTCCCAGTCAGATAGACCTTCACGGCAACTTCCCTGTCCTGCACTCTGCCGTAATAAACCCTGGATTCCTTGCCCGCGCTTATAACTCCCCCTAGCTCTGAGAGAGCGCCTTTGTTCATCATCCCATAAACTAGCATAAGCGTTCGTTTGTCGAAGACCTCTTCGAGTGCCCCATAATCCTCGGAGCGCTTAATCCTCACCCTCCTCTCCTTATCATATTTCCGCTCTCTCGCCAGGAGCCTCCTCTCAGCTCCGCTCTCATCTTCCAATAAAATCCCTTTTCTATTGCCATACTTATGGCTGCGGCTGTTCTACCTCCACAAAGGAAGTCGGTATGAGCTTCCTGGAAACGAGATATTCAACCTGTCCCCTTGTATACCTGAACATGATCTCCGCTTGGTTATCCGAGAACGACCACGGCTCAATCAAGACAATATCGTCCTGTTTGACCCAGATCTTCCTCCTGAGCTTCCCCCTAACCCTGCACTTCCTCCTCTTGCCATCCGAGCAGATAACCGAAAGCCAGCCGAATCCGAAGAGGCCATCGACCTTGCCTAAGAACTGTCCCTCGCCAGGAGTCACCAGTGACTTCGATATGTCCTCTTCAGTGTATACCTTTCGTTTGCCCATTATACATGATGTATCCCAAGAGCCAGCTTTAAGCTTATTGCATGTCGCTACATGTGAATCAGGATAAGATGGCTGACTCCCCCTATCTTCACCACCGAATTAGGATGTCCATATCCGGAGGAGAGCGCCAGCTGCACTATCGCATCGCCTATTAGATTCAAGGAAGTGGCCGCCTTCATCGCCTCGCAGGCTTCTTTGGCCGTTAGCGATTCCCCCCCGTAGAATTGCTCGGAGACATGTAACTCGACCCCCTTCTTGGAGCGTATGGTCTTTCCCAACAGATCCGCATCGCATGCTGCGACCAGGACCTGTCCCTCAACCCTAAAGACCTTGACGTGAAATTCGCCCAATTATATCTAGACTCTTTTCACGGGAGACCTGGCGCCGCAGGCATCACAGATAAGGAAGTAGAATTCTCCCTCTTTCACAATCCGGGTGTCGGGCTGCTTGCAGACAGGGCAGACGACGTACTGCTCGAAGTAATTCTTGAGGACCTCAGACAGCTGTGCGATTGAGAACTTCCCCTTCAGCACAACGTAGTCATCGTGGATTGAGCCACTCGTTGCCAGAGCCTTCATGAAGTACTTGTACATGTGCCTCATGTCCCTGTTCAACGCTTGGCTCACCTCCCTGAAGTTCATGAGGTTGGTCTTCATCTTCATCGCGGAAGAACGGAATTCCGGTACCTTTAACCTCTCGCTGGACTTCACTTGTACGGCTCCGGGTTTCGCCCGATCAAGCCACTTAAGGTATTCCGCTGAGGGCTGCGAGCTACTTGGCAATCGCATCACCAATTCAGGAGCACCAGCCAGGGGTAAAAAAGGCTTCTTTTCCAAACAAGCCTCTTAAGTGGGCGCACGCGCGGGATACGCAATGCTGAGGCAATTGCTTGCCGTCGGAACGGTCGGAAAGGACGAGCACATAAAGATAGATTCGGTGAGCAAGCTCCCAGAGCCCTTCAGGAGGCATTTGAGGAAGACGGTGCCCCTCTCGAGGATCTCAGATCTCTATGGGGAGGGATGGACGCCGAAAAAGGCGTTCGACATCCTGATGAGCAGGAGCGTCGCCCCACTGCACTACAGCTACGGCGGAAGGGCAGCGCACGTGGCCTATGGCGTCTCCCTCCTCGGCGGCAAGGCGGCCTTGGTCACGAGCTTTGGCGACGACTACGACGAGCCATACCCAGGATTCTTCGGTGGAGGGTACTTCTCGCACCTAGTGAAGGCGGGTGTGGAAATGTCCGCGCTCAAGATATCACTGCCCCTTGATCAGTGGAATCATGGGAGCGCGCCAAGATATCTCCAGGAGAACTACAAGGATCTGCCGAAATCCAGCATTGTCATAGTGGAAGGGAAGAAGACGAGCACAATTACGTGCGTTAAAGACCAACATGGTGTGGACTTCTTCTACCTTGACGATATTAATGGTGCTGCCACGATAGAGCGTTGGAGGCCGATGCCAACGGACGTCGTGAGGGAATCCGACATAGTTTTCGTCACATCTTCCGAGAGGGAATTCATGCAGCAAGCCGTAGACCAGGCCAACATGCTCGGGAAGACTGTTGTGGTCGACATAGCATCATATGGGGTAACGCCGGAGTACCTGAGGCACATAACGCCAAGGTCCAACGTTCTACTCGGGAATGAAGCCGAGATCCAGCAAGTGCTCGATGCCTACGAGGTAAAATCGATAGGGGACGTGTTTGAAGCCCAGGACGAACTGCCAACGCATGTAGTCTTAGAGGACAAGTTCAATGGCATTGTCGACGTTTACAGCAGGAAAGGAAGGTCGAAGCACAGGATAGGTCCGGTCAAGATACGCAAGACCGGAAACAGCACGGGCGTTTGCGATGCCATCGGAGTGGGGATTCTCGCGTCACTCCAAAAGGGCCTTCCGCCTGAGGATGGGGCAGCAGTTGGGTTGATCGAGGGAGCATCAGTTTGGGAGGTTGAAGGGGTTCAGGAGGGCTTGCTGAGGCGAGAGGACTTCATCACGCGCTTCGAGGATGAGTTCTCGGGCACTGGTGCGGAGTTCGTCGAGAGGATCCATAGGAGCTTCAGCTAGTCAGTCATTCTTGGCCATCCCACGTCCTAACGGGGGAGGACAGAATTCGCTTTTGACAGCGCCATGCGTTCGCCAAAGACTTTCCGGAGATAAAGTTTAAAGTAGAACGAAGACGCAAGTCACAATCATGTCATGCAGCGGCTCTCAAGCTAAAGCTAAATACGCTACGCTCTTCTCATGGAAGGAAGAAGGTGGTAGAGCTCAAAGGAGAGAAAGTTATCGTAACCGCTGTCCTTCCCTACGCCAATGGAGAGATAGTTCTACCCTCCTCGCCAGTTTAACAGACCTGCAGGATCTCCTTTCTAACAACCTCTGGGACTTCGCTCATCGTCCTAAGGTGGCTGGTGGCCTTTCCGAAGACATACCCCCAGCACATGTGGCCCAGGAAGAACATCACAACGTGGAAATCCCAAATTGTTGATAAGTGTTGTGAAGTTATACTCCATCAATTCTGATAACAATATCGACCTATAATTCATTGGAATTGTTCTATATGATTGAGATAAGTTTTTCTATATCGATCTTGTCATTTTAACAACCTTCTTTAGTATAAATCGTAAATCGGTCTTAAGGTCTTTGCAGCTTTTCTTTTGCCCTCAGTAGTGTTCTCGAGTCCAGGTACAATCCTGATGCGATCAGATCAGCTAACATTCCTTCGGCATCATCTTCGTCTATTTTCTTGAGTTGAAGGAGACGGAACAGCAGGAACAGCGTTCCAGGCACGGACTTAACCCCATACGTTCTCGCGATCACCCTTGCTTCTTCATCATCGATGACACCAAATCCATCCAACTCTTTCGATGCCGCTATTGTTTCCGCTTCGCCTGGATGAATCTCAGCATGCCTCAGCAGAGCCTTTACGGCCTTTCTTTGCTTGATTTCGTTTACCTTCATCCTTCCCCTGCGCACCATGTCCTCAATTATGACCGAGTCGGCACATCCCCCTCCCCTCTCAACAGTTTCGGAGTAGACCTCTCGGGTAATATATGCGTCGCAGATATCGAGTACTAGTTCCAGCTTTCCGATCTTCGCAAAGTATATGATCGGCGTTGCGTCCAGGACATAGATGGGTTTTTTATTCATTAAGCGCTTGTCCCCATGCATCGTCAACATCTTTGGGGGAGATACGAAGCGGTACCCTCCTCTCTTCTGCCAGTTCGATCATCTCCCTCAGGGGGATTCCTGACATCTGAGCGGCCTTCCACAAGCTGCATTTTCCTTCTCTGTACATGTCTAGGGCCTGAATTTTCTTTACTTCTTGTATGCCGATAGTGAGGAGTTTTCTAGCGACGGTCGACTTGTCCGACTTATCGTGCTCTGCCGCCCTCTCCACTTCCTTGAAGGTTTTCTCATCAAGTCTGACAGTTAGATTCCTCGTCCTGGACATATCACGAGCCTTGTATGCAAAATAGGACAATGTAAGCATATAAAGATTTGTTTTCCCCCAATTCCTCAAACAACACCAGAACCAATGGCTCTATTAAGAACATTATACACGGCATGGTTAAAAAAGGAGTAGAATGGGCATGGAAGTCGCTTTGAAGACTCTAGTCCTGGGCTTCGATGGCGCCTCCCCGAACCTTATTAATGAATGGCTCGACCAACTGCCGGCGTTCGGGGCATTCAAGAGACGAGGAATTTTCGGCCAAACCGTTCCCCCTGTTCCTGCGCAAACTCCCGTCGCCTGGACGACCTTCATGACTGGGCGGAATCCGGGCAACCACGGGATCTTCAGCTTCGCCATGAGGAGGAGGGGAGCGTATGAACGGGACATAATCGGACCCGAGATGCTGAGGTCCAAGACGCTCTGGCGTATTCTCAGCGAGGCCGGGAAGAGCATTGCCATCATCAACGTCCCGATGAGCGACATAGAGGAAGTGAGGGGATTCGTGATACCCGGCTTCCTGTCCACGCGTGAAGGGGTCCCTTATCCGGACGGCATAAAGGGGAAGATTCGGAAGAGGTTCAAAACCGAAAGGATACGTGGCGACCTCGATATCGACACCCTGGACAAGGCCGCAACCGACCCAGACCTGTTCTTCGAGAGGGTCAACGATATCACGGACGAGGTGGCCGATATCTCCCTCTACCTATTGCGAGAAGGGGGATGGGATTTCTTCATGTCCGTCTTCATGGGGCTGGACAGGATCCAGCATTTCTTTTGGAAATATGTGGATCCAACTCATCCGAAGTACGTGGAAAGCGAGTATGGGAGATCCGTGAGGGATTTTTACATAAAGGTTGACAAGATAACGGGCGACTTCTTGAAATCCGTAGATGATGACACGGTAGTCATGGTCGTATCGGATCACGGGTTCTGCCCGATCCACAAAGAAGTCATAGTGAACAATTACCTTGAGGAGGGGGGAATCGTGACCGCGAGATCCGGAAATATTGCCCTGGAGAACAGCATGGCGATCTCGTACGGATACGGTGACATATGGCTGAACGTCAGGGGAAGGGAACCGAGGGGTATGATCGGTCCGGGAGAAGAATACGAGAGTATTAGAGACCAGATCATCGAGAGCCTAAAGGGAATCACGATCGATGGCAAAAGGCCCATCAAGGATGTCAGGAAGAGAGAGGAGGTGTGGTGGGGCCCATATGTGGAATATGCCCCGGACCTCACGATAATCTTCAATGTCGGATACCAAGCCGCGAGAAGACCGGAGATCGCTGCCAAGAACGAACTCGGGCGTTACGTGAACGACGACCCAAGGTGGAGCGGAGGCCACGATGGCACACACGATCCGGAAGATGTCATGGGCTTCATCGGAGCCCTCGGACCGTCCATTCCCGCCAGGGATGGGGTGAAGGTTCACCTGTGGGACTTGGCACCTACGATACTGAAACTGATGGGCGTCCAGATTCCGGCGGACATGGATGGAAAGCCCTTTCTCTGATCTGATCCGATCGGAAGCCCTCGGACATAAATGGAAAGGTGTATAAATGCACGTGAGATAAAGCCAAAACGCTGAAGAAGATTATAGGTAGGCAGGGACTAATTGAGCGGAGCCGACTCACTCGACGCGCATCTGGATTCGTTGGAGAAGAGGAGCATCTCCATAATAAGGGAGGCAAAGGCCCAGTTCAAAAACTTGGCAGTCCTTTGGAGCACCGGAAAGGACTCGACCTCGACGATATGGCTGTGCAAGAAGGCCTTCTTCGGGGATGTCCCGTTTCCCGTCATACACATCGACACCGGTTGCAAGTTCCCCGAGATCTATGAATTCCGGAACAAGGTTGCCAGAGAGTGGAACCTCAAACTGGTAGTTGCGAAGAACGAGGAAGCAATTAAGGACGGCGTATCGCCGCAGAAGGACAGGTTCGAATGCTGCACGCTCTTGAAGACGCAGGCCCTTAAGGATCTCCTGGCGAAGGAGAAGTTCGACGCCCTGATACTCGCGATCCGCAGGGACGAGCACGGCATAAGGGCGAAGGAACGTTACTTCTCCCCAAGGGACGAGGAGTTCAAGTGGAATTACGGGGATCAGCCGGCCGAGATGTGGGACCTCTACGTCAAGCCATCCGAGGACTTCTCACACATGAGGATTCATCCGATCCTGCACTGGACGGAACTCAACGTCTGGCAATACGTGAAACGGGAGGGACTGCCCATCAATCCCCTCTATTTCGCGAAGGGCGGCAAGAGGTACAGGAGCTTGGGCTGCCAACCGTGCACGGTTCCCATCAGCTCAAACGCGAGCACCATAGATGAGATCGTCGAGGAGCTTGAGACTTCGAAGACGTCGGAGAGGGCTGGCAGGGCACAGGACAAGGAGAAGGCCTACATGATGCAGAAGCTCAGAAGCCTGGGCTACATGTAACGCATCCGATGGCTTTTCCGGAAGGAGCTCGATGAACGATGGTTAACCTGTCAAAGATCGACCTCGTCGTCATCGGCCACAAGGACCACGGGAAGTCGACACTGATCGGAAGGTTGCTGTACGATTCCAACGCGATCCCACAACAGAAGTTGCAGGAGGTCGAGGCCGAACTCAAGAAGGCCGGAGACGAGGGCTTCAGATTTGCGTTCCTCCTCGACACGCTTGAGGAGGAGAGGAGGGGCGGCCTGACCATAGACGTAATGCAGACTCCCTTCAAGACTGAGAAACACCTCTACACGATCATCGACTGCCCCGGTCACAGGGAGTTCATTAAGAAGATGCTAACTGGCGCCTCCCAGGCCGATGCGGCAGTGCTCGTGGTCTCGGCGAAGGAGGGGATAGAGGACCAAACGAGGCAGCACGCATTCTTGGCTAAGACCTTGGGCATAAACCAGCTGGTAGTCGCTGTCAACAAGATGGACCAAGTGGGATACGAGGAGAGTGTCTTCGCTAAGACGTCGCTCTCACTTGACGACGCCTTAAAGCCACTTGGCTTCGAGAACGTGCCCAAAGTGCCGATATCGGCCTTCAATGGGGACAACGTAGTCTTACGATCTCGGAACATGGGATGGTACACTGGCCTCACACTCGTCGATACGTTGGATGGCTCCGTTAAACCTCGCCGGTCATTAGAGGACAGACCACTCCGCGGATGCGTCCAAGACGTGTACGAACGTCAGGACGGCAGGATCATAATCTGCAAGATCGAGACAGGCATGTTGGAGAAGTGGAGGAGCGTCTGCCTCTCGCCATCTGGAAAGATCGGAAAGGTGAAGGCGATGGATCTCTTCGGCGTCCAACTTGAGAGGGCCAAGCCGGGCGATTCGGTTGGCATCGTGATGGGTGAAGTTCAAGGCATTGAACGGGGGGAGGTGATCAGCTATCCTGAGACGCGCGCGAAGGGAGTGAAGAGCTTCACCGCCGAGACGATCCTATTCTCGGGCATGGGGATGAGGAACGGTGACACATGTACCATACGCTGTGGAACGGCGGAAAGGAAATGCAGGATAGAGGAGATCCTAACTGAGATTGATCCGGTGAAGCTCACGGTTAGCGCAACTTCCCCAAAGGCCTTAAGGGGGGGCGGTGTCGGTGAAGTTAAGTTCGTGCCCTTGGAACCCATGTGTGTAGAAAGGCATTCGGACTTTCCACCGTTGGGAAGGTTCGTCATAGTTGGGAGGAAGGGCCCCGTGGGAGCGGGCATAGTGATCAGTATTGAGTAGAACTCATCTGAGTTCCATTTTTTATATATTACCAGAGAAATGTATTTAAGTCAGATTATGACCCATTTATCTGGTAAATGTCTATGAATCTGGTTTTTAAGGCCCGCGTCGGTAAGAAGTTCGCGATCTACCTGCCCAAAGCAGTTGTGGAAGCCGTAGGCCTGAGTGAGGGGGAGAAGATGTTGGTTAAGGTCTCTGGGAATAGAGTGATACTGGAGGTTGTTCGGGATCCCATCCAATTGGCCATCTCCGGTAAGAAGTTCGCTTCTCTGAAGCCCCAGAATATCGAGGCGATCAGCATTGAGGAGCAGGAAAAGCACGCTAAGGGTCCTTCTTGACACGTCATTTGTACTTCCGTCATTTGGCATAGAGACCGGCAAAGAGGTGCTAGACGGGCTCAAAAGGTTGGAAAATGTCAAAGCGGCAATATATTACTCCAGATTCAGCATCGTGGAATCACTCTGGGTGGCAGCCAGGCTCTCCAAGAGCGGGGCCTTTGATGCGGACAGGTTTGATCTTGGCCTGAGGAGCATTCTTGAGAGCGGAAAGTACGAAGAGGTGAGGGAAGACGCTGGAGCCTTTAATGAGGCTCTCAGGTTGCGTATGCTAGGCCATAATGACATGGTAGATAACATACTCTATGCCAGCTCCGTTGCATTCAACCTCAAGTTCCTAACGCTAGATGATGAACTGAATGATTTCGTACAAGCCAAGAGATTAAGTAACACGATCATGTCCCCTAGGGATATATGCTGAAAGTGAAGACAAGGCATTTGAAGCGCGAATGTGCTGTATGCTTTCAGAATGGACTTAATTAGGTCGGTACATCTTTTCTACTAAGGGCCCTCATCCCAGGGTTCCGACCGCTCCCGCAACTTCCCCCAGGTCAGCGACTGTGACGTCGGGCTCAACCTGACACGTCCCCAGGGCTTCATTCCTGATCCATATCGTCTTCATGCCGATGCCCTTCGGGATGACTATGTCCGTACGTGCGCTATCACCTATTGAAACGAACTCCTCGGCCCTTGCGGACGGACGTGACTTGAGGATCATGCCATAAAGTCCTCCTGTCTTTGTCACGTGCATCTCGTTGGAGTAATATTCACCCTTGAAATACGTGCGAAGCCCCGCTTTCTCGAGCATGATCTTCGTCGAGCCCGTCGTATCCGAGCATACGAGCAGGCAACGGTCCTTGGACAATTCCCTCAACGTTGCCTCCGCTCTCGGATGGACCTCCGCCTCGCTCGTGAGGAGTTCATCGAACCGATCGATCAGTTCGGACGTCTCGCGCCATTCCACGCCATAGGCCTTCATGATGAGGTCTTGGAATCCCTCCTGCGACCTGAAGATCTTCTCTATCTCCGCCGAGAAGAGCTGGCGCAGCTCCGACTCCGGCAGTCGGCTCTTGAGCCCCAGCCTGCCGAGTAGACTGATGAAACGGAATGACTCCTTCCAGGGGAATATCGTGCCTATGACGTCGAAGATGCAGTATTTGATAACGGGAGCCAATCATCGCCACCAACTGGTCAAGAGCCTTCGCCAGTGCACGGATGCTGGTCGAGTGATAATAAATTATACGCACTAGGGTACTGCACCAGCAAAGGTTATGGGCCCGTTTACATGCATGTGTGGCATGCCTCGCCCGAAGATTCAGGTCGCACTGGACACCACCTGCATTTCCGAAGCCCTCCTAATCGCCCGTAGCATGGTCGACGGTGGGGCGGATTGGATTGAGGCCGGCACTCCCCTCATAAAGTCGCATGGGATGGAGGCGGTCAGGCGCTTGGCGGAGATGTGCGGCGAAAGGGTGGTCGTTGCCGACATGAAGACGATGGATGCGGGACGATTGGAGGCGGAGATGGCGATCGATGCCGGAGCCAAGGTTGTGACGGTCTGCGGCCTGGCTGACGACGTGACCATAAGCGAGGCCGTGAAGGTTGCCAAATTAAACGACGCATCGGTGATGGTCGACCTGATAAATACGAAGGACGCCCTTGCGAGGGCCCTGGAGATCCAGTCCCTGGGAGCCCACTACCTCTACATTCACAGCGGACTCGATGCCCAGACACGGGACGGAAGCATAACGGAGAAGGATGCCTTGATGAGGCGATTGTCCTCTACCCTCAAGATCCCCGTTGGCGCAGGAGGGGGCATAACGGCGGCCAATGCCCGAAGGGCCGTTGATGCCGGTGCCTCGATCCTAGTTGTCGGTTCCTTCATTACGAAGGCCAAGGATCCGGCGGCCGCCCTCAGGTCCATCCTGGATGCCGTAGGATAAGGTGAATGAAGCCCATGCCACAAGCCAAGGATATCTTCGAAGTGGCACGTCGCCAGATCCTGCACGAGGTTGGCGAATCGGTCGAGAAGGTCGACCCGGCGAATCTGCAGAGGATGGTCGACGTCCTGATAATGACAAAGGCCAAGGGCAAGAGGGTGCTCCTCGTCGGGGCTGGAAGGAGCGGCCTGGTTGCCAGGGCATTCGCCCTGAGGCTCATGCATGTGGGCTTCAATGTGTACGTCCACGGGGAGACAATCACGCCCGCGATCGGAAAAGGTGACCTCGTGATCGCCATCTCGGGCTCGGGGAGCACGAAGCTCGTCGTCACCGCCGCGGAGATAGCGAAGGGGCTCGGCTCGAGGGTGCTGGCCGTGACGTCCAATTCGGAATCCCCCCTCGCTAAGATCGCGGACCAGCTCATGGTGATCAGGGGGAGGACGAAGGATCCGTTGGAGAAGGACTATCTGTCAAGGCAGATGCTCGGTGAGCACGAGCCTTTAGCTCCGCTCGGAACGGTCTTCGAGATAGCGTCCTCGGTCTTCTTGGACTGCGTGATTGCAGTGATCATGAACCTCCTCGAGGAGACAGAGGCGGAGATACGAGAGAGGCACGTGACCATCGAGTGAATGCACGGCATTGCCCCCCGCTATGCCGAATGGGAACTTACCTAACACTGAGGATGATGTCGGTCAGTCGTTTGCCTTAGCTGCATATGCATAAATCCATACTAATTTCGAGCATCACTGAAGGCTTGCACCTATCTTCGATACGATCTCCGCGAGAGGCCCTACTTTGTCCCTGGGACAGAGATCAGTTCCCAACACTTTCTCGGCCTGATCGACAAGGCGCCTCATGCCTTCCAGCTTCCTCTCCACCTTGAGGAGCTCGACTATCCTCGCATCGTATGTCTGCCCTTCCTTCATCCCCCTCTTCAGCAGCGCCAACGTCGCATCGCCGAGTTGGACTTTTTCCATGTTCAGTACATCGCGTGGGGCATATATGAAGTTTCACAGCATTATGAATTTTCACGGCATTATGGCAGCGTCATACATGGCCACGACGTTCTCCGCCGGTATGTCGGCCTGTATCTGGTGAGAGGGCGCCATGACGTAGCCGCCGCCCTTCCCCATGATGCCGAGGATCTTCTTGACCGCTCCCTTCACCTCCTCCGGTGTACTGAAGGGGAGCATTCGCTGTATGTCGATGCCCCCGTGAAGGCAGAGGCTCCTCCCATACTCGGCCTTGATCTGCAGTGGCTCCATCCCCGCCGCAAGTGGCTGGATCGGATTGAGTATGTCAACGCCCGCGTCGATGAACTCCGGTATGAGCTGATGGACCGAGCCGCACGAGTGGTAGAGCACCTTGGCCCTTGGCGCCATTCTCCTCAACGAGTCTATCCTCATCTTCAGCCATGGTTTGATCCGAAGCCCGTAGGCCTCTTTTGATACGAATGGCGACGCCTGGCTTCCCATGTCGTCCGAGATGCAGACCACGTCTATGAGGTCCGCCATGGGGGCCAGGAAAGCTTCCGCAAGCTTCGTATTGACATCGAAGATCTTCGACACGAGCGCCTCGTAAAGCTCTGGCCTGAGCCTCATGTCCAGAAGCCACCGGCTAAAGCCTCGAAGCTGCGCGTATCTGTGGAGGAAGTTGCTCGCAACCCCGAGGTCGGCCATTATGGCACAGTCCGTCCGCTCCCTCAGCCCCTTGGCCTCCTCAGCCTTCCCAGATGTGAACGCCGGGTCGTCTGCATCCGGCCACTTGCCATAGTCCTCGACGTCCTCGACCCCCTTTGCTCCCGCAAGTGGCGGATCGGTCGGGTAGTACATCGACTTCGACGGCGTCGGCACCCATCTGACTCCGAAGCAGTCCTCAACGGCCCCTCCCCGCAGCTCCACCTTCGGCTCCCCGATCCTCACGTGCCTGAAGTCAATGCCGAAACGCCTCAGAATCCTCTCGTCGACCGGATAGACGACGTAGCTCCCAATCCTGTGAGCGGGCTCCGCACCACCTATCCCCAGGTGCCTGCAGAGTCCCCTGTAGCCGTGGGGGTTTGAGTCGACGATGCTCCAGGCCAATCCACCCAGGTCCACGGGAGGTCTGTCCGTCTCTTTACCGCTCAGGGCTTCCAGGGCCCTCTCCCGGTGTGTGATCATCGTAATGGCGTTGAGGTCAAACCCGCTCTTAAGGTGAACTTTCGCCCGATCGCTGGGAATGAGGGCCTACTTACTTACGCCACGGTCTCCAGGAGCATCCTGCTCCTGCCGTCAAGCTTGCCGACGTCCTCGATGTGGTAGATGTTGTCGTGGGTGTCTATCACGATTATGCGCGTTCCCATGTTGATGACCTGTCTGCGGCTTCGCGTGTGAAATACCCTCAGTCCCCTGTCCGTCAGGATCTCCCATTCGAATTCGTCCCCGCTCGTCTCGAGCCTCTCGACTTTCAGGACGCGGGGTATGAAGTAGAGCTTCTCCAGGACCCCTTCCAAGTTCAGGAGAGATTGCTCGTCGAGCTCGCGATAGTTCTTCAGCATGCATATCTCCTGGCTCTGTGGTTCCTCGCCACCGCCCTTCTCCTTCTTCGCCGCCGTTGCATCGCCGGCCGTGACCTGCGCCGGGGGTTGGGTCTGCACGAAGATGATGAACTCTGGTATCGAGAGTGGAAAGGGCCTCCTCGGGATCACGTCGTCGTGCAGAATCCCATCGAGCGTGACCCTTATCCTGTCCATCCGGCTCCCGGGCTCGATCCTCATGCTCGACGGTTGAACGATGTTTAGTTGGACTAGGAAGTCGCGAAGCGGCATTGTTGATCAACTCACTAGCGGGACAGCCACCTCTTGGGCCTCCACAAACTGTGCGTTGTAGAGCTGGCTGTAGAGCCCGCCCGTCTGCATCAGCTCCTTGTGATTGCCGACTTCGAGGACCTTCCCCTTGTCGACGACGATTATCCGGTCCGCCTTCTGAAGCGTCGACAGCCTGTGGGCGATGATGATCGTGGTCCTCCCGACCACGAGGTTTTCAAGCGCCTTCTGTATCTGCCTCTCCGTGAGGGTATCGACGCTCGAGGTTGCCTCGTCCATCACGAGTATCTTCGGGTCCGTCAATATGGCCCTGGCTATCGCGATCCTCTGCCTCTCCCCGCCGCTGATCTTGGAACCTCGTTCGCCCACGTGGCTGTCATAGCCCGCATAGGCGCCCATGATGAAGTCGTGGGCGTTGGCGGCCTTTGCCGAGGCTATGATCTCCTCGGGCGCAGAGTCGCTCTTCCCGTACATGATGTTGAATGCGACGGAACCGTAGAAGAGGAATGGGTCCTGCTGCACGATGCCTATCTGCCTGCGCAGGCACTCGACCTTGATCTTGCGTATGTCGACACCGTCGATCAATATGGCTCCTTCGGAAGGGTCGTAGAATCTGAGGAGGAGCTTGGTCAGGGTCGTCTTTCCCCCGCCGCTAGGCCCCACGACGCCGATGGTCTCGCCGGCCCTTATGCTGAGCGCGATGTTCTTCACGACCGGTATGTATGGCTGGTAGCCGAAGCTCACGTCCTTGAACTCTATGGCACCATTGAAGTCGAAGCTCACGGCGTCATCGGCATCCTTGATGTCCGGCCGAAGCTCCACGATCTCCAGGACCCGTTCCCCGGAGGTCAGCGCCTCCTGGAGCGGCTGTACGAGGTTCGTGAGGGACTGTATGGGACCATAGAACATCCACATGTAACTCACGAACATCCAGAGGGTTCCGAGCGTGAGCGCGCCGTTCAGCACCTGTCCACTCCCAACATACCAGATGACGGCCGCCCCGACGGAGGCCGTGAAACCCAGCATCGGGAAGAAGCTGAGGTTGAGCCTCGTGGTCTCAAGGTTTGACTTGACGACCATCGTCATCCTCTCAGTCAGGCGCCTGACCTCGGACTTCTCTTGCGAATGCGCCTTCACCACTATTGCGCCGGGTATGGTGTCGACGAGGAGGCTGCTCATGTCGGCCCACCTCCTCCACAGTTTGTGGTAGACCCTCCTCGCCTTCTTCCTGAACAGAGGTATGCCGATCACGATCATCGGCACGGGAAGGAGGGCGAAGGTCGCCAGCCCGAGGTTCAGGGTGAAGAGTATCATGCCTATGCCAATTATCTGAAGGCTGTTGATGATCAAGTTGGGGATGCCCCAAACTAGGAACCAGTTCACTCTACCAACGTCATCCGTGACACGAGATAGGACCCTTCCGGAGCTGATCCTGTCGTAGAATCCCATCGAAAGGCTTTGGAGGTGCTCATACACCTGCCTTCTTATATTGAAGACGATCTTCTGCGCCAGGTATGATAGGGTGTAACTTTGCCCTACGCTCATGATGGTATTGGCCGCGTAAATCGAGACCAAAGTCAGTGTCAGAGTGGGCAGGAGATTGAAGTTCTTCTTCTCGATGACTTCGTCGACGAGCGTCCTCATCAGATATGGCGGGATCAGGCCCAATCCCGTCACGCAGAGTGAGAGCGTCATCCCGAGCAGGGCCAGTGGCAGGTGCGGCTTCAGGTAACCCAAGAGCCACATCAGGGTCGTCTTCCTTCGCCTTTCGTCCGCGATTGGCATCTTCACGCCGTTCGCCCTGTCGAAGAGGACCCTGTCGCTCGTTAGCTCGTTAATGACGAGCATGGCCTTTCGGAACTGATCCGTGCACGAACGGCTGAACCGCACCAGCTCCTTTGTGCCACTCGCTGTGTTGAGCTCGAGGTTGCCGTTGCCGGTGTAGTCGTTGACCGTCGCGCCCTTTATCTCGTGAACGTCAACCTCGACCTTGCTCCCCTTATCGGGCGTGACGACGATGACCCTCTGCCTCGTCACGAAGAGCCAGCGGTGACCGTACGAGCCATCTTCGGTGAGGTCGCAGAAGGCCTGGTAGATCAGCTCCTCATCGGTCCTGAGGAGCGGCCCTATAACCTTCTTAGCCTCCTCCAGAAGTTCCTTGTCCATCTTCTCCTCGAGCAACGACATCCATTCTCACATCTGGGCCATTGAAGAAGAACTGTGCGCGTTCTCGCTGTATTTTGCCGAAGCGGGGCCGTTCGACGATCTCGTGAGGGGGACTTCACCTCAGAGCTGACTGAAAGGTTTCCGAAATATCCGAGATATTTGACGCATATTTCCCTCAGGCAGCTTTTGAGGTCGTTCACATAAAGGAGATACTTAAGAATATCGTTCTCGCTTCTTTACTCTCGAATGCCCGAATCCACGCTATTTCGTCACCGAACGCATCTTATCGTAATTCGATGCAACGCGATATAAATTATGTAATGCAATCTATGCAACCACCCACGCAAACAATCAAGCAAGTAAGTAAGCAAGCCAAATGGATCTACGCGCCCTAAGCAATCCGCATCAGCGTTTCTTTAACGCGAGGAGATAAATATCTCGCAATGCAGATTTATCATTGGTCAAGGGGTTAGACCTACCGGCTCTGGGCTGAGAACCGTTGTCTAAGAGCAGGATGGATGATTGGCTTCGGTCTCTCCTAGTGGAAAGGCCAGCCGATGGTTCGATCCCCGCAAGCCTGAGGATCGCGGCCCATGGGAGCCGTTGCCTAATTTGCAGGGGCTCGAGGATGTTGTGCGGCAAGACAACCTGTCCCGTCGCATTGAGGTTCAGTTCCCTTGTGAACGTGGGTGCCCTAAGCCTCGATATGAAGATGGAGGGCAACTCGCCACCGGAGGTCTTCATCGGCAGATTCGGCTATCCCAAGGTCTTCGTCGGGCCGATGGTGCCGCCGGTGATGGAGGACACGAGCCTGCTCGCAGCGCCCCAGCTATGGTTCGGCAAATCTATCGAGGAGATAGTGAAGATGAGGTCTCAACTCGTGAGGGGGAAGTATCTCGTGGACATAAATTCCCCATCGAGCGGCCTCGACAGGATCTCGCAGATGGTTCAGGAGCTTGGCCTCTCCTCCTCTCCGACCGACTCGGAATTGGAGTTCCTGAGGAAACCGGTCAGCACCATCACCCTCAGCGATCACTTCGAGCCCTTCGGTCCCTCGGCCCCACTCAGGAGCTTCAATCTCGGCAATCTTAAGATGGCAAAGCCCCTCGAGAAAGCATTTTACGACGTCGACCTCAAGGCCCAAGATGCCGTCGTCAATTCATACGAGGTGGGAATCGACGTCTCCTCGATACAGAGGGCCCTGAGCGTTGGGGCCTTTGGCATGGGGAAGAGGAGGAAGTTCGTTCCGACGAGATGGAGCATCACGGCCGTAGACAGCATCATCTCGCAGAAACTGATGGAGGGCGTCAGGAGGAACCCCCTGATAAACGAGCATCTTGTCTACGAATGCGACAATCTCGACAACAGGTACGTGGTCCTGATGACGCCCCAGAGGTGGTGCTACGAGTGGATCGAGGCCTGGTGGCCAAAGACGGCCTGGAATCCCGAATCGACGATATCGATCTACGGGGACCATGAGGGCTACGAGGGCAGAACCACCTACGCCTCAATAGGCGGTTGCTACTATGCCGTGAGGTTGGCCGTGGCTGAGAAACTCTCGGCGATGGGCAGGCAGGCGGGCGTCGTGGCACTGAGGGAAGCATACCCGGGGTACATCGTGCCGGTGGGTGTCTGGATAAACAGGGAGAGCGTCAGGATGGCCCTGAGTCGGGAACCCCGGAGATTCGACTCCCTGAGCGAGGCCCTCAAACACATCTCATCGAGGATGCAGATTCCGCTCGGGAGGTGGATCGGGACCAGCGCGCTCCTGAGGGACGCCCTCTACCAGACAAGATTGAGGGAGTTCTTCCGCGAACGAGCATCATAAGAAATCGTATAAGCTTCAGGGCGCTTCTTGAGCCCATGCCCGCTGATAGGGACAAATTGGATGACAAGATTTTGCGTGAACTGCAAAGGGACGCGCGGCAGTCATTCAGGGACATCGCGAGGAGATGCGGCGCATCGGTGGCAACGGTCCTGAACAGGGTCAGGAAGCTTGAGGCGGAGGGGGTGATCAGGGGATACGCGGCGATCTTGGATGCCGAGAAACTGGGCTACGACGTGGTGGCCGTCATAGAGTTGACGGTCTCGAGCGGCAAGATGTTGGAGGTTCAGCGGGAGATAGCCAAGAATCAGAACGTTATCGCGGTTTATGACGCGACGGGCGAGACCGACTCGATCGTCATAGCGAGATTCAGGGAAAGGAAGGAGTTGAGCGCGTTCATCAAGGACGTGCTCCGCATGCCCCACGTCCAGCGTACGAATACGCACCTTGTACTCAACGTCGTGAAGGAGGACTTCAGGGCCCGCATCTAGCCCCTAGGGAAATCCTCTTACGAAAGATACAACGTTTGGATCCTATCGGTCTATCCTTTCAGTGTGAGTCGTCTGTGACTCCCGAACGGCTTCGATGTACCTCTGCATGGCGCTTCTGATCGCTTCGCCCCGGGTCATGAAGCCTTGTTTGCGGGTCATCTCGTCGAACTGCCTGATGAACGTGGTCGGCGCCTTGAACTTCACGTCGATGGCGTCCTTGGGCATTTTTCTAACCATGTTACGGTCCCTTTAAGGTACCTAAAATGGGTAATATAAGGATATGGAGGTCTAAGCGGGCGGAAGGTCCGTGGGACGCCCTTTGCGCCCAATTGCCAGCGGTCCGAAACGCCTAAGAGGCTCCCTCGGTTCTTCGTCCACGCTTAGCGGACAGACGAGCGGACGGATGGTGCGTCGAGCAGTTGTCAACCGAACCTTGGACGGCCAAGCACAAGCCCCTCAGCACGAAGGAGGTGGTCGGGAACGGGAGTTCCGTCAGGCGCGTGTATGAGTGGCTCCTCGGGTGGGAGGACGATTGGAAGGCGATACTGCTCCACGGCCCACCGGGAGTCGGCAAGACGTCGTCAGTGGAGGCGGCCGCAAACGAGCTCGGCTACGGAATCCTGGAGATGAATGCGAGCGACGTTAGGACTGAGGAGAGGATTATCGAACTCGTGTGGCCGGCCGTCTCGAGCAAGAGCCTCAGCGGGAAGAAGCGCCTCATCCTGTTTGACGAGGTCGACGGCATTTATGGGCGCAGCGATTCCGGTGGCCTTGCGGCGCTCCTCAAGATCCTAAGCAGCGGTAGTGTGCCGGTCGCGATGACGGCGAACGATCCATGGGGTGACGATCTCAGGAATTTGAGGAGCAAGGTCGAGATGGTGGAGTTCAGGCGCGTATCGGCGCAGGATGTGGCCAAGAGGTTGCGCGAGATATGTAAACTTGAAGGGGTGTCCATCGACGAGGCATCCCTCCTCGGACTTGCCGAATCATCTGGCGGAGACGTCAGGAGCGCCATCGAGGACCTCCAGGCGTCCCTGATGGGCGGGCAGGAAGGCGGGGAGCTGGTCACCCAGTTCGGTTTGAGGCAGAGGCGTGAGAAGCTCTTCGAGACACTGAACGGGATCTTCAGGGCCACCACTGTGGAGGGTGCCAGGAGGGTGCTCGACAACTCCTCTGAAAACTACGAGGACGTCTTCGAGTGGGTTTACGAGTACCTGCCGAAAGTCCTTACGAGGCCAGAGGATCTCGCCAATGCCTTGGAATACATGGCCAAGGCGGACGTCGTCCTCAGGAGGATCAGGAGGACGAATCAGTGGTCGCAGCTCCCCTACTACTTGGAGTTATTTTCAGCGGGGGCAGCTCTTTCGAATTCCACCAGGATGGTCCCGCAGGTATACTACCGCGAGAGGCCGGACAGGTTGAAGAACAGGTGGAAGTACTTCAGCATGTCGAGGCGGCTGGCGAACTTTGGCCTCCTCCTCTCAAAGGCCCTTCACTGCGACGACCACGAGGCCAGGATCGAGATCCTGCCACTCTATGCGCTGGCAATCGAATCGAAGGGTGGGGAAAGCGTCGCGAAAGCGCTGATGGCGATGGGAGTGGAACTCGATGGCTAGAACGGACGTCTCGCCGATCTCCAAATCGGCGCGCCACGAGGGCGTGGTGAGTGCCTGAGGGGAGCTTGATGGCCAAGGAGCTGGACGTAGCAGTCGGGGCCGCCCTCAAGGCCGGCAAATTGCTGATGAGGAATTACGGAAGGGCTCGAATCCACTACAAGGCCGATAGGAGCATCGTGACTGCGGCCGATCTCGAGTCCGAGAGGCTGATTAGATCGATCGTCAAGGGGAGATTCAAGGACGACGCATTTCTCGGCGAGGAGATGGGGTTCAGGAAGGGGAGCACTGGCCGGACTTGGGTCATCGACCCACTCGATGGCAGCACGAACTACAGCATCGGCAATCCCTTCTTCGCCGTCTCGATCGCCTTGGCGGTATCGAACGAACCAGTGCTCGGGGTTGTCAACTATCCCTGCCAGGAGGAGCTCTTCTGCGCCGAGAGTGGATCGGGGGCACGCCTCAACGGCAAGGGGCTCAGGGTCTCGGATGCCCGGACCTTGGAGCACTCCACGCTGACGTTCTGCCACGGCACGGATCCGGCATCAGTCAAGCGGATATCGGTGATATTCCGTAGGCTGAAGGAGGTCACGAGCAGGACGAGGCAGATGGGTGCGGCTTCGCTTGAGCTCTGCTATGTAGCCTGCGGCAGAGTCGACGCCTTCATCATGGTTGGGGTCAACGCATGGGACGTCGCGGCCGGCTCGTTGATCGTCGAGGAGGCGGGGGGCAGAGTGACCGATCTGAGTGGTGGCAGTTTCACGATGCGATCAACCACCCTCTTGGCATCGAATGGCAGGATCCACAAGAGGTTGCTGAAACTCCTGGCGTGACTAAAAATTCTCGTTGGCGCTGAAGCTACTGCGATGAATGCTCTTCGTAGAGCCCCATGGCCATCTCAACTTTTAATTCAACATACATTCATTGAAGGATTCGGGGAAGAATATCAGAAAGGATCTGAGCGGATTAGATCAGTATATCGTTGCCCTTTTTCTTCCTATCAGCGTCCATCAACTTCTGCAACTCGACCACTTGTTTGTCGTGCCAGAGCTTTGTCACGTCCCTGTCGTATTCAAGGAGTGAGAATCCGATGCGGAGGAGGTTTTTTGCGATTTCGCGCACAAGCTCCGTGTCCATCTTCTCCATAATGGAGAAATCGGTAAACCACGCATCGAATCCCTTCAAGCTCTGTTGGCAAGCCTCTATGAGCTGCCTGTCGAAACCGACGAGCTCGGCCTTCACCATTTTATCCAATTTCTCTTCGATGCTCTTTCTCTCTTGGAGCAGAAAGTTGATGTACTGTACCCACGACGACATGCTGCAGTCTTGTTCCTCCGAAACGCAAGTCGTACTTAAACTTTCCATTGGGCCCATGCGATAGAGATATCTACCCATTAGCTAGCTGCTGCCCACATCTTCGAGGTTGGACCGTTTGACGTGGGTACCGTTTGTCGAATCTCCTGAAGAAGTCGTTCGTAAGATGTTGGAGTTGGCGAACGTGAAGGCAGGTGAACTCGTCTACGACCTGGGTTCGGGTGATGGGAGAATCCTCATCGCGGCGGCAAAGGATTTCAGTGCAAGGGCCACGGGGTACGAGATCCGCGAAGACCTCGTGAAGAGATCTTTGGAGAAGATCAAGAGCCTGGACCTCGCGAAGGCGATAAACATAGTGAACGCGGACCTCTTCACTGCCGACCTCACAAAACCGGACGTCGTGACGCTCTACTTGACCACCACGGCGAATGAGAAGCTCAAGCCAAAGCTCGAGAAGGAGTTGAAGAATGGCGCCAGAGTGGTGTCACACGATTTCTCCTTCAGCGAATGGAAGCCCGTCACGGTCTCCACACAGGAGCCCGCAGGCCACACGATCTATCTGTACGCAGCTCCTTGGAGTTACGAACACAGGAAGCCGAAGTAATCGATCCCTTCGGTTCAGTTCAGTTCAGTTCATGGGAACTCGTTGGATTTCCATCTCCTAGATCTGGCCCCATTGACTGAGGGGACTTGGGCAAAGGAATCCTTTTGAGGCCTTGTCGGTAGGCAAAGGGCAGAGGCCTCTGGTTGGAACCTGCAATAGCTGCAGAGAACTTGACGAAGAAATTCGGGACTTTCGTGGCAGTGGATCATCTCAGTTTTGAGATCCCACGGGGCGTCGTATTCGGAATCCTGGGACCCAACGGCGCGGGCAAGACCACGTTCCTCAGGATGTTGTCGACCGTCTTGAGGCCCACGGAGGGGACGGCGAGGGTCTTGGGCTACGACGTGATCAGGGAACCGATCAGGGTGCGCGAGAGGATAGGCGTGCTCCCGGAGGACACCGGATTATACGACAGGCTGACGCCCGCCGAGACATTGATGTTCTACGGGAGGCTTCACGGGATCGAGACGGCGAAGTTACTTGCGAGGAGTGATTCACTCCTCTCGCTCTTGGGTCTGGAGGAGAAGAGGGACGTCAAGGTCGGGACCCTATCGAAGGGCATGAAGCAGAAGGTCGCCCTGATGAGGGCCATCATGCACGAGCCCGAGGCTTTGTTCCTCGACGAGCCAACGTCGGGCCTCGACGTCATGAGCGCCAGGGAGATAAGGGGGCTCATAATCGATTTGGCCAAGAGGGGCGGGACCGTCCTGCTCTCGACCCACAACCTTTGGGAGGCCCAGCAGCTCTGCAACCTCGTGGCCATAATGAACAAGGGCGGGATCATCTCAATCGGCACCGTCGAAGAACTCGGCAGCATGACGCACGAGAAGACCCTTGAGGACGTGTTCGTTCACCTTGTGAGGGGGGAGGTGGAGAGATGAAGCGACCGAGGTCCTTCGCGATCTGGACTTCACTGCCGAAGTCACAACTCGCCGACATAGTCTGGAGGGAGTTCCTAGATGCCCTGAGGGACAGGAGGACGATGGCGGCCACAATACTCCTCCCGATAGTCCTTGTGCCCCTATCGCTCAATATCCCGATGTTCCTGATGTCGCCGAGTAGGAACCCCCCGACCTTGGGGCTGCTTCAGCTCGATTCCGCCGCCGGCGACTTCACGGCAATGCTGAGGGAGATCAATGAGATCCAGGTGACCGGTATCTCGGCTGGCCAGAACATCACGGAACTTGTCGCCAAAAACGTCTTCGACCTCGTGCTCGTGATACCGGCGAATTTCTCGCAGCTCATACACTCCGGAGGGAAGGGATCGCTCATTGTCATCTACGACAGCACCAACACGAGGTCCACAACAGGGGTGAGCATCGTGGAATTCGTGAGATCCCGTTACGCCGACATGATCGTCGAGGAGAGGCTGAAGGATCTGAACGTAAACCCGAGCATCATAGAGCCCGTGGACCTTAAGGTGACGAGCGTAAGGGAGGTGACCAGCACCCAGGCCTTTGCGGGGATGATGGTGCCCTACTTCATCGGCATAGTCTCAGTCCTTGCCGGCGCGAGCTTTGCGACGGACACAACGGCAGGTGAGAAGGAGAGGAGGACCCTGGAGGCATTCCTGACGATGCCCGTCACGCGCGTCAGGATCGTCTTCGGTAAATTCCTCGGCGTTCTCGCGCTCTCCATCATAAGCGTCTTCTTCGACCTCCTGGGAGTGGCCATAGGCGTGAGTTTCTACTCGTCCCTCTTCGCCGAGATGACCATGACCCCCGGGACCGCGCAGCTCAGCATCACCCCTTCGAACCTGATCGTGATCGCCGTCTTCGCATTGATAGTGAGCATGACGGGCGATGCCATTTTGATGGCAGTGTGCATCTTCGCGAAGAGTTTCAAGGAAGCGCAGCAATACTCGTCGCTCCTCACGACGGCCTTCACGATGCCGATGATCGCCATTATGTTCCTTCCGCCATCCATCCTGGGGAACCTGATCGCCGTTCCCATCTATGGGCCCATCATCGTCATGAGGGACGCCATCTTCAATGTCACGGCTCCAGATCGGCTCATCTTTTGCCTTGCAACATCGTTGGCCTATCTTGCGATCCTCCTCTTCTTTGCCATTCGCCTCTTCTCAAGCGAAAGGATCCTGTTCAGGGTCTAGGGTCTGGAGTGACGGAATCGGCGTTTGAAACGAATAGGCTGAAATAGAATCGCGTTCGGGCATCGTCCATGGAAGGACCGAGGGGCCTGAAGAAGGAGGAGCTCCCATCTGCGGCCCTGCTCTCCAACTCGATCTTCAGACGCAACAGTCCCTACAAGATGGAGGAGGAATTCCCCCTTCTCTTCTCAAGGGGGAACTTGGACAACATGCGCGTCTTCACGGACGCGGGCAAGGTCGTTTCCCTGGTGGGCATGTCCATCAAGGACGCGATGATAATGGGATGCAGGATCCACACTGTGAGCATCGGGGCGGTCTGCACGCATCCAGAGTACCGTAACAGGGGACTGGCGACGAAGCTGATGGAGGATGCGACGAAGAGGGCGCGCAGGAAGGGAGTTGAGTTGATGCTGATCTCCGGGGGGCGCGGCCTCTACAGGAGGTTGGGGTGCATCAACGCGGGCATCTTCAAATCATTCTTTATCACGAGGGGGCAGCTCGGCCAAACGAACGGCAGCAGCGGCCTTTCGCTGCGAAAGTACGAGGAGGGCGACGTGGTCGACCTCGTGAAACTCCACCAGTCAGAGCCCATAAGGTTCGTCAGGCCACGCGAGGAATTCAGCACGCTCCTGGCCGCAAAGAGGCTCTGCGACCGCACATCGGAGACCTACGTCATTTCAAAGGGTGGGAAGGTCGTGGCGTACGCCTGCATTCAGTTACCCCCGAGCAAGGAAAAGCCGCTGGTGATGATGGAGTTCGCGGGATCCCGTGCGCTGATATTGGGTAAGTTGAGGGACCTGATGGACGAAGTAGGAACGGGATCCGCGATCATCGAGACACCGTCGGCCGACATGGGCCTGGAGTGCCTCCTGCTCGCTGCGGGTGCCAAGCATAGCACCAGGGGATTCATGGGAACTGTCAAGATGTTAGATGCAAAAGGTTTCATCGAACACATAGATCCATACATAACGGAGATACTCGGTACTGAGAGGAGGGGGGATCTGACGATCACGTACCGTCCCAACCCACCCGAGCTGAGGTTCAAGTATAGGGAGCAGAGGTTCGGCGTAAATGGCACTGAGAGGATAACCGCGTTCGTCTTCGGATCCCTTGAGGGGCAGATGCGGGTGGTGCCAGAGGAGATGAAGGAGAGTGCCCCCGAACTTGGGGAACTGCTCGCCAAGGCCTTCCCGATGCCGCTCGTCGATTATGGCCTGAACTACGTCTGACGAAAAAATAGTCGGATCGCGCGGAACCTAGCGCGCTTGCTTGGAGGTTATCTCCTTTACCTGCATGTAGCAGAACAAAATTATCGCGACGAAAAATGGCAGGAATAAGAAGGTGAAGAAGAACAAGTTGGGATCGGAGCCGCCACTGGTATTTGGAAAGTGTGGGGGTGGTATGGGGAACATCTGGATGAGTAGGACGATTACGACCATCAGCGGTATGGTCACTACCAGCAACAGCAGCGACCAGTCCAATTCCTTCCTCTTCATCGACGAATCCTGATATTACAAACGCGTAAGGCACATTTAGTCCTTTCGTCCTGCGAAGCCACCCCAACCATTGTAGATCATCTCCGCGTGACCTGGAGTGACTTCATAGAAAGTTAAATCTAAAAAGATAGTTGAGGTTCTACAGGACATCTTCTAGGACATCTACTGAGTGAGTCCTAGATCCTCCGATCTCGGTTCCCGCTCATCGAAGGACCGTTCAATTCGGGCCTGGAAGGTTTTACGCGAAGGAGCCCTCGCCCACGATCTCCCCCAGGCCTTTCCTAGGGCCGGTCTCGGAGAAAACGCCCTGAGGATATCCCAAGGGCGTCAACGCGACGACGTTAGCATCCTGGGGGATCTTCAGCAGATCTTTGATCCGGTTGTTGTCGAATGATCCGATCCAGCACGTACCAAGGCCCTCAGCCCTTGCCGCAAGCGTAAGGTGATCGAAGGCGATCGCCACGTCTATGAGCATGCTCATGTCTCCCATGTATCCGCCCCTGTTGTGTTTTATGTCGGTGCCGCATGCCACCACCACGATCGGTGCCTCCGCTATGAACTTCTGGCCTCCTGCAAGCGGAACGAGTTCATCCTTCAACACTTTATCCCGCACCAGGATGAACTTCCACGGTTGGCGGTTGGAGCCCGAAGGGGCTATGCGGGCGGCATCGAGTACCTTCCTGAGCACCTCGTCCGGAACCGGATCTGGCTTGAATGAGCGTATGCTCCTCCTAGTCCTGATTACCTCGTAGAAATCCAATGGCCATCCAACTACCATTACCCCTGGGGAAATTTATGTGTGTTCATGTCCCATGCCCTTGATCGTTGACGAAGAGAAATATTGGGCGTTCACGCTCGTATTTCAAATTGTGCTCTGTCATGACATCTGAGACTTCTGATAGGCCTCTATCGGAGTCCTGTATCCCAAGCTCTGATGGATCCTAATAAGGTTGTAGAAGCGAACGGCATCTTCCAGGCTTTTGTACCTGCTCAG